>WASW01054037.1_pt1 | contig 13082 bp, 12 predicted proteins | sample 5698521 | NCBI WGS metagenome assembly WASW01 (sample SAMN11175560, study PRJNA528189) | sponge metagenome | isolation source: marine sponge | host: Leucetta | place: Antarctica: Western Antarctic Peninsula, King George Island | collected 2013-01
AAGTGCCTATTATATGGCATCCAATCGCAACAAACGGTCGGTTACTGTCGATATTGCGAAACCTGAAGGCGTACAGCTGATTAAGGACTTGTTGCCGACGTGTGACGCGATTTGTCATAATTTCAAAGTTGGTGGCCTGGAAAAATACGGTCTTGGTTATGAAGACATTCACGCAGAGTTTCCGGGCCTCGTGTATTTGCATATTTCTGGATTTGGCCGGACCGGTCCTTACGCCAAACGCGCCGGTTACGACATGTTGGCACAAGGAATGGGTGGCATCATGAGCTTAACGGGTCCCGTTGATGGCGATCCGCACAAAGTTGGCGTCGGTATCTCGGACGTCATGTGTGGAATGTACGCAACGACCGCACTTTTGGCGGCATTACGGCACCGGGATAAAACCGGGCAAGGGCAGCTCATTGATCTGGCGTTGCTGGATTCACAGGTTGCCTGGCTCATTAACGAGGGTGTGAATTATCTGACCCATCGAAAAGAACCAGTACGACGCGCCAATGCGCATTCAAATATTGTCCCTTATGACGTTTTCCCGACAGCTGATGGGTACGTGATCCTGGCTATTGGCAACGATGGTCAGTTTCAGCGGTTCTGTGAATACGCGGGCAAACCGGAAATCGCTGCCGACCCTAAGTTTTTGACCAACGATCAACGGGTCCGTAACCGGGATGATATCACGCCTTTGATGCGCCAAATGACCGTGATGAAAACCACAGATGAATGGGTTGAAGGCTTGGCACCCATCGGTGTGCCATCAGCACCTGTGAACACAGTGCCTCAGGCATTTGAAGATCCTCAGATCAAGCACCGTGAGATGTCGATTACGCTAGATCATCCAGCTGCTGCTGATGGCAAATGTCATTTAATCGGCAATCCGATCAACTTGTCTGAAACGCCTGTAACGTATCGCAGGCCCCCTCCGATGGTCGGTGAGCACACCGATGAAATATTGAACGATTTTTTAAATCTAGATGCTGACGCACGCCAAAAATTGCGTGATGACGGCGTCATTTAAAGGAGATTGAAAGCATGTTTAATTTGACTGAAGAGCATCTCGAACTTCAGGCCGCTGCACGAGCACTGGCCAATGGCGTCATTGCAGAACGCGCAGCTGAGGTTGATCGGACGGAGGCCTATCCTTGGCATAATGTCGAAGACCTGACCAAGGCTGGATTTATGGGCATGACCATTCCAACGGAGTGGGGCGGTCGTGGTTTCAGCTTTTTACACGCTGTGTTGGTCGTCGAAGAAATGGCCAAAGTGTGTGGCGTGACAGCGCGTATTGTTGTCGAGGCCAACATGGGTGCGGTCAGTGCGATCATGCGGTACGGCTCAGACGAACAGCGCGCATTGGCGGCAAAGTTGGTTCTCGCAGGCGATAAGCCAGCAATTTGCATCACAGAACCTGATGCCGGAAGTGCGGCCACAGCCATGACAACGACTGCCGTTAAGAAAGGCGACACCTATGTTATTAACGGGCGTAAGCACTGGATCACGGGTGGCGGTGTCTCGAAGCTTCATTTGATTTTTGCCCGTGTGGTTGAAGACGGCAAGGAACAGGGTATTGGCGGTTTTATCGCTGTAAGGGACGAATCTGAAGGATTGCGCGTTGGCACACGTGAACCTGCGATGGGTCTCCGTGGTATCCCTGAATGTGAGATGATCTTCGAAGATTTGGTCGTTCCTGCAAGTATGGCACTCGTTCCACCGGAAGGGATTAAGCGTGGCTTTGCCGGTTTGATGAACGCCTATAACTCTCAGCGCGTGGGTGCGGCGACCGTAGCAATGGGTATCGCCCAAGGTGCCTATGAGCAGGCATTAAATTATTCCCAAGAGCGAGAGCAGTTCGGTCGTCCGATTTGTGAGTTTCAGGGTCTGCAATGGATGCTGGCGGATATGTCTGTGGGCCTCGCAGCTTCACAAGCGTTGATCTATAAGGCGGCAGCATCTGCGGAAACAACACAAGGAGGCTTCCCGGATATGCTGATGGCGGCTCATGCTAAAATTTTGGCGGCGGATACGGCGATCAAAGTCACGTCAGACGCGCTACAGGTATTTGGTGCCGCTGGATACTCTCGGAACCGTCCAATGGAACGTATGTACCGTGATGCACGAATGTTCACGATAGGTGGTGGTACGGCACAGGTACTCAGAAATTTGGTTGCAGGGCAGATTCTTGATCGCAAGTTGCCACAGACCCGCGATGGATACGCGAAACTAAACGGTCGCGTTGACGCTGCAGAATAGCTCATTAACTCACTAGACGGAACTGGACCCATGCCATGACGACAGCAGCGGATATCATTGGACAACGACTTTATGACGCGGGCTGCCGCCATGCTTTTGGTATTCCGGGGGGGGAGGTTTTGTCCTTGATGGAGGGATTAAAGAACGCAGGCATTCAGTTCCACCTGGTCCGTCACGAAAATCCTGGCGGCTTTATGGCTGAGGGTACGTATCATGCCGATGGTGCGCCTGGGATTCTCGTTGCAACTGTTGGGCCCGGCGTCGTCAATGCCGTCAACGTTGTTGCCAACGCATGGCAAGATCAAGTCCCGATGATCTTCCTGACCGGATGTGTCGATGCGGCCGAAGCTGAAACTTATACACACCAGGTTTTTGATCATACCAAAGTCATCGAGCCGATCTCTAAAGCTTCAATGGTTCTAGCCGACGGTGCCGTCGACGTGATGGTTGATAAAGCTGTGACGATCGCGATGAGCGATGCGCCTGGACCTGTGCACATTGACGTGCCAATAGGTCTTGCAGGTGTCGAGACAAAACCAACCGGATTTCCACGCCATAACCCGCCTGCGAAAACGGCGCCAGCACCTGGCCCGGATCTCGATGCAGCACGGTCAGCCATTGCGAATGCAAAGCGGCCATTGATGATTGCCGGTGTTGATATTTTGCATCATGACGCCGCAGCGATTGTTGAGGACGCAGCGCGTCGCTTATCAATACCTGTGATCACGACCTATAAAGCTAAAGGCGTAATACCGGAAGATGATCAATTATCAATCGGTGGGCATGGATTGTCACCAAAGTCATACAAGACGTTAAAGCCAATGATCGACGCCGCCGATCTTATTCTTTTGGTAGGCTATGACCCGATTGAGATGCGTGTCGATTGGCGCAATGCTTGGGGCACGGGCGTCGATGGTAAGATGGTGATTGAAGTTGTCGGTCATGCGAACAGACATTTCGTGCATCAATCAGATATCAGTTTTATCTGCGATATAGGTGCGGGCATGACCACGTTAACTGAAGGACTTGCGTCTGATGCGACGTGGCCTGATGGCGAGATCACCGCTATGCGTGATGCTCTAAGAGCCGATTTCCCCAGAGACGAAGAGTGGGGACCTGCGGCGATTATTGATGCAGCGCGCAATGCATTTCCAAGAGACGGGTTCGCCGCTGTAGATACGGGCGCTCACCGAATTTTGCTCAGCCAGCAATGGGAATGTTACGAGCCGCGGACTCTGACCCAGTCGACAGGGCTATGTACCATGGGCTGTGCGATGCCGATGGCGCTTGGACACAAAATTGCGAACCCTGATCAACCGGTGATTGCTTTCACAGGTGATGGCGGTCTTGAAATGATTTTGGGCGAATTGGCGACGCTGCGTGATCATAAATTACCTGTCATTGTCATCGTGTTTGTCGACCAATCTTTGTCGTTGATTGAATTGAAACAGCGCGCGAATGCACAAGAGAACCTCGGCGTCGATTTCGGCGGTACTGATTTTGCAGCAGTCGCAAATGTGATGGGCGGGGTTGGCGTGACAGCGACAAATCGTGGCGCTCTCGAAGATGCGATTAAGGCGGGACTAAACGCGGATACATTTACGATTATTGCTTGCCCGATTGGTAGGAAAGCCTACGACGGTCGGTTTTAAGCGACGGTTTACTCGGCTTTTTTTCCTTCGAACAAGCCATCTTTCTTGCTGATGTTATCCAGCGTGCTCGAAACACCGACAACCGTATCGTCTCCCAATGTCACGACGAGTGAATTCAGAGACCCTTCAACCGCGTTAATTGTCTGGACGATATTTGCAATGCGTTGGCCGATAATGTCATGCGCCTGGCAGGCCTCAAGAATTGACCGTGACGCATCTTCCAATGCAACAAAATGCGGTCGCGCGCCTGAATATTTTATTTCAGAGCCGAGTTTTTCAGTAATTGCTGAAACGGTCTCGACCTCATCCAGGATTGTTTTTGTGGCATTTTCTGAATCATCTGCAATTGCGTTGAGCTGATCTGCGGCAGTATCAAGGAACCCTCCATCGCTATCGGGTTGGCGAGCGCTTGCAAGTTCCGCGCGCATTTTCTGCACAAGCCGGAAGAGCTGCAAAACTTCCTTTTCGAGTGCTTTCCCTGAATCAAACACTGCCATCGTACTGGCCTCCCAATCAACAAGGATGGTAACCTGATAATAAGTATGAGCAAAACCCTGGATTAAACAATTGAGTGCACCTATCTCCCTAATATACCTAGGAGGTTCAAATGGTTGAGAAAATTACAAGAACTGAAGACGAGTGGATGAAGCAGCTTGGTTATGAAGCTTTTAAGGTTATCCGCATGAAAGGCACTGAACGTGCGGGGATAAGCCAATTGAACGGAGAGAAGCGCGACGGTACATTTGTGTGTGCTGGATGCGGCGCGGCGATGTTTGCATCAAATTCTAAGTTTGAATCTGGGACGGGCTGGCCGAGTTTCTATCAACCAGTAGCCGCCGATGCGGTTGAGGAAGAGGTTGATAAAGGATTTTTTATGACCCGTACCGAAGTGCATTGCGCCACGTGTGACGGCCACTTGGGTCACGTATTTCCAGATGGGCCGCAACCTACCGGTCTACGCTATTGCATCAATGGGGTGTCGTTAAAATTTGAACCGGAGACTTGATATTCAAATGTTATGGATTTGGCCAGTCGTCAATCGTCACAAATTTTGGTAGGGCCTGAATACACCTAATCCACGCCTGAATTGCTGGATAATGTGATAATTTATAGCCACCTTCTTCTGCGACGTGGGTGTAGGCGAACAACGCGATGTCGGCAATCGTGGGCGCGCCCCCGACCAACCAGACGTTACGCTCAAGATGCTTGTCCATAAGTGCTAATGCGGCCTCACCGTTGGCACGCTTCGCGTGGATCTGTGCTTTTTGGGCGGGCTCAATGGATTCCAAGTGATTCCAGAACCTAAGTGTCGCAACATTAGGTTCGTGGGAATACTGCTCAAAGAACATCCAGCTAAGAATTTCTGCGCGTGTCAGCCGACTCGTCGGAAGCCAGGAGCTGCCATCTGCAAGAAAATGCAGGATCGCGTTTGATTCGGTAAGCATCGATCCATTGTCCAGGACCAACACCGGAATGCGCCCGTTCGGATTGATTTTGAGAAACGCAGGCGTGCGAGTTTCTGCTTTGGTGACATCGTAACGCGTATAATTATATGGGATGTCCAGGAACGCCATGATCAATCGCGCTTTGTAACCGTTTCCGGAAATTGGGTCGTCGTGCAAATTCAACATCATCTATTCCTTGTCGTTGGCGGTGGTACTCCCGATATTATTGTTAAGCCGTGTTCGCGTTGCGCACAAAGGACGTTTCTTAATGCGTCGTTTAGATTTTCTAATGGGAGATAAAATATGTCAGATGCCACAAAAATTGGAATTGTCACAGGTGCTGGATCTGGCGTCGGGCGCGCGACGGCGCACGCCTTGATAGATGATGGCTGGACCGTGGTCCTGGCGGGGCGGCGATTGGGTGCATTAGAAGAAACGGCGACACTCTCAAGTGCGCCTGAGCAGACGCTCGCGATCTCGACGGATGTTAGTGATCCAGAATCGGTGACAGCATTATTCTCGAAAACGGTTGAAGCCTACGACCATCTCGACTTGTTGTTCAATAATGCGGGACAAAACGCCCCCGGCATTTTGCTGGAAGACGTGTCATATGAACAATGGAAGTCCGTTGTCGATGTGAACTTGACTGGATCGTTCCTGTGCCTTCAGGCAGCGTTCAGGACGATGAAAGTCCAAGACCCGATGGGTGGGCGTATTATTAACAATGGTTCGATCTCAGCACATACGCCGAGACCAGATTCAATTCCATACACGGCGACAAAGCATGCCGTCACAGGGATGACCAAGACGGCCTCGCTGGATGGACGCAAATACAACATTGCTGTCGGGCAGTTGGACATTGGAAATGCGGCAACACCGATGGCTGATCGAATGGCAAAAGGCGTCAAGCAAGCTGATGGCGAAATTCGTGCCGAGGCGATGATGGATGTAAATGATGTTGGCCGCGCCGTTGTTCATATGGCGAGCTATCCATTGGACACGAACATTTTTTCACTAACCGTTATGGCGTCAAAGATGCCATTTGCTGGGCGTGGATAAGCTCAGTGGCAGGAAGCGATGTCGCACTCAGATAAAAATGTGTGATACGAGATTTGCTTATTAGATGATGTGCGCTCAGCGCGATGTGCCAGGATATGACAGCCAAATTGGGTGCCATTTTTCCGACGACAAACAACGTAGGCATCTGCGTGCCCCGTGTCTTTAAGCTCGTCTATAAGGTCTGAGACGGTTTCGCTTTGCTGCTCACAATCCAGCAAAACTTCAATGTTTTTACGTGTAAGTTCACGCGCCCAGTACCCCGTCATGGCCCAGCAATGGGCTGATGAATAGTCGAACGACAACTCAGCCGTTTCCAGGTCATAGACCAAAACAGCAAACACAACATCCAGACTATCAGCAATCACAGAAGCTTTGTCCCAGCCAGCGTGGGCAGAACTTACTAAATCGCGCGCAATTACTGAACGGTCACGAATTTCTTTATTTAAATATCCGCTTACCATTTTTCCCTCAGAACATGCATAGAAGACACGACTTGTCCTATGAAGCGCAACTTGTTTTGGGATCAAGGATTGTATCTTTTAATAGGTGGCTATGTGTTTGCTGATTGAACCTTTTGCTGCTTGTGCACAATAGCCTGTCGTCGTTGCGAAATTTGACATATCGGGTATGTGTTGATGTCGGGGGATTTGGCCATCACCGATACCAGAGATGAGTTGCTGGAGAATATGAAAATTTGATGGCTGATCAAGATTTACCTTTGTAGGCGATAGGGCAGGAAGCATGAAAGACTTAGGGTCATTCGATTATGTCATCGTCGGTGCAGGTAGCGCCGGATGTGTTTTGGCCAATCGATTATCCGAAAATCCAAATACGTCGGTCGCGTTATTAGAAGCCGGCGGTAAGGACAACTATGTCTGGATTCATATTCCGGTGGGCTATCTTTACTGTATGGGTAATCCACGCACGGATTGGGGCTTCAAGACCGAACCTGATGCCGGGCTGAATGGGCGCTCATTGAATTACCCACGTGGGCGTGTGTTAGGTGGCTGCTCGTCGATCAACGGCATGATCTATATGCGCGGTCAGTCGACTGATTATGATCAGTGGCGGCAATCTGGAAATAATGGTTGGGGCTGGGATGATGTCCTGCCGTATTTCAAAAAATCTGAAGATCAGCACGTGCTGCCATCCGATGAATTCCACGGCGAAGGTGGTGAATGGCGGGTTGAGAAACAGCGCCTTAGTTGGGAAATTCTGGATGCGTTTCAGGATGCCGCCGAACAGGCAGGTATTCCCAAGATCAAAGACTTCAATCGTGGCGATAACGAAGGCACTGGGTATTTTCACGTTAATCAACGCGCCGGGTGGCGATGGAGTACGGCGAAAGGTTTTTTAAGGCCGGCACAGAATCGTGAAAACCTGACAGTGTTTACCCATGCGCAAGTCAAGAAGTTGACGATAGCAGAAGGGCGTGTGACTGGAGCCGAGCTCCGGCACGAGGACGAAGATGCAACGATCAGCTCTAAAGCTGAGTTTATCCTTTCTGCAGGCTCTGTGGGCTCGCCGCAAATTCTTGAGATGTCTGGCATTGGCTCAGGCGCTGTATTGCAGGAACACGGCATTAAAGTTGTTCATGAATTAAAGGGTGTCGGCGAGAACCTGCAGGACCATCTGCAGATCAGATGTGTCTACAAAGTCGATGGTGTCCAGACGCTGAATAAACGTGCAAATAGCTTGCTGGGTAAAATCGGTATTGGGATGGAGTATGCATTGTTTCGAAAAGGTCCGATGTCGATGGCGCCGTCTCAGTTGGGGGCATTTGCGAAATCCAGTAGCGAATATGAAACGCCGAACGTGCAGTATCATGTACAACCTTTGTCTTTAGAAAAATTTGGTGACCCGCTGCATGATTTTTCTGCGTTTACGGCAAGTGTTTGCAACCTGCGACCTGAGAGTCGCGGCACAATTCATATTAAGAGTCCGGACCCGATGACCAAGCCGGCGATACATTTGAATTACCTGACGGCTCAACAGGATCGTAAAGTTGCTGCAGACTCGATCCGCCTGACACGCCGTATTATCTCCCAGCCAGCCTTGCAGAAATATCTACCCGAGGAGTTTAAGCCGGGACCTGATTACAATGATGACGAAGCGCTCGCGCGTGCTGCAGGTGATATCGGCACAACTATTTTTCATCCGGTTGGCACCTGTAAAATGGGTGATGACAGTATGTCTGTTGTTGATGATCGCCTGCGTGTTAGAGGCATGAAGGGGTTGAGGGTTGTTGACGCGTCGATCATGCCAACAATTACGAGCGGCAATACAAATTCCCCGACGATCATGATTGCGGAAAAAGCGGCAGATATGATCCGCGAAGATGCTTGAACCGAGCGCAATAACTTGGGAGCAGGGATGTCGAGTTACGTTTATATAATTGGCGCAATGGATGCTGGCGGGGCACGAACTTATGTTGGTTGGACGACGGATCTCGACGCACGCCTCGACACACATAATTCTGGCAAAGGCGCTAAATCCACACGAGGGCGTGTGTGGACTCTATTATACGCAGAACGATATTTAACTCGATCAGATGCGATGAGCCGGGAATGGTATCTGAAGCGTGATCGCCCCTTCCGAAATGAGATAAAGAACTGCCTTAGTGATTAAAATTAAGGTTAGTTGGCCGTATTCTCGATAGACCAGTCCGCCATGATATCACTAAGCACAGTATCAATTTCATTTTTTAGTTCTGAGACGAAGGTTTGCGCTAGGCGTGACAAGCTCTTGTGTGCAGGCGTCAAGATGCCAAACGGATAAGGGATAACGGGGCGGAATGGTAAAAAGACAATAGAGTCAGGGTCTTTATGTGTTTGTCGGAATATCCATGCACTCAAAGGGCTAAACAAACTATAAGCGACACCACTCGAGACGAGACTGTACTGGCTTGCGGCATTCTGCATTTCAAATTGTACATTGAAATGTGCATCGGCTGCCGAAAACACGGAGGTCAATTCTCTAGCAATTGCATGCGTTTGGAGGAACGTGCCAAATGGGAGGCCATCAAGGTCTTCTGGCGTCACGTACGGGCGGTCAACAAGATGTGAGTTAGCCGGTAAAGCGCAGACACAATCCACTTCGATCGCGTTGACATGAACGAGGTCTGAGCCCGGAAGGATTTCTGCGAGGCCGACGTCGAATTGCTGTGCAGATATATGTTCGTAAACTCTTGGCGAATTGGCCGAAGTTACCTGAAATCGGGTTGCTGGGTGTTCTTTGATGAATCTGGAAATAAGGCGTGGCATTAAGAATTCAGCCACAATCGGCATTGAGGCAATACGTAGTTGACCAGGTGACAGGCTTGCCGTGTCTTTCATTGAACGCTCAACGGCGCCAACTCTTGCTAGAATTTCTTCGGCTTCTGCCATGAGGTAATGGGCCTCAGGAACTGGATGCAGGCGGCCATTTTTGCGCTCAAAAAGCTCATATCCAATATCCATTTCAAGGCTGGCAATGTTGGCACTGATTGCGGGTTGGGTTCGACCCAGGTTTCGGGCCGCCATAGTGACGGAATTGGTACGCATAACTTCGCGAAATACTTCAAGATGCCAAAGGTTCATCATACTTCCCACTCAACAGTAGATACTTTAACCCATAAATTTGATTTATGGATATAGAAAAATTAATAATTTGAATTAATGGCTTAAGAGCATGATGATATGCGATCTAATAAGCGGGGGTTATTTCGAGACAATCAAAAATCATTAGAACGTCCGTTTTTGTTTGCCATCGGTGCTGCGCACGGTTGCAATGCCGGGGTTAAACTTATGTTATGGCAATGTCGTTGTTCGGGTTTCACTCGGGGTGAGATCAGCGTCTCAAAAAACGATGTGTCACATTAAGACTTAATCGATAGGGAGTTTATTATGAAGTTCTATACCAAACTTGCGATGGCGGCAGTTGCTGGCGTAATTGCAGTGGGCAGTATTGCTCACGTAAATGCACAAGAGATGAAATTTTGGCGTATTGGCACAGGTGGTGCCGGTGGTACGTATTTCCCAATTGGTGGTTTGATCGCAAACGCGATTTCTAACCCTCCGGGATCACGTTCATGCGAAAAGGGTGGCACCTGTGGTGTTCCTGGATTGGTCGCTATTGCCGTTTCAACAAACGCATCCGTTGCGAACATGAACGCTATTCAAGCTGGTCAGCTTGATGCAGGTCTTGCTGGTGGACAAAGCGTTGCTCAAGGCTTCAATGGCGAAGGTAAATTTGAGGACAAGAAAGACAAGGTTCGTATGATCGCGAACTTGTACCCAGAGGATATGCACCTTGTGCTGCCAAAGGGCACCACAATGAAAAGCCTCAAGGATATTGAAGGCAAGCGCGTAGGCGTTGCTGCTGCGGGTTCTGGTACGCAGGTTTCCGTGAAGATGATCCTCGAGCATTATAGCATTAAAGCCGATCAAGCTGAGCTTGGCCTGGGTCAGAGCGCTCAGCGTCTTGCTGACGGACAATTAGATGCATTCTTTTATGCTGGTGGAACACCATTTGCTGCACTCATTCAGTTGGGTTCAACAAAAGGCTTCAATCTGTATAGTTTCTCACCTGCCGAGATCAAAGAGATCAACAGCATTATTCCTTACTATGTTGAATCTTTAATCCCTGCTGGTGTTTATGAGAATATCACAACAGATACAGCAACTGTTGCTGTGAACGGTCAATTCGTAACCAGCATCGATCAGCCGGAAGAACTTGTTTATGGCATTACCAAGGCACTTTGGAGCAAGAAGACACGTAGTCTTCTCGACAAAGGTCATTCCAAGGGTAAAGCCATCATTGTAGAGAACGCTTTGAAGGGTGTGCTTATTCCATTGCACCCTGGTGCTGAGCGTTACTACAAAGAAATCGGTATGGTTAAGTAAGCACTATTCGTGTTTAGCCGGAAGCGTGGTTTTTCACCGCGCTTCCGGTGTCACGATCTATTAGAATATTTTCCTTTTAAAAATTTAAGCAAAACATGGACGTTAGTCCGTTAAACCGGGGGGTGTAATATGGCCGAGTTTGATATTAAAAAGGCTGAGGAACTCGAAGAGAAGTACGACTCTGCCTTACAAACGCGCCAACTTGGCCCTTGGCTCCTACAATTTAGTATAATCTTTTCGCTTTTATTTGCGCTCTACCATTATGTGACGGCGGGTATCGGTGTCCCGGTTGATTATTGGCATATGGGTATCCACATGTCGGGTGTTATTTTGCTGGTATTTATCAGTTTTCCGATGTTCAAGAACTCAAAACAAATGGCTCTAAGCTCAAACACCTGGTGGCGTTATGCGAACGTGCCGATTTGGGATTGGACGCTTATTGTCATCGGCATCTCGGCATCGCTTTATATCGGTATTACCTGGTACGAGATCGATTTTACGCTTTTTGGCGTTAATTACCGTATGCCGGATCAGGTTATCCGTCAGGGCAACCCATACACCATTGATGTTGTTTTTGGGACTTTGTTGATTATTGTCCTTTTGGAAGCTGTGCGCCGGACACTTGGCATCATTGTGCCAATCATCATCATTCTGTTTACGTTGTTTGCCGTATTTGGCATTTACATGCCGATTGATATTTTGAAGCACCCAGGCATTAACTGGGCGCAATACATCAACAACATGTACTTCCCAGCTGAGGGCATCTTCGGTGTTACGCTATGGATTGTCTCAACAGTTGTGTTTCACTTCGTGTTGTTTGGTGTGCTCGCGCAACGCATGGGCCTTGGCCAGTTCTTTGTCGATATGGCGACGGTCATCGCGGGCCGGTATACCGGTGGATTGGCGAAAGTCAGTGTCGTGTCGTCCGCATTCTTCGGGACGATTTCAGGCTCATCCATAGCCAATACGGTTTCTACGGGTTCGTTGACGATCCCGAACATGAAAAAGATGGGCTATCCAGGTCACCTGGCTGGCGGCGTTGAAGCAGCTGCCAGTGCTGGTGGACAGATCACGCCACCGATCATGGGTGCTGCCGCGTTCATCATGGCGGAATTTCTGGAAGTCTCATACACGACGATCGTGATCGCGGCCGCTGTTCCGGCTGCTATGCACTACATCGGCGTACTGTGCATCGTGCATTTCCAGGCCAAGCGTCTGGGCCTTAAGGGTGTGCCGGAATCAGAAATTCCAAAATTATGGGTGGTCCTTAAAAGAGGATGGCCGACGGCGCTACCGCTGGTGGTTTTGATTTACGTATTGTTTAGCGGATATTCGCCACACATGGCAGCGTTCTGGGGAATTACTTCAGCGCTTGCGGTTGGTTTCCTAAACCCAATGCACAAGATTAGCTTCCGCGATGTTATTGATGCCAGTCTCACAGGTGTAAAGTACGCCCTTGCAGTGGGTGCAGTGTGTGCTGCTATTGGCATTGTTGTGGGTGTTGTGAATTCGACTGGTCTTGGGTTCCGGTTGGGCTTCCTGGTTGCGAACGGTGCCGGTGCGATTGCTGAGTTCTTAATGAGCATACTCTTCTGGATCCCACTCTTTGACCTTACACTTGAAGGTTTGACGCTCTTTATATCCCTCATCTTGATCGCAATGACGTGTATCATGATGGGTGCTGGCCTACCGACGACAGCGCTCTACATCATGTTGGCAACAGTTGCGCAGCCAGCATTGGGTGCCTTGGGCGTGCCGCCTTTAGCGTCTCACCTGTTTGT
>WASW01096415.1_pt1 | contig 13079 bp, 11 predicted proteins | sample 5698521 | NCBI WGS metagenome assembly WASW01 (sample SAMN11175560, study PRJNA528189) | sponge metagenome | isolation source: marine sponge | host: Leucetta | place: Antarctica: Western Antarctic Peninsula, King George Island | collected 2013-01
TTAAAGGGAATAGATCAAGAAGTGTAATTGGATTATTACTATTTACAATATCAGTAAAATAGAGATAATCAGTAGAATAGATAAACCCATCAGGATAAAGTCGTTCATCAGTAGAAAATACAGCAATGTCAAGATCAGAACCCATAGGAGCAGTAAAACTCAAAGGCACATCATGATTCAAAGTTTGTGGTAAATCAAGAACCAAGATAATCTCTGGATGAGTGTTAGGTATTTGGACTTTGAATGTAATTGATGTATCACTTGATAAATCTAAAACATTTTGTGATTTTATTGTAATTGTATGTGAGTCTTCAGATAACCCGCTAAATGTTTTTGAAAAACTAGAATCAATATTTACCCAAGTATTATCATCTAATTTTATCTGTGATTTTTTAATTTTGGATTCAGAATCAGTGATAGTTCCTGATACTGTTAAGGTATCTGTATTGATTTTATCAGATATAGAATTTATAGATATTACAGGAGCAGTTGTATCTTTAGGGATTGGAGTTGGAGCTGGGATTGGGATTGGAGCTGGGATTGGAGCTTGATTAGAACTAGAACCACCTCCCCCTCTATTGTTAGGGCGTTCAACTCCTTTAATCTCAAAGTTGTCAATCTGCATATCCTCAGATGAAGAGCTAGAAACTCCAGTAAATCTCACATTAAAGTTATTCACATCAAGATAATCAGATAAATTGTAAGTGTTTTTTATCCAGACTTGATCATCATCACCAGAATCTTCTGTCCATGAATCAATATCAATCCAAGATCTACCCCCATCCCTTGAAAATTCCAAATAAACTCCCTCCTCATCATCTGCACTTTTATCAATGTAAACCCAAAATGCCAAATTAGATGAAGTGTATCGAGTTAAGTCGATTGTATGTTTCAAGTGCATAAAGCATTTATCATCACAATTTTCAGATTGTGCAGTACGATCATAAACATTACTAGAGGTTGGATGAGAATTTCCCAAAAATCTCTTTGATTCCCAATTCTCATCATCTTCAGCAGTTAATACCCATCTGCCCATATTTGAGAAATAGTCAGATAGTATGATGCTGCCTTGTGAACTTTGAGGGCTTTGTTGTGGATCATCAGGTACTAATTTTGAGGATAATGTGTTTAATTTGAAAATACTATCAAGACTAGGATTCCTATTATCATCATAGTCTGATTTCCATTCTAAAATATCTGAAGCAATAACTGATTCATCTCGTTCTTTATTATCTGCCATTGCGTTCCAAATGTATCGTATATTGAGACTTTGATCATCCCCTCGTTCATTTGTTCTATCAATAGCATCCCACAAAGCAGAAGCTACATTACCCTCGCCATTAACTCCACTTACAAAAGATTTTCCTCTAAACTTTGAATCAATTCGCTCATTGTGAGTTCTATCCTCAAAATTCCATTGGCCATCCATATAGCTTGGTTGGTAAATTGGGGAATTATTATAAGCTAAAGCCATGAAAAACGCCCATCCTTCAACCCATGCAACACTAGGACCATTATCATGGACAGGTGAGTGAATAATTCCATCTTGTGGATGGTTAATTGAACTTAATATATAATCAGGATAAGCAGAGTTATTTGAATCATAAATGTTATAAAAAACAAAATGAGCAAATTCATGAGATAAAGTATCAGTGTTTGTTAAAGGAGAATTAATATGATCAGAGCAAGGTTCAGATAAAAGATTTGCTGGACTAAGTTTATACGGATGACCAAGAGTCATTTTTTTAGTTATAGCATCAACTCCAACTTTAGCACATGTATCAGGGACCCAAATGGTAGTAAGTTTAGGTGCTGTGTAACTAACTTTAGATTTATACCATTTGGAAATTTTATTAAATTCCTCAAAAGCTAAAAAAGCTTTTTGCGATACATCATAACCTCCAAAATAAAAACTTTTTAAATTAAATTCACCATAACGTAAAATACTTGAACTGACATCATCACGGACTTGACTTTTAACATTGTGTGTGTCAAGATTGTTGTTTTCTGCAATAACTACATAACGATTTTCAGTAAAAGCTACAAGTACTAGATCAACATATCCACTACCAATAGGATCAGTATTGGGGAAATAAAGTGCAAATGAGCCATTAGAAGAGGTTTGAGTACATACCTCAGTTCGTCCATTAAATAAAGAGGTGTACACAGGTTGTTTAGTATTAGAATATTGATGATGATCAACAGCACATACCTTGGCATTTGCCACATTGTATTTTCTATTATCATCATCATAGTTTACTAATTTAGAAATAACATAAGAAAAAGAAGAGGAAGCCCCATAAGCTTGTGGTAAAAGCTCAAAGTCGGGCAAGGACTGTTTGTTTAACTCAGGTCTAGCATCTAAAATATATTCAATTACCTCATCAGATAATTTCCATTCTGGTTCTTTGAGATATTCCCTGTAATTATCACTAGGATAATATTCTAAAAGAAATTTTACAAAACTATCCAAAATTTCAGGTTCAGAGAAATCATCTATAGATAGTGGTTGTTCTATTTCTGTTTGTTGTCCAGATGAATATTCATCATCATACATGGATCTTTCCTCATCAGTATAAGATCGATCATATAACATGTCATGTTGTAGCCATTCGCTCGCAGGTATATCATCCTTCAAATATTTTCCATCAGTGTAACTATCTAAAGTGGCAAACTGTTGAGACCAACCACCATCAAAACGTATTTCCCTTGCTACATTTTCTAGAATTTCTTTGGTTAGTTTTACATTACCATCATTATCCACATGGAAATAAACAACACCTCCCCCTCTTTGATTAGTATTTATATCAATTATCCCATATCTGTAATCCATATTTGGCTCATTGATGGTAAATGTGAATATCTTTTGTTGTGGTCCAGGGGATACATAGATATCCCTCACATAACCATAATAGAAACTTCTAAATGGTAATTGCGACTCGCCGGTTTCAGATTTATGATCATCCAACTCTACATTATGTAAAGTTACATAATCCAAAGTTGATATGTATAGAAAATCATTTTTACAATATTCTGGATGACACATGTCATCCTCTTTATCATAGTTTCCTTCATCATCAGCGATAGCGTAATTATATTCATAAACAATATCAAAAGATTCTCCAACTCTAACATTTTCAGGGAATGTTATAGTGTATATTGGATATAGGTTACTTGGACCATTTGGACCATAAAGTTCACCAGTAAAACTGCCTTGATTATTATTTAGATCAACACTTGATATGGTTTGATATGTTGTATCCAATAATTTCAAAGCAGTATTATTAACAGATAGTTCATCATTGACATCTAATTTTAATTGAGATATTGGCTCCAGTCCTAATCGTTCTAGAGTTTTTTCTTTTGCACATATTGGCTTTCCATTTTCACGGATAGCTAAGTTATGATCTGGATTCTCACAAGATAGATTCTCTATTGATACTCCTGCATCTAGTTGTTGTAGAATTGGCATTGCTTCTGCAAATGGCAATACAGGTGATATCCCCCCAAATATCATAGTAATTGCCAATGCTAAACTGAGTGTCTTTTTTGTATTCAAAGTCATTGTATTTTTTGATGAATTAAAGATATTAAACTTAAATGATTTATTCAGGTGTGATATTGTAGTATTTACAAAGATGGCATCCCTGGCATAGATCTCAATTAAATTAGTATTTTTCATATGTACGCCAGTCAAATCAGCACCATCAAATGTCGCGCCTCTTAGATTTACATTATCAAAGCGTGTATCAGTTAAATTCATACCCAGTAAAATCAGCACCTCTCAAGTCACTACCATAGAAATTAACACCTCTAAGATCATGATTATCCCATAATTTGCCATATAGATCCATATTCATCATGTCTTCTGCAAACACAGGAGTTGTAGATATTGTAAGTAGTGCAAATATTAGATACTTCAGATTATTTATCCAGAATTTTGTATAATAAATAAACTAGTACATTTTACAAATGTACCATGTTTAGATATCAATTCTTGTCTGGATAGATATCCTAACTTGACATTAGATTATCTGTGGAGAGACAGTCTAGAACAGCATAAACACATTATTCTGTAAATTTTTTATAAGACCAGCTGGAATTACCGCATTTACTACACTTTGTATTATTTAGATTTTCTATAGTACAACACTCTACGGATTTTTTTATAGTATTGCGACATACCCCACATGTTAATTCAAACTCCATGATATAATTACTGATAATACTAACAGGTTTATTATATATGATACTTATAATATATAAAAAGAGGTAACCGCTATTGTGGTGATTTGTAGTTTTTTACGGATCAATGTTTAAGTTTTCTTTTTGATAGTATCTTTCTAATTACAAGATAAGTTCCAAGAGCAGGGAAGGCAAACAATGCAACTTTAAGATGCGTTAGGTAGACCAATAAGAGATCAAATGGTTGAGAGCCTCCTAGTATCATGGGGGTCATATAGTAATCTGGCTTGTCAAGTGTTAGTAGATAAGAAGGGATAGTTTGAATATATGCCAATATCAATGACGATGTAATATAAAAAGAAAAAAAGTAATTATTCCCAATAACAATAACGGCCTTGAAACGTTTCATATGGGATAGGTTCATAAAAATTACATAGAGTATGATTCCCCTTTGCACATTCAAATACGTTTTTTTCTATAACTTCTACTTCTAATTCATGATACCAAGATTTACAATTTGGCATATGTTCAACATGTGTAGTAGCATTCAAGCCTATAGTAATAGATCCACCAGTACACCATTCAATATCATCTAAATCGTATATTCCTGATGGTGATAGTGATGGTGATAAATCATAAATTAGAATATCAGGTGCACATAACCAAGTAGAATCACCATTCGAATCTGCAGTATACATAAAACCAATTAAATCAGGAGTATTATTTTCAGTAGTAGGATTTGCAGGAGTAGGATTTTCAAAACTAGATATTGCAACAAGAAAAGTTATACTGATTGGTAAAAGTATAGTTAAAAATACAACATAACGTGTTTTCATGATTTAAAAAAAAATTAGGAGAGAGGATTTAGCCTCAATTCTCGTTTGATATTTTTCCATGGAGTGACATGGATTTCATTGACATCATCTTCATCATCATGTCCTGAAATCAGGCCAACAAATTTTGCTTTTCCTAATGCATCAATTGTATAAACAGGTCCACCACTATCATTGCCTTGAGACTCTGGATGGAATATTCTTGGCGTTACTTTTAGAATATATGAGTAAGATGTAGTAGATCCCAAATACATTTTCTCAGTCACTTTGCTCTTCAAAGTACCAATGTGGGTTATACCAGTTTCAGCACCTATCCAATATACTGTCATTCCATCACGCAGTTCAGCTTTATCGATTACAGTTCTCTCTTTTAGAGGTGATACAAATATCTTCATTGGTTCTACAGTTTGTACTAATTGACTTGGTCCATAACACATGTCATTACCAGTAGATTCACATTGTGTAGGATATTCCACAAATGCAACATCTGCAATCTTGTATCCATTAGAATAAGGAGATTTGTTGATGATTACTGTACCTAGTTGATTATGTGTAGCACCAGTTTCAGAGCTAATATTATGATAAATTGGTACATTTGTTCTTCCGTAATCAACAGTATGGCCAGCAATCAAGAAACCTTCCTTTCCATTAGTAGTAGATAATCCACCCAAAGTAATAGTTCCATGTGCTGCTCCTATATCACCATCCTCAATTACAAAGTTTGCATGCATTGTCCCTCCTGTTTGAGGCACACAATCATCTTTGCTATGTGTACAAAACCTATCAGTACCAAAATGTTCATTTAGAAACTGAGCAATAGTAGAACGTAGATTTTCACCACTAACTCCATCTATTTCAGGATCTCCAGTATGTGAATCTAGAGTTGTTATGGGCGGTGTAATTGGTACTAAAGGTGTAGTAGATTGTCTAGGTGTATTACCAGTTATTGTGATTTTCCAATAGTTTAATGTTCCCAAATCTCCACCATAATAATCACCAATTGTAAATTCCCAATCACCACGAGCATTGTCATTGTTGAATGTAGTCATATCTCGCCCATTAGGTAAAGTTATGACGTGAGTGTATTCTCCATCGGCAATACCACGAGGTCTGTTTAGAACTTGTACTTTCTCACCATTTGGACCAATCAACCATGCTCTCATTTCATCATGATCTGTATGTGTGATGTTTATCTCAAGTTTGATCTTTTTGGTGGTGATGTCTTTGTTGACAGTTATCTTACCCATTGATTGTTGTTTGTCATAATCGTCTTTGAGTTTCGTGTTTACTGTTTTTGTTTGACTAAACGTAGTGGATGAATCCAATTTCATAGATGCGTCTCTGAACTCATACTGTGATATCACAGCATTAGGATAAAATTCATCAACTGTTTCTAAGATGTATTCCTTTTCATACCAATCAGAGTTCAAAAATATTAATTCTATATCTCCAGAATCATCTCCTTTTATTGGATCAGTGTACAGAGCTTTAGCCCAGAAATATTCATCTTTCATCTCAGTAATTATTAGATCATCCCAACCCCAAGTTTGTGCAAAGATATCATTTATCATAACTGCATTATGTTTTTCTTGATCTGTTTTTATTCCATCATAGAATAACATTTCAGCATAATACCTGTCAATGGCCGGATAATTTTCATGCAGTACATTTACTGTACTACTATCATATGGTTCCAAATGAGAGTTGTCAGCAAATGCTGGTGTGATAGTAAGCATAGCAAGTATAGCTATAGATGTCATTATTGTCGTTTTCATAGTCATTAGACGATCATCAAATAATTAGTATATAACCATATCTCACATTCTATGAGTTCTATCTATATGCCACCTTAGATCTTTTTTATCTGGTGCAATGTAACCGCATCCAATGACATGGCATTCTATCTGTTTTGCTCTACCCACACTAGTTTTCTAGTATAGGTGTAATATTAAAAAGAAGATATTTAGATCAAAAAAATATGATAAAATAAAAATTAATAATAGTCAAGCTTGTATCAATTTCTTTTGTTATTTTTAGAGATAAATTTTATAATTGGAAATAAATCTTTTTTTTAATTAATCCAGAAATAAAAAACTAATGGGTTGGATTTGTAGATTATAGTTGAATTTATTTTTTAAATCCCTTTACAAGCAAATCATTGATAACCTTGGAATAACTTACAGTACCACCTGTTTTTACAATAAGACGAGCTTGTTCAATTCTTACTTTTCTATCCAGGTCTTTACTAATCATAATGGTTACGCGTCTCGAGGCCATAATTGTATTATATCGCCATAGTTTATTAAGATTTTAAGAATTTAACCACATTAGTAAATAAATATTTTAATAACTGGAAAATTTTAAAAATAACATAATCGTATTATATTACCAATTTTCATGTTCATTTAAAGAGTTAGACCAGTTTACTAAATTTTTTGAATAACCAAAGTCCGTCATAAAGCTGCTGTTTTCAATGTAATATCTTGCTCATCTACCTCAGTTGGGTATACGGTAAGATCTAATGTGTCATAGAACATTATTTCTGATGCATTTTCACTTTCTAATGTGGCAGTCATAATTATTACAAATATCGGGGATGCATCAATCATTAGCGTTTTCTTTTTAGTCATTAAAATACAACAAAACTATTTACTTAATTACATACTCTAAAAACTATCAATATAATCATCAATCATTAAACTCATACCCACACTCAGAACATTTTGTTACAGATCCGAGGTAAATAGTCTCACATTCTGGGCATATCATAATATTTGATTAAATTGTTAGTTAATAAATTACAGTGTGTATCAAATGAAAATAACAAGAGTTAATTATTTATATTTTGATTGTCCGTACTTTCGGTAATTCACCTACCCCTGAGGGGGTTCAATCTTTGTTATAGTAGAAGTATCATTTGGATTGTTGCAATTTTAATTGCTGTCTTTGGTTCCATTGTGTTTCAATCTTTGTTATGGTAGAGTATCATTTTGATAATGTAGCAGTGTGGTGGTTAAACACTGTAACAAAGTTTCAATCTTTGTTATGGTAGAGTATCATTTTGATCATATACCTTGCACGTGCATCCTTTTCCCTTTGTGGTTTCAATCTTTGTTATGGTAGAGTATCATTTTGATAAGAAAATTACATTTATCAATTCTATCAAATCAAGTTTCAATCTTTGTTATGGTAGAGTATCATTTTGATTAAACTCTGCTTGGTTTGGAGGTAATGTGTTTGTTAGTTTCAATCTTTGTTATGGTAGAGTATCATTTTGATTTTTCATCGGAATAATTACCAAAGTCTGCATAGAGTTTCAATCTTTGTTATGGTAGAGTATCATTTTGATAGGATAGTTTCTCCAGTGAGATTCGATAGGACATGTGTTTCAATCTTTGTTATGGTAGAGTATCATTTTGATCTTTCTTAGAAAGAGGATTCAAATCACTTTTGGGGTTTCAATCTTTGTTATGGTAGAGTATCATTTTGATTTGGTGTGCCGTGTCAAATTCATAACGCGTATTATTGTTTCAATCTTTGTTATGGTAGAGTATCATTTTGATCAGGCATTTCAAAACTTGTTACTTCAAATGTAGCGGAGTTTCAATCTTTGTTATGGTAGAGTATCATTTTGATCCTGCAACAGAAGATGATGTGAGGCGTATGATATCGTTTCAATCTTTGTTATGGTAGAGTATCATTTTGATACTTTACACCACAATGTAGACAGCGTTGTGATTCGTTTCAATCTTTGTTATGGTAGAGTATCATTTTGATGTTGAATTACTTACCACAATCATTAATGAAATGTAGTTTCAATCTTTGTTATGGTAGAGTATCATTTTGATTTTGATTATCGAACACCTCCAAAAATTCAGGTCTTCAAGTTTCAATCTTTGTTATGGTAGAGTATCATTTGGACATATGAATAAACAAACAATCCCAACTAATGCATTTTCAATCTTTGTTATGGTAGAAGTATCATTTTGATCTTGGTCCATGATATTTCTCACCCCAATTGCTGATTTTCTTAAGATATTTTTTACAGCATCAGTAAAGGCATTTTCTGAATCCTCTACATCTGGATCGGAGTTTATTGTATCTTCATAAATTTCAGGGTATGAGAATTGGATTTTTTCAATTAGTTTTTTTTAGAGTTTATAGGGTTTTAAATATTGTCTAGTTTTTGTAGTTGATTTTATGGATATTATGAGTAAAATTCAGGATTAAGTATTTTAAGAAGAATAAATTAAGAAAAATATGAATATAAAAATTCTATATATGATATTAATTTTATCTGTGATCTCTATTACAATCCCAACAAGTTTTGTTTTTGCTAAAGAATTTACTATGTTTGGGAATACATTTGAGGAAAATTCTGAATGTGCTAAATGGGGATTAACATGGTTTGAAGAAAAATCTAAAAATTTTTACAGTTTGAAGGCTATTGAAGCTCATTTGAAAATAGCTGAAAAATACTGTGATCCGACAAACCCTTAGATTAAGATAATCTGAATAATCCTAATTGTGTTAATGCGTAAATTATAGCATTTATTTTAGTTTTGTTAGATGTTGATGAAGTCGAACCACCAACATAAGGAATCAGTCGTTTAGTTTTTGGAGATGCGCCAAAAAATCCAGCGTAAGGACCATCATGATTTTTTCAATCTTTGTTATGGTAGAAATATCGTTTTTATTTCCCACATGAATGGCACCTAGATCCAGACAAATTGTTTCAATCTTTGTTATAATAGAAGTATCGTTTGGATAATATGAAGTCAATCTCACAAATTCTAGTTGACGTGAGTCAAACTAAATGGAGGTGTATACTTGTTTGCAAGACTGACTAACAATTAGTTTCAATCTTTGTTATAATAGAAATATCGTTTGTATAATAGACCAAGAAGTCTATCTCATTAAACCAACTCCAATTGGCATTTACATTTTGAACCTCAGATTTACCCGTAAAGATTTACTAAAACTCTTAATTTATGATATAATTAATTTGAAAGTATTTGATACTGACATGTGTCACATCATAGTTAATTATGCATTAAGAACCATATTATCAGTTTTTATATTCTATGAATTATTTTTAAATCACATATAATCCAAAACTAGCAATTTTTTACAGTTTGTTTACATTTATTGGATTCCCAAGACTGGGGTATTTCTATCTAGTTAGAAAATAGGATTAATTAGTTAATTCTTCATTTTCATACTGATCATTACAATCTTATAATTTCCTAACCAATAATGATTAAATCATTATTTTGGATGTTTCATCCAAATTAACATATCATTCCATCTGTAATAATAATACAATCATTTATGAATGCAAAAAATTCCAAATCTAGCCAATAATAAAAATCATAAATGTACCACAATATAGAAATTATTCCAATAATCCCATTGGATTTACGGATCACAAAATCTACTTCTTTACCATTTTTTACATCTTCTTTCAATAAATAATACAACATGATAGATCCAATTACACCTGCAAGTATTGGTAATAATAGCCATCGTGACCCTCTAATATCTTTTGGACTATCATCTAAAACTATGTCATGTATTTTATTGGAATGATTAATGTATGAACTCTTTAGAATGAATAATTTCCCACATTTTGGGCAAATGTTAAACACATTGTCACCTTGCAAAATGCCTATTTAATCTGATCCTTACAATCTTACAATATTCTAGGAGATATTGGTTTTTGATTTTATTATATACCTTTGATGTATTTTCTAACTTCTTTTTGATTTTTAATAGTACAGTAACATCATCTTTTAATTAAAATTCTTTTAGTGAATATTGATTTGAATATTTGTTTAATTTTACTGTAGTGTCTCTACCTGAATCTAGACAAGTTATAATATAAAAAATCTAACTGTAAGTGTTTAAGATAATTTTATTGATCTGGGTATCTTGGAATATTGGCGATCAGAAATGATGCAGTGGTTGTCTAAACATGACTATGAAAAACAAATTTCAAAATGTTTCCACTGCATCACGACACAGGAAAACAAAGGAGGGGTTAGATCTCCAAAACAAAACCATGTCAATATGGTAAAAATAAGAAAAACAGATAAAGGTTTTGTTAATCAGAGATAATAGGATCTAATCCCTTTATGATATCAACTAATTTTTTCTGATTCGGATCACCATCCCAAGATGCAGTATTATTCTGAAATGATGATTTTATTTTGATTTCTCCCTGGTCAATGTATACTACTAGATTTAGTTTTGCAACTGTCTCTACCTCTCTGTTATTATGAAGGAATTTCTCACCAACATAGCTATCAAGTAGTGGGGTTTTTTCTAACATGTATTAAAATATGGTTTAGAGATTATTTAAAGAATCAAGTTTTTTCAAATCCTAAATCAATGATGAATGGGATACCTTCTTCAATTATCTCAAGCCTTTGTTTGTTCCAATCATTTCATAAGAATTTCCATCGTATGAAATTTTGTAGACTTCTTGAAATCCACCTGAAGAGTAACCGCCAACGTAGATTTCACCCTTTTGTGAATCAGTAGCAATACTTGAAACAGTAAGATCAACATGTGCTAGACTTTTCCATGAATCTCCAAGATCATTTGACTGCACTATGCCAAATGTTTTGATTGATGCAAACAACTGTCCTTTATCATCAAATGCTAATGCAAACACAGGTAGTTTTTGATATGCATACAAATGAAACCAATTATTTCCACCATCTTCAGATTTGTAAATTCCATTCCCAGTTCCTGCAAAAATTAGTTCTGAATCATCAGGAGAAATCGCTAATGCCGAAATATACTCAAACTCTGGAGGTTCTAATGTTTCCCATGTTTTTCCAGCATCTACAGTCTTGAATAACCCTCTTGCTCCACTATCAAAACCAACTAACATTTCTGGATTTTGTGTGCCTACAGCCATGGCATGAAAATCAACTGGAGGCTCAACTACATTAGAAACATGTTCCCAAGTACTTCCGCCATCATTACTTTTGATTAATCCTGTATTTCCGCCAGTCGATGGATGTCCACTTGCATATAGTGGAAATCCTGAAACTAGAGGTGCATTAAATGCCATATAGTCTGCCCTAATTTTATCTACTTTGACAGGTGGTGCACCACTAATACTTTGATAAAAATCCCCATGTGTTGCAATATACAATATGGAATGATCAGCAGGATCTAATCCTAATCCATGAACATGACGCCAATCAATTATTCTAGTGTCATCAACTATTACATTGTCAACTGTTGAACCATCATTACTTTGCATAGATTCTGTAAATACAGATGAACCAACTAATGTAATTGTAATAATTGCAATTACTACAATTACAATGCTAATTACAAAAGATTTTTTGTTTGAATTACGAGACAATTAATTTCCCTTTCATTCCTTTACCTTCATGATAACCGCAAATATATTCAAAGACACCTGATTCTTCAAAAGTATAACTCCATTGCTCAAGGTGATCAATATCTCCACTTAGTATTGGGATTTCTTTTCCTGAGTCTGTTTTAAAAATTCCAGAAACATTATGTATTTTCATATCATGAGTTTCCCACGAAATAGTCGTATTGGATTCTATATGCAATTCATTTGGCATAAACATATTCATTCCCATGTGAATTGATTTAATATCGCTGTCATTATTTGACATTCCCATCATGTTCATTGAATTAGTATTGTGATCTAAAATCAGATAAATCCCTACATATCCTGCAAAGAGTATGGTTATCACAATACCTACAGTAGATAGATACGGTATCATTACATCCCTACGTGATTTTATCATTCCTGTATCATTCATGTGTTAATAGTATCAAAAAGAGACCATTTATAGTATAAAGTATATACCAATATACTAATGGCACGTCCATCAAAAAAATCAAGTATTATCAGTGATTAACTGCATGGATAACATATTTGTTTGATATGTCATCTGTAAAGGTATAATAGATTTGCTTTGATATGGCTACCTAGAAATCATCAATATTTTACCTGATGATTCATTAAACTAGCCATTCAGATCCATGAACCATCAAGTATCATTACAT
>WASW01079307.1_pt1 | contig 13067 bp, 11 predicted proteins | sample 5698521 | NCBI WGS metagenome assembly WASW01 (sample SAMN11175560, study PRJNA528189) | sponge metagenome | isolation source: marine sponge | host: Leucetta | place: Antarctica: Western Antarctic Peninsula, King George Island | collected 2013-01
CAGAGTTAAAAATTATGGCGGGGCAATTAGGGATGACGAATTTACGTCAGCCTATGACAAAAACATGCAGGCCTTTACATCCCGCCGTAACCGTCAGGACGATTATGAAAATTGCCTAAAGCGCCTTGGCTACACACCTGTTGATGGAATCAATTAAAAAGACGGCCCAGTTGATCAGTCCCGGGCCGCCTTCAATAACAATAGTATTACGTAATAATTAAGCCGCGCGGGGTTTCCGGTCCTGTTTGGTCGCAACATCCGCAATCACGTTGCTGCGCAGTGATTGTGCGCTGACCGGTGCGTGCAGGATTGGTTTTCGAACTTTACCGCGATAGGCGATGGATTCAATTTCGTGACGCATTATGCCGATGTCTTCAAGCATATGGTCATCCATTTGAACCAATTGCTGATAGGTTTTGCGTTGATTAGCCCAAACTTTTAGTTTTTCAACGGTTTTAATGCCAAATTTGACCAATGGGGCAAACGCAAATCCCGCGTCAATATTTGTGCCGCCAACAACATTATTGATCTCGCCGCGTGTCAGACCAATGTCTTTAAGAATACGATCATCAAGTTGATACAATTCACGTTTTTTACGGCGAACATCCATCCAGTTTTTTACGGCATTTGAGATCGAGCGGAAAAATGCTGTGATTGCCTGGCTACGGAGCTCACGTCCGCGTCGTTCCGCCAGCATAATATCCAACTGAGTGATTCCAACGGCGTCACTAAAAACGATTGAATTGAGCCCATCGGCTTTTGCGTTCCACATATCTCTTATCCTCTCAACGTCATACAGCTTTGAACTTTCAAAGCTTGCCCAGCACCGGGCTCGCAACATATCTACGCTCATTTTGGGAATTGTGTAGCGCTATTGCTGCACTGCAGTATTGCGATAAATGCATAGGCCAAATTTTACGAATTTGTGATCCCTGACAATGCTGAAAGAGAAGCCTTGTCAGCGGCAAATTGTCGTCTAAGTTTGAACTATGACTGATACAAATTCACAAAAAATATATGCAGATCGACTCGCGAAACTTCGCTGCAAGATGGACCTCCAAGGCATTAACGGATTTGTTGTGCCGAAAGTTGACGAACATCAGGGTGAATATGTGGCGCCGAGATCTGAACGACTGGAATGGTTAAGTGGTTTTTCTGGCTCTGCCGGTATGGCGATCATATTGATCGACAAGGCCGCAATATTTATCGACGGTCGATACACGATACAGGTCCGCGATGAAGTTGATCCAGAAAATTTTGAATTTCGCCATATTTCTGATGAGCCCGCGGCGGATTGGATTGTTCAAAACATGACCGTAAATTGCCGACTGGGATACGATTCCTGGCTGCACACGCCGGCTCAGGTCGCTGTTCTGGAAGTAGCCTGCACGCGTGCGGGCGCGCAATTGATCTCTCTTGACCAAAATCCTGTTGATGCGGCGTGGAACGATCAACCGCCGCCGCCGCTGACCCCTACGGTCTCCCTGACCGATGAATTTACGGGTGTTCCGTCATCGGTCAAACGCACCGATATTGCCGGCATCCTGAAATCCCGTAACGCCGATGCCCTCGTATTGTCCGCCCCCGATTCCATCGCATGGATGTTGAACATTCGCGGCAATGATATTCCGTTCACACCATTTTCACTGTCTTTTGCGCTTTTGCATCAAGATCAAACCGTAGACTGGTTTATCGACCCCAGAAAACCTGAGGCAGGATTGGGCGAATTTCTCGGTCCGGAGATCAGGATGCACAGCCCTGATCAACTGGGAACCCACCTCGACAATTTGGCTAAGGTAGGGAAAGCCGTTCATATCAGCGTCACATCAGACCCGATGTGGATTTACCAACGCCTTACGTCAGGCGGCGCCAAAATTATCAAGGGAAGTGACCCTTGCCAACTGGCGAAAGCGCAAAAAAACGCCACTGAACTTGACGGCATTCGCGGTGCCCACGCGAGAGACGGCGTTGCTCTCTGCCGATTTTTCTCTTGGTTAAATGATGCAATTCCGAAAGGTGGTGAAAGTGAGATCAGTATCAGCGATCATCTTGAAGGTTTGCGGGCTGACAATATCCTGTTCCAAGGACTAAGTTTTCCAACCATAGCGGGGTCTGGTCCAAACGGCGCAATTTGTCATTACCGAGTTTCGGAACAGAGCAATCGCCCCCTTGATCAAGACTCGTTTCTCCTGGTCGATTCTGGTGGCCAATATCTCGATGGTACCACGGACGTAACACGAACTATTCCTTTGGGCTCCCCCAGTCAGGAAATGGTCGACAACTTTACCCTTGTCCTTAAAGGCCACATTGCCCTCGCTACGGCGCAGTTTCCAGTAGGCACAACAGGGTCCCAACTTGATGTCCTCGCCAGGTTGCCACTTTGGAAAGCTGGCCTTGATTATGATCACGGTACAGGCCATGGGGTTGGGTGTTATTTATCTGTGCACGAAGGCCCGCACCGCATTTCAAAGATGCCCAATACAATTGCGCTTGAACCTGGCATGATCGTTTCCAACGAACCCGGTTATTATAAAACAGATGAATATGGCATCCGTATTGAGAACCTTGTCGCCGTCAAAAAAGTAGAACAGGACCCGGGTGCGGAAAGAAAAATGCTTGAATTCGAAACCCTGACCTTGGCACCGATCGAGCGCTCTACAATTAACGTATCGCTCTTAAACAAAGACGAAATTGACTGGGTAAATACCTATCATTTACGCGTGAGAGAAGAAATTGGCCCGTCGCTGGGTGGACAGGAATTGAACTGGCTTGAGGCAGCAACCCAGCCTTTGCAGCAACTTAACTGAATACATGGTGCGCTTATCTATGTACTGCCGATCTCATATAGGCAGACTCTATGTGCTGCCGATCTCATATAAGTAGACTCTATGTGCTGCCGATCTCATATAGGTAGACTGGGCTTCTATACATATCCGCAGCAGTTTTCCGGTCAAGTTCTCGCCATTCCCTGATCGAAAACGTATTGGCAAGAACCAGTGCACCGACCGCCATTTGACGATTTAATTTGTCTCCTATCGCTGTCATTGATTCTGGCGCGAGGTAGCAGATTGCAAGCGCCGCGGAAGCTAAGTTTGCCTGCATAAAATCGGTCCGTTGAAACGTCAAGTTATCTTGTGAAAAAAACATCAGGCGCAGCCGTGATATTACCCACGGCAAAAACGACACTTCAAAACCGATCACAGGATGGTTGGGATAACGCTTGGCCATTACAAAACCAACCCCGCCCCAGCCTGACCCCAGATCAACGATTGATCCCCGCCCATGTGGCAGATCAGGAAGACGTTTTGGTAGCAAGTCCAACATTACCCTAAGTACAGGCCGTGATGTCGGCACAGGAGAAGATCCGGTTTTCAACGTCGTCCAGACAACCGCAAACATCACCACGCCGAGGCTTATGAGGATGACAAAGTGTGTATTCACAATTGTTTACGCCTGGATATTGTCATAACCGGAAATATAGCTAATATTTCAGGTAATCGGGAGTAAATTCAGGACGATAATTACGATGGCGCTATTTGGCAGAAAAAAAGTAAAACAAGGCCCTCTGCCAGAACCTATAAATCCAAAATGGAAACACGGGGAAGGTGGACGTTTTCCGAAATTTCTTGATCTTGACCCGGACGCTGCTGGTTTAAAGGGCGTATCTGGTGTGTTCGCCATTTGGCATACAGGTCTTAAACCCGAATGGGTTTATATCGGCGCTAGTGACGATCTTGCCGCATCATTTTTTAAATTTGGTAGCGATAAGGAAATTCTGCAATTTCAAGGCAGGGGCCACATTTATTGTTCGTGGTGGTTTCTGTTACCCAAATTTCAACCGGGCGCCGTTTGTTATCTGTCGTTGGCCTTAAAACCGGTCATTAAAAATCCAGACTGTCCTGACAGGAATTATGTCGAACTGATCCCCGTATTACCACCCGGCATGACAATGGAACAACTCGAAGCTCAATTTGGCATTTCAGAACCAGAATAAGCGCGAACTCTATTGATTACGCGCCATCGGTTTTTTGATTAAGCCGCATCTCGCGCGGTCACACTGACAATTTCAATAATGTCGCTCATGATCGCGTTAAGATCAAAATCCTTTGGCGTGTAAACACGGGCAACACCCTCAGAGACTAAATGGTCGATATCATTTGGCGGGATGATACCGCCGACAACAACCGGTACGTCATCAAGGCCCTTTTCCTTCATCAGTGCCATCACTTCGGTGACCAACGGGACATGGGACCCAGACAGAACACTGAGACCCACCACATGAACACCTTCTTCAAGAGCGGCACTGACAATTTCAGTTGGCGTCAACCGAATGCCCTCATAGACGACTTCAAATCCCGCGTCCCGGGCCCTGACGGCAATCTGCTCGGCCCCATTGGAATGGCCGTCGAGACCGGGTTTACCGACAAGCATCTTGATCGGGCGGCCCAGTAGATCGGCAACCTTTGACGCCTGCTGGCGAAGCGGCGCAATGGCATCATGGTTTGCAACGCGCGCGCCGCTAATTCCGGTCGGTGCGCGGTACTCGCCATAAACGTCGCGCAACGCGCTGGCCCATTCACCCGTTGTAACCCCCGCGTGGGCACAGGTGATCGATGGCTCCATCACATTCAGGTCTTCATGGGCTGCATTTTTCAAACTCTCCAGCGCGCTGTCTACAGCCGCTTGGTCTCGCCTGGATCGCCAGTCGCTCAGGTTCTTGATCTGAGCCGCTTCTGCCGATACATCGACCGTCATGATCGCATCCGCGCCGGTATCAAGTGGTGACGGTTCCGCCTCGACAAACTTATTAACGCCGACAACCACCTGCTCACCTGATTCAATTGCCTGGATTCGTTTGGCGTTGCTGTCGACCAAATTACGTTTCATGTATTCGACGGCCGGTACAGCTCCGCCCATTTCATCGATTTTAAGCAATTCCGCCCGCGCCTGACTTTTTAACTCAGTAACCTTGGCCGCAATTTCACTCGATCCATCGAAAATATCGCCAAATTCAAGCAAATCCGTCTCGTAGGCGACGATTTGCTGAAGCCGTAATGACCATTGCTGGTCCCAGGGCCGCGGCAGACCAAGCGCTTCGTTCCATGCCGGTAATTGCACGGCCCGCGCACGCGCGCCTTTGGATAACGTAACCGCTAGCATTTCGAGCAAGATGCGGTAGACGTTATTTTCCGGCTGTTGTTCGGTCAGGCCCAGAGAATTAACCTGCACCCCATAACGAAAACGGCGCAACTTTGGGTCTTCAACACCATACCGTTCCAAACAGATTTCATCCCAGAGTTCGGTAAAGGCCCGCATTTTTGAGAGCTCGGTAACAAATCGGATGCCAGCGTTCACAAAAAAACTAATACGCCCAACAACCCTTGCAAAATCTTCATCCGGCACTTGTCCCGACGCCTTGACCTGATCGAGCACAGATTGGGCAATCGCAAGTGCATACGCCAGTTCCTGCGATGGTGTCGCGCCAGCTTCCTGTAGGTGATAGGAACAGACGTTGGTCGGGTTCCACTTCGGTACCTCACGATAAGTGAAACTGATTATGTCGGACGTCAGTTTCAAACTTGGCCCCGGAGGAAAGATATAGGTGCCGCGCGACAGGTATTCCTTAAGCACATCGTTTTGCGTTGTCCCGGAAAGGTCTTTACGGTCGACCCCCTGGCGTTCGGCGGCGGCAATATAAAGCGCCAGCAACCACGCCGCCGGCGCGTTGATGGTCATGGATGTATTCATCTCACCGAGCGGGATGTCCTTGAATAGGGCCGCCATGTCACCAAGGTGGGAAATCGGCACGCCAACCTTGCCAACTTCACCCTTCGCGAGCACATGATCAGAATCGTATCCGGTCTGGGTCGGAAGATCGAAGGCCACGGAAAGGCCAGTTTGTCCTTTGCCGAGATTATTACGATACAGCGCATTCGATTCCGCAGCTGAGCTGTGGCCGGAATAGGTCCGAAATAACCACGGCCTGTCCCGTTGCGGTCGTTCTGAATTTTGTGCACTTGCGAATTTAGAATTCATTTAATTTAACTCCAAAACACATTATTTTTAATAACCTATTGAAAAACAACATTTTACCAAGAAATATTATTTCGTATTTAGCATCAATTACGCAATTTAGCAAATTGTGCATTGCGAAGAAAGAGCCAAACGTCTAATAATTCTCCGAGCCTGATTTTGCAGGTGCGAAATCGGCGGCCCTTTGCATTCCCGGGGTTTCTCCTTGGGACCATCAGGGCGACTTGGTATTTGGCATAGGAGAGCTCCATGAGTGACGCAGCGGAAGTGATTGAATTGCACCCGGGTCAGGTCAGAAAAGATCTGTATGAGTTGGGCGAGATCCCGCCGCTGGGGCATGTGCCAAAAAAAATGTATGCCTGGGCCATTCGGCGTGAACGGCACGGTGACCCGGATACCGCCATGCAGTGCGAAGTTGTCGATGTTCCGGTACTCGACAGCCACGATGTTCTCATCATGGTCATGGCCGCCGGCGTTAACTACAACGGCGTCTGGGCGGCGCTCGGCACTCCAATCTCTCCGTTTGACTATCACAAGGCAGACTATCATATCGCGGGCTCAGACGCCTCTGGCATCGTTTACGCCGTCGGATCCAAAGTCAAACGTTTCAAAGTCGGCGACGAGGTTGTCGTTCATTGTAATCAGGATGACGGCGACGACGAGGAATGCAATGGCGGCGATCCCATGTTCTCGACCTCTCAGCGCATCTGGGGGTACGAGACCCCAGATGGATCGTTCAGCCAGTTCTGCCGCGTGCAGGATCGCCAGTGCATGCCACGCCCAAAACATCTGACTTGGGAAGAAAGTGCGTGTTACGTGCTGACCATGGCAACGGCGTATCGAATGCTGTTTGGTCATCGCCCGCACATCCTGCGTCCGGGCCATAATGTCCTTATCTGGGGCGCATCTGGTGGTCTTGGATCGATGGCCGTACAACTGTGCGCCACTGCTGGGGCCAATGCCATCGGCGTCATTTCAGATGAAGATAAACGCGATTTTGTCATGAGCCTTGGCGCCAAGGCGGTGATTAACAGGAAAGATTTTAATTGCTGGGGCCAGTTGCCGGAAGTCAACGGCGAAGGGTTCGGCGATTACATGAAGGAAACCCGCAAGTTCGGTAAAGCCATCTGGGACATTACCGGCAAAGGCAAAGATGTTGATTTTGTTTTCGAGCACCCCGGTGAAGCTACATTCCCGGTTTCGTGCAACGTTGTTAAGCGCGGCGGCATGGTTGTCTTCTGCGCCGGAACCACCGGTTTTAACCTGACCATGGACGCACGGTTCGTATGGATGCGCCAGAAACGTATTCAGGGCAGTCATTTTGCCAACCTGAAACAGGCGGCGCAGGCCAATCAATTGGTCATTGAGAGACGCATAGATCCCTGTATGTCCGAAGTGTTCTCCTGGGACGACATCCCAGAAGCCCATATGAAGATGCTGCGCAACCAGCACAAACCAGGCAATATGGCGGTTTTGGTTCAGGCCAAAAAACCCGGACGTCATACGATTGAAGACTGCATCGAGGGCTGAAGACTTCGATCACGCCGACGGTGACAGGAACCGAATGATGCGCAAGAAAACCCGTGAGGATTTTCAGAACGAAGAGACCAAGCGGGCTGAGCGCGACCTGATGAAAGCTGGTTCAGCGGGCAGTAAATTTGGTGGGTATACAAATGGCGAGATGAACGCGTCGCTCGCCGACCTTGCGGACCAAGCCGACGAACTTCGCGCCAAGGGCGAATACTACGAACCCAAGACCGCTAGAATTGAGCCCAAACACATCCTGATCATCGCCGGAACCATTGCAGCCCTAATCCTCATCGCGCGGATCTTATTTTACTAATAACGCCATCAACCGACCCACCCCCTACCTGGAAAATCACATGACCAGCACCAACGTGTCCCTCAATGACCTCACAAGCACTTGTTCAAAGGCGCTCACAGCAGCCGAAGACCTACTGACCAATGCCCGCCATGCGTTATCAGATCGGGTCATCGTTGAGGGCCGGGTCGATGCGGACAAACTGGAAGTGGAACAATTCGCGGCGCACGGCTTTGCCTGGATGTCGACGTATGTTGAGGGCCTGCGCCAAATGCTGGGCTGGGCCAAACGGCTCGACCAAAACGGCAAACTTGGCGAACTTGAGTCCCTGATGCTGCAATGCGCCTACGGCGAATACCTCTCACAACTGGCCGGCGGTATTGCCCTGTCGCAGGTTGAAGTGCTGCGCCCCGCCGATATTGGCGTTGGTGATGATGCGCTGCATGCGTTTTATACGGACGATACGACGGCCCTTATGAAAAGCGGCAATACCAATGCCGTTCGCATGCGCATTGCCGAATTAATCGAAGACGGACATTTCGGCGACCTTGGCCTAGATGACGAAATTCTGGATATGATCCGCGATCAGTTCCGCCGTTTTGTTGACGAACAGGTCACGCCCTATGCTCATGATTGGCACCTCAAGGACGAGTTAATCCCCATCGAAGTGGTTGACCAGATGTGTGAACTGGGCGTTTTCGGCCTGACAGTACCGGAAGAAAACGGCGGCCTCGGCATGGGCAAAACGGCCATGTGTGTGGTTACCGAAGAATTGTCCCGAGGTTATATCGGCGTTGGCTCGCTTGGCACCCGTTCAGAAATAGCCGCGGAACTGATTCGCCTTGGCGGTACGGACGCGCAAAAAGCTGAGTACCTACCGAAGATCTCATCCGGTGAAATATTGCCGACGGCGGTGTTTACCGAACCGGGTACAGGGTCCGATTTGGCATCTCTCAAAACCCGCGCCGTCAGGGACGGAGATGTATATCACGTCACCGGCAACAAAACCTGGATCACCCATGCCGCTCGAACCGACATGATGACGCTGCTCACCCGCACCAACCCAGACGAGCCGGGGTACAAGGGCCTGTCCATGCTGCTGGTTGAAAAACCGCGCGGCACAAACGAGAACCCGTTCCCAAAACAGGGCATGACCGGCGGCGAAATTGAAGTGCTGGGCTATCGCGGCATGAAAGAATATGAGCTGGCATTTGATAAAATGGAAGTTCCGGCAGATGCCGTGCTTGGCGGTGTTGAGGGACAAGGGTTTAAACAATTAATGGCAACATTTGAATCGGCCCGCATCCAGACTGCAGCCCGCGCCGTTGGTGTTGCCCAGAATGCCATGGAACTGGGCCTTAAATACGCCACCGAACGGGTTCAGTTTGGCAAACCGATCTACAAATTTCCCCGCGTCGCCGGGAAAATCGCCTGGATGGCGGTGGAGACTATGATCGCGCGCCAGATCAGCTATTTTGCCGCCCGCGAAAAAGACAGTGATCGGCGCTGCGACATCGAAGCCGGCATGGCCAAACTGCTGGCTGCCCGGGTTGCCTGGTCAAATGCAGATAACGCGCTGCAGGTTCACGGCGGCAACGGCTACGCGCTTGAATACCCCATCTCCCGCGTTCTTTGTGATGCCCGTATTCTTAATATTTTTGAGGGCGCTGCCGAAATTCAGGCCCATGTTATTGCACGCGGGTTATTGAGCGGCCGGAACTAAAAATCGATTAAATATCGATTTCGGCCCCGCAGGGACGCTGATCGAGTGGCTGTTTTAGTTCAACACCATAAAAAACACGCCCCGCAACCAAGCGGGGCGTGTAGTTTTTATTGGCGGTGCGGACCCGCTTTCGCCGTGTTTTAAATATTCTTGAACTTCTTGATTTCACCGCTTTCAAGTTTCGACATGTAGGCGTCGAGTTCCCGTTTGACGATGGGTGCCAGGAAGTACAATCCGAGAATATTTGGCACACAGATCAAGAAGACCAGCGCATCCGAAATATCAAGGATTGGTCCAAGCTGCACCATACACCCGAGGGCAACAAAAGCGCAAAATATGAGCTTGTAGATCGTCTGCCCCCGCGTGCTTTCACCAAACAGATAGGTCCAGCCTTTCAGGCCGTAATAGGACCATGAAATCATGGTCGAGAAGGCAAACAACATCCCTGCAAACGCCAAGGGTATCGGGAACCAAGAAATTTGCGTTTTAAACGCGGCCGATGTCATGGCAATACCCGTCGCGTCCCCGGCAAACCCTGGATTGGCAACAGCTGACGTGCCGATAACCAATGCCGTGATTGTGCAAATCACGATGGTATCGATGAACGGCTCCAGCAGGGAAACCATGCCTTCGGTTACAGGCTCATTGGTCCGCACCGCTGCGTGTGCGATGGAGGCGGAACCGATACCGGCTTCGTTCGAGAACACAGCACGCTGAAACCCGATGATTAATGCACCAAGCGCACCGCCGGCAACACCTTCACCGGTGAGAGCACCGGAGAATATGTTGCTGATTGCTTCGGGAATAGCAGAGCCGTTCATGAAGATGACAATCAACGCAAAGACACAATAAAAGATCGCCATGAACGGAACGATTTTTTCAGTAACGCGGGCGATTGATTTAATGCCACCGATGATAACCGAGAAAACAACCGCTGCCATGACCAGACCAACAAGCCAGCCGAGGCCATCAAACATGCCGCCGGTGACATTGTTAAGCTGAACATAGGCTTGATTGGATTGGAACATGTTGCCAATGCCAAGCGCGCCAATGAAAATTCCGATGGCGTAGAACGTGCCCATGAATTTTCCGAAACCCTCCATACCGCGCTCGGAAAATCCTTTGCGCAGGTAATACATGGGGCCACCTGAAACCGACCCATCTGGATTTTCAGTGCGGTATTTAACACCCAGCGTACATTCAACAAACTTTGTCGACATGCCAAGGAAACCGGCCATGATCAACCAGAATGTAGCGCCCGGACCACCAATGGTTACCGCAACAGCAACGCCGCCGATGTTACCAATACCAACAGTTCCGGACACAGCGGTCGCCAGCGCCTGAAAGTGAGACACCTCACCGGCATCATTAGGATTGGCGTAATCACCGCGAACCAGTTCGATGGCGTGTTTGAAACCCCAAACATTAACAAACCCCATTCGGAAAGTGAAGAACACGGCGCCGATCACCAGCCATAAAACGACCAGCGGCAATTGCGCGCCAAAAACAGGAATTTTAAAGAAAACCAGTGCGCCGATAGCAGATGCGATCGGTGCGGTTGCGGCGTTGATGGTTTCATCAAAACCGGCAAATGCGCTTTGCGACGAGAACACGAGAACCGCCAGCGCCAAAATAAATCTAGGCATTAGTACCCCCTTAATTGAATCCCTTAAGACTGTTTTCCCCAGCGGTTTCCTCATGGGACAACCGTTACGGCAACGGGTGATATCTGGACCAAAGACCCGGCAACACTACCGAATAACAACGTACCCATCTTTGACTGGCCTTTGCGCCCGATAAAGATTTGCGACGCGCCGCACTCCGTTGCTGTTTCTATTAAGGCCTCTGCCGGTTTTCCGTGGTGAACAATACTTTCGCAACTCACGCCGGCCGCTTTTACAGCGATTTCGGATGGCCCAAGGACCGCGGATTTTGCCCGGTCTAGTTCTTCTTCCCGGCGCACATGGCGCTCGGCAAGCTCGTCCGGTGTATGAAATGAAAACGGAGACCATTCGATAATATGGACCAACGTCAAACCCACACTGGCCATTTTTGCCAGGTCAATAGCGGCCCCCAAAGCGCGCTCACTCCCCGGGCTGCCATCAACGGCAACAACAAAACTTCCTACCATGATTGTACGCTCCCTTAGCTGTGCCATATGCAAAATTGCAATCAGGCATCGTAACGAAGAAAGTCTGTCAGCGATCCGCTTTAGGCACAGGAGCCAGATTTTGACAATCAATGGCACCAACCGGGGCGCTGCCGTGTAAACCCGCCAGCGATCTGTGGCTGAAAAGTTCCGCATGTAAACACACCCCAATGTCATCGCCCCTTGGGAAAATTATCACGGCCTCCGGTTATGCTTTACTGGCCTTATGAAAGCAGCGCGGCGAGAGCAGGCCTTTCAGCAGAAACTGATGGTTGTATTTCTGACCTTCGGCGGCGGCGTAATTTCCATGCCGCTGACGGAATTTGCTCTTCTGGTTTTGTCCTGGGTGCCGGTATTGACTGTTGAGTTTCTAAATTCAGCCGCTGAAGCGGTTATTGACCGGATCGGCGCAAATCCTCCCCTCGCTTTCCGGTGATGCCAAAGATTTTGGCGCAGCCGCTGTTTTGCTGTCCATTATTGCCGCGGCGGCCATATGGGCCGGGTTCCTGTATATTAAATTCAGTGCTCATGACGATACGTTTGGATTGCTCAACTACTCGATCACGTGATCAAACGGGCGGCATGCCACCGAGTTCTTTTATGAAAAATGCCCTATGCAGGTCCAAAATTTATTTTTGTTTTGAGCGTTATTGTGTTCGGCTTTTTCAATGCAGACCTCACGCGCCGGCTGTAATTTATCTTCGAATCCGACAAGATTATATCCCGGTGTGTACTCACCGTCCGGCGTAATCAACCACATAACCAGAAACCATTTCATCGTCATAACGTTGGCCCTCCTAGTGAAGCACCCTTTTCGGTGCCGCCATATTCAGTACCCAAATCACCCATCCCAATAGGCGTACGTTCAAGACCACTTTCTGTGTGTTGTTACATTTTATCGTCGTAATTCAGTATTCGTTTAAATTTGAAACCATGAACCACGCCGTGAACACAGTACGCCATGGACCTTAACAATTGGTGACCTCTACGCTGCTTTCCACCGCAGCATGTATCAGTGCTAACATAATCACCCAGCGAGAAATGTGTCTCCGTTCACTATTGAGGCCCGAGAAGGTCGCCCGAACGCTCCCTTGTCAAGGTGATGTCATCGGCGTTCTCACTGATCTCGAAACATCTCGAAACATTCGCGTAATCACCCGGACACATGAGTACTCTATGGTCATCATTATCGAGTTACCTCTCTCCCCCCAGATGGTAACTCCGTCAGGAACAGCCCCCAACTCTCCTGACAGTCTCCCTAGGGGGTGTTCACAATCAGGGGATTCCCAAATCGCTGGAAATGTGATTCAAGACTGGTTTTGGGAGATCAGACTTGAACA
>WASW01087878.1_pt1 | contig 13057 bp, 13 predicted proteins | sample 5698521 | NCBI WGS metagenome assembly WASW01 (sample SAMN11175560, study PRJNA528189) | sponge metagenome | isolation source: marine sponge | host: Leucetta | place: Antarctica: Western Antarctic Peninsula, King George Island | collected 2013-01
GGCCTGCCTGTTACCGAGCCGACCGGGTCAATGGTGGTGGATATTGGTGGTGGCACGACCGAGGTTGCCATTCTATCACTCGGCGGCATTGTGTATTCGCGTTCTGTACGCGTTGGTGGTGATAAAATGGACGAGGCTATTATTGCCTATGTCCGCCGTAACCATAATCTGCTGCTTGGTGAATTCTCTGCGGAACGGATCAAAAAAGAGGTTGGTTCGGCTATGATGCCGCCTGGGGAGGAAGGTCAAATAGTAAAAATAAAAGGCCGTGATTTGATGAATGGCGTGCCGCGCGAGGTGGTGGTCACCCAGCGTGAAATTGCCAAAAGTTTTGCTGAACCCGTTGGCGCGATTGTCGAGGCGGTGAAAGTGGCGTTGGAAGCAACGCCACCTGAACTGGCTGCGGACATTGTTGACAAGGGGATTGTGATGACCGGTGGCGGTGGGTTGCTGCACAATCTTGATGCCTATATGCGCGAAGCAACAGGCTTGCCTGTGTCGATTGCTGATGAGGCTTTGTCATGTGTGGCCCTTGGCACCGGCCGAGCTCTTGAGTCGATCAAAACCATGAAACATATTCTGTCTGTAGCCTATTAAATTCCGGTATGGGAGGCTGACTGTGGCAAGTTTCAGGTCCCGTAAAAACCAAACGCATTTCATTAGCGGGATCGGTATTGCGGTTATTTGTGCCGTCATCGCGGGACTTGCTTTGATATTTTTACCAGGCGACGACCCGCGCATCGTCCGCATGCGACAATTATCGCTCGATATTGCATCGCCCGTTATGATGCTTTTGAGTTTGCCAGTGGTGAAACTCAGGAAGGCGCGGCAGCGCGCCACCGATATTCTCGAACTGCAAAAAAAAAATGACCTGTTGCACGCAGAAAACGAAGAATTTCGTGAACAGCTTGATGAGCTGACCCGTACGCGGCTTTTGCTGTCGCAATATCGTAACTTGCTGGCCTTGCCGAAAGAGCCAGATCTGGCCATGGCGAATGCCCGCGTGGTTGCCGATATGAGTAGCCCGTTCGTCAAAACATTGCTGGCCAATACGGGTCGCATTGCCGGCGTCGGTGCCGGTCAGGCTGTGATGGGGAAAAACGGTCTGATAGGGCGTGTGTTGTCGAGTGGTGATGTGTCGAGCCGCATCCTGCTGGTCACTGACCTGAACAGCCATATTCCGGTTATTGCCTTATCGAGCGATGCGCGTGCGATTATGTCGGGACAAAATACCCAGCACCCAAGGCTTGGTTTCCTGCCCCGCGCGGTGCGCTTGAAAGAGGGTGATTTGATTATCACCTCGGGTGATGGCGGCGATATCCCGATTGGTTTACCGATCGGTTTGGTAGCATTTGAAAAAGATGGACAACCATATGTTCAACTCAATGAAAACCTTGACCAGCTTATGTATGTGCGCGTTGTTCTATCTGAACGGCGCATATTGCCACCGGAAAGAAATACATCACTATCCCGGTCATCGCAGGAAAAACCATGAGCAGTCTGCATACGGGTTATGCCACTGGCCGGTCTTCGGCGTGGTTTCCATTTCTCATAATGTTTCTTTTTTGCCTGCTTGAACAGATACCTCATGGCATAAGACTGTTTAATTTTATCGATCTTGGTATGTATCTTGCGCCTTTGTATTTCATCGCGCTGTATAATGAAAGTGATGTGGCCCCCTTTGGCGTTCTGGGGCTGGGTATTTTGAAAGACCTTCTGAGTGAGACGCCGCTTGGTTATTGGGGTATTTTGTTTTGTCTGTTTTTCATCATGATTGGCGTGCAGCGACGGGGCTTGTTGCACAGTGCATTTCGTGTGCAATGGGTGGGTTTTGGTATTATGGCATTTTTGCTTTATTTGGTGGCCTATATAATAAGTTTAATCCATCCGGTGATGAGTTCCGCTTTTTTATCGAGCATTTTGTCGGCTTTGGTATCGTTTATTTTATTTCCGTTGGCATATTTACCATTTTTATGGATGAGGGCCTATCCGTTTCACCCTGATATGGACTAAATGTGGCTGGTTTTGAACAAGAATATCTGATTTTTTCACGCCGCAATCTGACACTTGGTGGTGTGCAGGGTTTATTGTTTCTTGGTTTGGCGGCGCGGTTGCAATATTTGCAGATTGTGCGTTCTGAAGACTATACAACCCTGGCCGAAGCCAATCGCGTCAATATCTCCCTCATCGCCACGGCGCGCGGGCGTATTTTTGATCGCAATGGTATATTGCTGGCCGAGAATGCGCGTAATCTGGTGGTTGAACTGATCCCTGAACAGGCAGGAGATCTTGAACAGACATTGGCCCGCTTGCAAAAATTGCTGGATTTATCGCCGCCACATATGCGTGAGGTGCGTCGCCGCATCAAACGCACCCCGAGCTTTAAAGCGATTACCATTGCTGAAGATTTGCAGTGGGAAAAATTTTCGAGATTAAATTTGCAACTCCCGTTTCTTGCTGGTGTGGAACCACGCGTTGGTGAAAAACGCGTCTATCTTTATGGTCCCGCGACGGCTCATCTGGTTGGTTATGTGGGGCTGAAGACGAAACGCGATTTGCAACGGCTTGGCAATGTGGCGGCCAGGATGGTTGGTCAAAGCGGCGTTGAGCGCGAGTTTGAGAACGTGTTGCGCGGCAAGGCTGGCGTGCGCCATGTGGAAGTAAACTCCCGTGGGCGCACCGTGCGTGAATTATCGGTCGAGCCTGGCCAGGCTGGTCAGGATTTGAAGTTGACACTGGATGTCGAGCTGCAAAAATTTACCACCCAAAGGTTGAAAAACCAAAGTGGATCGATCGTGGTGATGGATGTCTGGACCGGTGATATTCTATCTATGGTGTCGATGCCGACTTTTGACCCCAATCAACTGTCGCACGGCATTGATGTCAAAAGCTGGGAAGGAATGCTGTCACATGAACGCCAGCCGCTACTCAACAAGGCCATGCGCGGTCTGTATGCGCCAGGGTCTACCTTCAAAATGCTGGTTGCGCTGGCAGCTCTGGAGGCCGGGGTGGTTTCGTTCGATGAGAAAATGCACTGTTCGGGCGTATATCATTTCGCCGGGGAGAGTTTCCACTGCTGGCGCAATCGCGGGCACGGTAAGGTCAATCTGATGCAGGCGGTTACGCAATCCTGCGACAGTTATTTTTATGAAATAGCCTTGCGTACGGGCATTGATCGGATCGAAGTGATGGCCAGGCGTTTCGGGTTTGGCACCAGTACGGGCATTAATTTGTCGGGTGAGATGGTAGGAATCGTGCCTGGGCGCCTCTGGAAGCGGGCTAATCTCGATGCTAGCTGGCGTTCTGGTGAGACGGTGATCACCGGCATTGGACAGGGTTTCCTGTTGACCTCGCCTCTACAGTTGGTGCGCATGACCGCAGCCTTAGCCAATGGTGGTGCGTTAGTTACGCCCCGTATTTTTGCTGACCCGGAAAACCTGGCCGAGATCGTTGATCTGGGTATTAATCAAGACCATTTGAGGGTTTTACACCAGGCTATGTATCGGGTGGTGAACCGAGCGTCGGGTACGGCTTATAATTCGAGTCTGTTGATTGATGGGCAGCGCATGTCTGGAAAAACTGGCACGGTGCAGGTTCGTCGAATTTCGACTACCGAGCGTAAAACAGGCGTGATCCCCAATCGCAGGCTTAGCTGGCGTAAGCGCGACCATTCATTATTTGTTGGTTATGCGCCGCATAACAAGCCGCGTTATGCAATCGCAGTGGTGATTGAACATGGTGGGAGTGGTGCGCGGGTGGCCGCTCCGATGGCGCGCGATATCATGGTTCGACTCTTGTCCAACCAACAGTTTTCTGAGCTGCCCTTGCAGCAGGTTGAAAAGCCGGTTTCGCTGCGTGTCGCACCGGTTGCACAAAAAACGGACCCGATATTGTGAGTTTTCTTAATGCACCTGGTCGAAAAAACAGTTTCGGCGTTTTTATTCTCAATATTTACTGGCCGTTGGTGGTTAGCACCATGCTTTTGGGCATGATCGGGGTGATCATTCTTTATTCGGTCGCCGGTGGTGATTTCTCCCCATGGGCGTGGCGCCATGCCAGCCGGCTGATGGTTGGACTGGGGGTTATGCTGGTCATTGCGTCGCTAGATTTGAGAACGATTTTTATGTCCTCCTATCTGGTGTATGGGGTCCTTTTGGCGATGCTTGTTGGTGTTGAGCTGTTTGGTGTCAAGATCATGGGTGCGCAGCGTTGGCTCGATTTCGGGTTGTTTCGTGTGCAGCCGTCAGAATTCATCCGGCTCGGCCTGATTTTGGCACTGGCCCGGTATTATCAGTCTGTGCATCAGGGCGATGTGTCCCATCCGATAAGTGTAGTTTTTCCGGTTGTGCTGATCGCCTTGCCCTGTCTACTCATTCTGCACCAGCCCGATCTGGGAACGGCAATTATCGTGGCGGTGACGGGCGGGGGCGTGTTGTTTCTTGCCGGTCTTAGCTGGCGTTTTTTTGTCGTCGGTTTTTTCGGTGTTCTAACTGGCGTCCCGTTGGCCTGGCAGAATTTGCTAACATATCAGAAGGATCGGGTGTTGGTTTTCCTTAACCCTGAACGCGATCCGCTAGGTGCTGGCTATCATATCATTCAGTCAAAAATTGGCATTGGTTCGGGTGGTGTATTCGGCAAGGGGCTGGTTGAGGGGACGCAGAGTCGGTTAAATTTTCTACCTGAAAAGCACACTGATTTTATTTTTACCATTTTTGCCGAGGAACTTGGTTTTTTTGGCAGTCTCGTGCTTCTTGCGCTATTCTGCTTTACGCTATTCCTGATTTTTAGTCTGGCCATGCGCATGCGTAGCCAATATGCGCGCTTGGTCACGGCTGGCATTGGGCTGTCCTTGTCATTTTATATCATTGTTAATCTGGCTATGGTGATGGGGCTTGCACCGGTTGTCGGTGTGCCACTGCCGTTTGTATCCTATGGTGGAACATCGCTCTTGACCTTTATGGCAGGGATTGGTGTGATATTGTGTCTGGAAAGACACGCGCTGACCGAATTGTCGCGCGGCTAGGGCATCTTGAAGGGGGACCACATGAACAAGAAACGTTTGGTTGTCGGCGTGGCGGCGATTTTTGGCTTACTGGTCATTATACTTTTAATACGCACATTCGTGCCACAAACACAGGAAGTGGCCGGACAACGCTATGAATTTTTCCCCGATGCCGATCACGTCGCCCGGCTGATGAGCCAGGCGGTGGGCTATAAAACCATTTCTTTTGGGCGCGACAAGCCGACCTCAGCCAAAGAATTATTGGCATTTCACGAATTTCTGGCACGCAGTTTCCCGCTGGTGCATAGCCGTCTGAAACGCGAAGTGGTAGAAAAATATTCGCTGCTTTACACTTGGCAAGGCAGCGCACCATCTGAAAAACCGGTGCTTTTGCTTGGCCATCTTGATGTGGTGCCGGTTATTCCGGGTACACAAGAGGCGTGGCAACAACCGCCTTTTGGTGGCGTGATTGATGATGGTTTTATCTGGGGGCGCGGTACGCTCGACAATAAGGTCAATATTATTGGTATTCTGGAAGCGACTGAAAATATGCTGCGTGCCGATATCCAGCCGCAGCGAACAATTTATTTTGCTTTCGGGCATGATGAGGAGCAAGGCGGCATTGAGGGGGCAGGGAAAATATCGAAATTGCTCGAAAGTCGCGGCGTGGAAGCCGCGTTTCTCATCGATGAGGGTGGTTTGGTCACGAGCGGCGTGATGCCCGGCATTGACGTGCCACTGGCGATTATCGCACCAGCTGAAAAAGGAATTGTCACTCTTGAGCTAACCACAAAGGGTCGTGGCGGACATTCATCCATGCCCCCCGATCAAACGGCGATTGGTATTTTGGCTGCAGCGATTGCCCAGCTGGAAGCGAACCAGTTCCCGCGTGATTTTTCTCATACAAGGAGCTTTCTGGAAGCGATTGCCGATGAACTGCCTTTTGCCCGCCGTCTGATGATGAAGAATTTATGGCTGTTCAAGCCATTGGTTATGGCAAGCCTGATCGGCGACCAGCAAATGGAGGCGGCTATGCGCACGACGACGGCTGCAACGATGATCAAAGGTGGCATCAAGGCCAATGTGTTGCCGATTAACGCCTCGGCTAAGGTGAATTTTCGCATTTTGCCAGGCGAAACACCGGACACGGTGCGCCAGCAGGTGACCGAGGTGATCGACGATGCGCGTGTATCAGTGGCGTTTGACGAGTCAGGTCAGCGCGGTATGGGGCCATCGCCGGTTTCACCGACCGAGGGTTATGGCTGGGATCAACTGACTTCTGCAATTCGTGATGTGGCGGCACCAGAACGTGTTCTGATAACGCCGAGGTTGCTGGTGGCGGCCACGGATACGCGGCACTACCGTAATTTGACCAGCAATCACTACCGTTTCACCTATATGCGTTTGCCGGCTGATGCTCTTGGCACAATCCATGGTACGAATGAACGGATCGGGGTGGCTACCTTGTCTGATACGGTGCGTTTTTATCACCGCCTTATGTCACACCTGTAATGCGTAACTGGTGCAATCAACACTCAAGCATGGTGTCGAGCTGGCCGCCAGCTTCCAGTGCGTAAAGCGCGTCGCATCCACCAATGTGGCTATCATTGATAAAGATTTGCGGCACGCTCGCCCACCCCTGCGCGCGTGCCGTCATAGCGTCGCGCAGGCGCGGGTTGTCACTGACATCAATTTCGGTAAATGACATGTCCTTCTTGTTCAAAAGCTGTTTTGCAGAAAAACAATAGGGACAGATACGGGTGGTATAAATTTCAACTTTAGCCAATTTCTTTTTCGCCATTCAATTCAGGGCCACTCAATTCAAGAAAAAGGCTTACCCGCGCAAGCGATATGGTTTATTCGGTGGCTTCATCGTCATTTGCATCGGAGGAGGCGTTGGCAGATTTCTCCAGCAATGTGAGGTTGCATGCAACCATCCGCCCGTTGCGTCCTTCTTCCATTTCATATTCTACGCGTTCGTTTTCTTCCAACTGCTTGATGCCTGACGACTGGATGGCCGTGACATGTACAAAGCATTCATCAGAGCCATCATCCGGCGTAATGAAGCCATAACCCTTGGCAGAATTGAACCATTTAACTGTTCCTGTAAGCATATTCATCTCCATTTATTTGAGCGTGCGCCAAAGCGGATAGGCTGCCCAGTCGAGTAAAGCGCGTGGTATGGACTGGACACATTATTTTAATCGAAAATAGGCCATTAGATTAATAAAACGAACATTTCTTTTCAATTATTCCGACACCGCGATGCATTATGGCAGATTGTTATAAATTTATCAACATATCAACACAAGTATATTACAACTATATTCATCACAGTGCGGCCTGTGCCTTTTCAATGTCCTTTGCCAATGTGTGGCTGGTAAGCCACAAATGTATCGCGGCCCAAAGGGTCACCAGTGCGATGAGACACATGGCATAGGGCAGCGCGTGTGCGCCATAGCGCGGGGTCAGATAATCGCTGAGCATGCCAATAGATAAAGGACCCAGCCCAAGGCCAATAATATTATTGATAAACAGCGTGATGGCCGATGACAGGGCGCGCATTTCCGGTTTGACCAGTGTGTGCAGCATGGCCAGATGCGGGCCGAAATAGAGTGCGCCGACGCATACGGGCGGGGTGATCAGAACAAGGGACCAGAATACGGAAGCATTGAGATAGGCGGCAATCGAAAATGGCATTGTGGTAAGTGAGGTGATTATAATGATCCAGATGTTCCAGCGGACATCGCGCTTGCCCAGCCGGTCGGCGACAATGCCTCCAATGGCCGTGCCCAGTCCGCCGCCAATACCGATGATGAGGGCCAGTGTCAGGCCGACATCAATGCTACTCATACCGTGAATGCGAATGAGATATGTCGGAATCCATGCCACAGCACCATAGCCAACAGTGACAATCAACGTGGTGGCGATGGTAATTTGCCGGATTGATTGCGTACGCCACATATGGCGTGCAACGTCGAGGAGCGGCGGCGCGATGGCTTTACGGGCTGTGTTTCCGCTTTTGTCACTCATGCCGCGGGTTGGTTCGCGTAAGGTGAAAGCTGCAATAATGGCCAGTAAAAGGCCGGGAATGGCAACGATTTGAAAGGCCGCCCGCCAGCCATAATGATGGTTTACCCAGCCGCCAGATAAAAACGCAATGAACAGGCCAATATTAATGCCCAGTGCAAATACCGCCAGCGGGGTGGCCCGCTCACTGGGGGCATAAAGATCGGCAATGATTGCGTGCGATGGCGGGCTTGAGCCGGCTTCGCCCACGCCAACACCGATACGGGTCAGTAAAAGCTGCCAGTAAGTCTGCGCGAGACCGCACGCAAAAGTCATCACAGAAAACAGGGTGAGCGCGGTGATGATAATTTTTTTGCGCGAATATCGGTCTGCCAGATAAGCGATTGGAATGCCTAATGTGGCGTAGAAAATGGCAAAAGCGAGGCCCGAAAGCAGGCCCAACTGCGTGTCTGACAAGCCCATATCGGTTTTTATTGATTGCAGCAGGATAGCGACGATCTGCCGGTCTACATAATTGGCGGTATAGATGAAAGTGAGCAGCCCGACCGTGTAAGCCTTCAGCTTACCTGAGAAATTAATTTTTTGCATAGGGTTACTTTGAGACTTGGTCTGGGGCTTACCTTGAGAAAACCTTGCGTTTAGAAATTCTGCCTTTGGCTATCCGCACGAGCATGATGATCAGACTGCCAAGCCCGACAAACATCAGGTAGCGACCCAGAGTTTGGGATAAAACAACGCCAAACAAGCCCTCAAGATTGACGCCTCCTGTCTGCCAAATGTGATTTAATGCAGCCCCGACGATGATCGACAAAAGGCCACCTTGGAAGGCGAGAACATAATTGCGTCGGCTGGTTTTGGCGTAGAAGGCCGCACTGCCAGCAAATGCGACCAGAACAGCAGCCTCAATGCGGCTCGGATAAGTACCCAGCAGTAATAGCCACTCAATCATCATGAACCCTTTTTGGTCCACGGAACCTGCCTGAAACAGGGTTCTGCGTCAACCCTTCATGCCTTCGGGTGTTCAGGTTTCAGGTTTTCAGATTTTAGGCTTTACGGCCAGCCAGCCAGTTCACGTTTGGCGATATGATGCAGCAATTCAATGCTGGTCGGGCTGTCATTCAGACAAGGCACAGTAGTGAAATGCGTTCCGCCAGCGACACGGAAGTCTTTACGCAGGGTGATATTGATTTCATTCAGCGTTTCAACGCAATCAGAGATAAAGCCGGGGGTCACAATAGCGAGTTTCTTCACTCCGTTTGCAGCGAGCTGTTGCACACACTTGTCGGTATAGGGTTGCAGCCATCGCGTCGGGCCAAAGCGCGATTGAAAGGTTAATTTCAGCTGTTTCTCACCCAAGTTCAGCTTTTCACGCAACAGCCGTGCAGTTTTTGCGCAGTGGCAGTGATATGGATCACCTCGCTCAAAATAGCTCTGTGGCAGACCGTGAAACGAGGCAATAACCACCTCTGGTTGCCAACCCAGCGCAGCGATGTGCTGGTTGACTGCTTTTGCCAACGCGTCAATATAGGCGGCGTCATCGTGCCACGGCGCGGCTGTACGAATGGCCGGTTGCCACCGCAATTTCAAAAGAGTGCGAAACACCTCATCATAGACGCTGGCACTGGCCGAGGCACTGTATTGAGGATAAAGCGCAACAATAGCAATGCGTTCGCAGCCGTTTGCCTGCAATTCTTTCAGCCGGTCTTCAATCGACGGGACGCCATAACGCATAGCCCAGTTGACTCTGACACGCTCACCCAGCGTAGCTTGCAAGCCCTCAGCCTGACATCGGGTATAATAGCGCAACGGGCTTTCATTGCTCTCATGACGCCAGATTTTTTTGTAATCCTTTGCCGATTTTTGTGGTCGTGTGTTCAAAATAACACCGCGCAAAATGGGTTGCCAAATAATGGCTGGCGTTTCAATCACGCGCCGGTCGCTCAAAAATTGTTTGAGATAGGGGCGTAAACCTCTTTTGTCAGGACTTTCAGGCGTGCCGAGATTGACCAGCAACAGGCCGGTTTTGCCAAAAGCGACATCGCGGTGCTGATGCGCCTCCATTTACCGGGTGGCGGGGATTGACACGAAGTCGGGAAGCTCGCAAGAAATTTCCAGATGTGTCCACACTTCCTGCAGGGCACCAACCAGATCGTCTATCATCTGATCAGTGTGCAGAGGCGATGGCGTAATGCGCAAACGTTCAGTGCCGCGCGGCACGGTCGGATAATTGATCGGTTGAATATAGATATTGTGTTCGTGCAGCAGGCGGTCAGAGGCCGCCTTGCAGGCGACCGGGTCGCCTACCATAATCGGCACAATATGCGTATTGGTAAGCAAAACCGGCAGGTTGGCGGCTGCAAGACGCGCTTTCAGCGTCGCAGCGCGCTCCTGATGGTGATGGCGTAACTGGTTCGCCTGTTTTAAAATACGCACGCTTTCAATGGCACCGGCGGCAATCGCAGGTGGTAATGAGGTGGTGAAAATAAAGCCAGGCGCAAAAGAGCGTATCGCATCCACCAGATTGCGCTGGCCGGTGATATAGCCACCCATCAGACCAAAAGCCTTGGCTAGTGTACCTTCAATAATATCAATCCTCTGCATGAGATTTTCGCGGTCAGCGATGCCACCACCGTGATTGCCATACATGCCGACAGCATGCACCTCATCAAGATAGGTCATGGCACGATATTGTTCAGCCAGATCGCAAATCCTGTGTATCGGTGCGATATCGCCATCCATTGAATAAACGCTTTCAAAAGCAATGAGCTTCGGTCGATCAGGGTCTGCGTCGCGCAACAGGGATTCAAGGTGTTCCACATCATTATGTCGCCAGATGAGTTTGGTGCAGCCGCTTTGGCGCACGCCTGCAATCATCGAGGCGTGATTTAACTCGTCCGATAAAATCAGGCAGCCAGGCAGCAGCTTGGCCAAAGTGGAAATGGTTGCTTCATTTGACACATAGCCGGAGGTAAACACCAAAGCGGCTTGCTTGTCATGCAAATGACTTAACTCGGTTTCCAGTTCAACGATCATATGGTGTGTGCCGGAAATATTGCGCGTACCGCCGGCACCGGCACCCATTTCGTCAATGGCGCGTTTCATAGCCTCCATGACATCGGGATTTTGCCCCATGCCAAGATAATCATTGGAACACCAGACGGTAATGTCACGCGGTGGCTGGGTTGAGTGGTCTATCGCGCGGGGAAACTGGCCGGCACAGCGTGCCAGGTCAGTAAAGACGCGATAACGCCCTTCATCATGCAGCGATTCCAAGGCGGCATCTATATATTTATCGTAATCAACTTTCATAGCCGGTCCATGCAAATTTCATAGTTACACGAATAGTGCATCTTATTCGAAAAAACCACAGGCAGGGCACGCGAGCAGCGATTTTGTCGCAGGCCCTGCCTGCCCTATTCTTGTGAGTCCTTATGGACGAAAGTGACGGCGAAATATTCTTCGCCATCAAACAAATCGGTTAGCTCACCGGTTCCGCCAATCATCATATAACGCCGTGGTGTAATCTGGCCTTCCATACGGTACCCACGCGCACTCATATTGCGACGATGAAATTCCATGGCTGCAGGCGTAAAATCGCGCGCCAGAACAGTAATTCGTTCAGGGTGTTTTGCATCTTGTTTTGTATTGTCAACCATTTCTACTCCCCGGTCACGATAATCTGTCACACCTGCTCACAGGTAACATATTTGTCGAGCCATATTAAACATCTGACAAGATTAGTAACCGCCCAGTGTTGCATAGCGATTGCGGTGAAAATGACTATCACCGAGTAATTGCGCCTGCACACGCGCGCGCTTGAGGTAAAGCCCGACATCGGCCTCATCAGTCATGCCGATACCACCATGTAGTTGTACGCTTTCATTGGTCATCAGTCGGCTTGCATCACCCACACGGGCTTTGGCAAGGCTGGCGGCGCGCGCCACGTCATTGCGCCGTTCATCCAGCGCAGACAGCGCATCAAGCACAACGGATTGGCAAATCTGGACCTCACAGAACATTTCAGCCGCGCGGTGTTTCAATGCCTGAAATGTGCCGATGATAACGCCAAATTGTTGACGCTCTTTCAGATAATCGAGTGTGGTGTCGAACACCGCTTCAATACCACCCAGCATTTCCGCTGAAATGCAAGCTCGACCCATATCCAGAACAGCTTCCAGATCGGGCAGTGCCGCACCCGCATGTCCCAGCATATTACCGGCGGCGACCTTGACCTTGTTAAAGCTGATACTGGCTGCGTTACGACTATCAACCATTTGTGTGCGGGTAATTTTCACGCCGGTCGATTTGGTATCCACCAGAAACATTGAAAGCCCCTTGTTATCGCCAGGCGCACCATCTGTGCGAGCGACAACAATCAGTGTGTCGGCAATGTGGGCGTCGATCACGAAGAGCTTCTCACCGGTCAGAATATAATGCTCGCTATCTTTATCGGCCCTAGCCTTCATAGCGGTTTGCAGTGGGTTATGATGCGCGGTTTCCTCAAGTGCCAGTGCCATTAGATGCGCACCACTGGCAATTTTCGGCAGAATATCGGCTTTTTGCTGTTCCGAACCGGCTGCAACGACCAGCCCGGCACCCAAAATGGCTGTGCCGTAGAGCGGCGAGGCAGCTAATGTGCGGCCGGCTTCTTGCATGACAATGCCCATGCCCAGCGGGCCAAAACCCGTGCCACCATGATCTTCAGAAATCAAAATACCGGCAAAACCAAGCTCGACAATTTGTTTCCAGATGTTTTTATCATAACCATCGGCACTTTCGTTATCGCGCAATTTGCGCAAATTGGCGACCGGCACCTGTTCGGTAAAAAACTGTTTCGCCATATCACGCAGCATGGTTTGTTCTTCGGTAAGCACGAGGGCCATCAGCTATTCTCCTAAACTTCAGGGCAGGGTTAAGGCGGCGTTTATGCGTCAGGCAGGCCCAGCACACGCTTTGCAATCACATTGAGTTGCACTTCGGATGTGCCACCTTCAATCGAATTGCCTTTGGAGCGCAACCATGAGC
>WASW01040836.1_pt1 | contig 13054 bp, 11 predicted proteins | sample 5698521 | NCBI WGS metagenome assembly WASW01 (sample SAMN11175560, study PRJNA528189) | sponge metagenome | isolation source: marine sponge | host: Leucetta | place: Antarctica: Western Antarctic Peninsula, King George Island | collected 2013-01
CATTGATACGCATCCAAGCCGGTTTCGCGGGTGCCTCCATGAGTGAAAACTTCCCAATGATCGCCGCTCCGTTTGACATCAATCGCGACAACAATACATTGCGAACCGAAACGATTGGCACCTTCCGTAATCAGCGTTGGGGAATGAATGGCCGCGGAGTTGATCGAGACTTTATCGGCTCCGGCGGTCACGAGCGCGCGCATCTGTTCTACGGTAGAAATACCGCCGCCAATCGTGAAGGGAATGAAGAGTTCTCGTGCCAGACGAGCCGCCAACTCAATCGTCGTTCCACGATTTTCCTGTGACGCGGCAATATCCAGAAAAACCAGTTCATCGGCAGATTGTTCGTTGTATAATTTGGCGAGCGCCAGAGGATCGCCAGCATCTTGTAAGGCCACAAAGCTGGTGCCTTTAACGACGCGCCCGTCTTTGATGTCTAGGCAAGGGATAATGCGTTTGGCTAGCATGATAAAATCTCATTTAATTGAATTTTTTCTTGATGAATGGCCTTGCCCAGAATCACAGGATCAGCCCCTTGCGGCTCCAGAGAACGCCAGCTTTCGCTTTAAAAATATAGACACATTACCGCATTTGGGGGGAAAGACGCAAGAACGCAGGAAAATTTTTTCTCTGTGCAGGAGCCTTCAGAATTTTGCTTGTCTTCTTGCGCTGGAAAGGTCATTTTAGAAGAAAATATTTTAGACGCGTTGAGATCGTTTTGGCTGACAAACAGAAGAGAGAATGAATGCCACAAACCCAATAAGTGACTGTTCAAAAAGAATAATTGTTGGCGGATTTAGGTTTTTAAGAAGAGGGACGGGACTTTCTTTTTCGCGAGATCCATTCGACTATTTTTTTCAAAGCCAGCGGAAGGATGCCGATTAAGGCAAACGAGATCAATAAACCAGGGGAGGCAATATCCCCCAAGGCATTGACGTTTCCCAATTCCACCCCAGCATTTACATAAACAAGCGTTCCTGCCAACATGCCAATCTGACTCACCCAAGCAAAGGTGAAAACGCGGATCGGGGTCAGCCCCATCACCAAATTAACCACAAAAAATGGAAAGACGGGAATCAACCTCAGAGTGAATAAATAAAACGCCCCTTCTTCGGCAAGTTTTTTGTTGATGGTTGGGATGTGGTCTTTGAATTTTTGTTGAGCATAATTCTTCAAAAGAGTGCGGGCGACGAGCATGGCGATGGTTGCGCCAATCGTGCTGGCGAATGAAACGAGGATCGTCCCTTGGATGAGGCCAAAAATGGCTCCTCCTGCAATCGTCAGAATCGTCGCTCCAGGCAGGGAGAGAGCCGCAATGACAATATAAATCAACAGATAGACGCTCATTGTTAAGAACGGATGCTCCGCGTTATAAATGGCAAGTTCCGCTTTGGAATGACGCAAAGCCGCCAACGTTAAATATTGCTGTAGATCAGCCAGAAAAAAGAGCAAGATCCCTGATAAAAAAACCAGGACAATCCCTATTTTAAGACGATTGTGTTTGAGAAAATTCATCGATTCCTGAAATGCAATAAAATAAAAATTGAGGAAAAAATAAGTCCTATTTGATCGTGAGGAAACATTCAATATTATAGACTCTTTTTTTGGGAAAAACCATGAGAATTCAAATCGAAACATTTGAAAATTTTCTGAAAAAACCGGTTAAAGAACGCCTGGCCTATTATGAAAAAGAAGGGCACCTCTATCATATCATGAGATCCCAACAGTTCTCTCGTGATTTTCTCGAAACCCTGTTCGATACGGCGGATTTGATCAAACATATCACTCGTAAACCCAATGGCGTGGATTTTCTCAATTCATTGTTGAGGCACAAGCGAGCGATGCTTTATTTTACCCAACCTTCCACCCGAACCTTTTTATCGTTCCTGAGTGCTTGCCAGATGGTCGGGATGAGCGGAGGCGAAGTGCGGGATTCTTCGTTATCTTCTGAAATAAAAGGGGAAACCCAGGAGGATGGCTTGAGAACGATCAGTAGTTATTTTGATCTAATTATTATGCGTGACAGTAAAGCCGGATTCAGTGAATATATGGCGTATTTGCTGGATTTGACAGGAAGGATGGTGCCAATCATCAATGGGGGGAGTGGGAAAGATCAACACCCGACCCAGGCGTTGCTCGATCTCTATACGCTCTATCGTTCTTTTCAAGACCGTGGCGGCGTTTCCGGGAAAACTTACGGGTTTGTCGGAGATTTGCTGAGAGGGCGCGCGGTGCGTTCCGTGATTTATCTTTTGACTCGATACAGCGATCTAGAAATGTATATGGTCGCGCCTCCGAGCTTGCAAATCGCGCCAGATTTGGAAGAACATTTGAAGGAACACCATGTCAAAGTTCATAAAACCGATCAGCTCGAAGCAGTCCTCCCTGAGCTTGATGGGCTTTATATGACACGGGTGCAGGATGAATATGATCTTTCGGGAGAATCTTCGATCATCGATTATTCTAAATTTCACCTAACGCCTAAAAACATTGGTCTGATGAAACCAGACGCGATCATTTTACACCCGTTGCCCCGGCGGGATGAAATTGATCCGGTTTTGGACGCCGATCCACGGGCAATGTATTGGCGGCAACTCCGCAACGGGATGTACATTCGGGCGGCGTTGCTGCTATACTTGTTTAAGATGGAACACCGTTTAGTGGATTATTGATCATTGACGAAAAGTGCGTTTTGTTTTCTAAAAAAACCATGTAGTTGAGTGGCCATGAAAGAATCACCAATGCCTAAAAAACAATTCATTTCACGCAATTTTGCGATGATTTTGGTGTATGGCAGACCGCCTTTGATTTTTATGGGGATGCTTTGTGCCATTGCGGTGATGCTCACACAAAACCCTGGAATCTACACATTCGGGGTGGTGTGTTTATTTGTTGCCATGTTTTTTGACATTGTCGATGGTTGGTTTGCGGCACGGTTTCACCCTCATTCAAAGTTATCCCATCTGGCTGACCGCATCATGGACAAAATTGTCTATTCCATCATTTTTCCGTTGGTGGTTTTAGGGATGATGTGGCGTTATCATTTTATTGAGCCTGAAAACCCCCGACAAGCGCTCCTGCATGTCATCTTTGTGCTGATTTTATGTGTGAGTGTGCTGGTGCGAGATAGCTTTGCGCATTTCATGAGAAATTTTGCTTTGCGGAAGGGGGAAGGCGAGGAAATGACCGAGATCACACGCCTGCGTACGATTGTCGCCGCCCCGGTTGCCGCCTTGCTGTATGCCCATGCTTTCTATGTTCCCGAAGGCCCCCCCTCTGCGATTTATTTCTGGATTTCAGGGTTGGGCAATATCCCATTACGCGTTTTATTTTTCATTGAAATTCTATTTTTGATCATCAATTTCGGTTCTGTTGCTCTCTATTGCCGCAAATACGGATCCTATTGTTTGGATGATTTGTGTTTGGGAGATGAAGTTTTGAGGCGGCGCATCCTTTCGCTCTTTCCGAATGCCTTGACCGTCATGAACGCGATGATGGGGCTTTTAGCGATTTTCTTTGCCTATCAGGGGCGGATTCGAGAAGCGTATTTGATTCTGCTGGGCGCGGCCATGTTTGACAAATTGGATGGTGCGGTGGCTCGAAAATTAGGCTTGACTGAACCGCTTCCTGATTCTAAGAAATCCCATCACATTAGTTTTGGCGGGATCTTGGATGATATTTCTGATGGCGTCAGTTTTTGTTTGGCACCGGCCGCTATTTTTTATATTGCCTTGAATCAAAGCGCGAATGAGGTGATTCAGAGCCTCCCATTTGGCTGGATTGCCCTGTTGTATGCGGTCTTGGGCATTGGCCGCTTGATTTATTTTACAATGGATCGCACACCGATTCCTGGGTTTTTTAAAGGATTTCCTACCCCGGGGGCGGCTTTGTGGGTGGCGGCTCCTTTAATGATGTTCAATGACGCAGTGACGCGCTCTCCCGATCAGGTTGAATTCTGGGGAATATTCTGCGTGGGCATTATGCTCATAGCGTCAATCTTGATGAATCTTTATCCGATCCGTTACATTCATCTGGGGCGGATGATGGGGCGCCATCCTTGGTTTTTTCGCTTGACAGTCCTCGTATTGGTGCTGTTTGTTTTCACCCCGTATTTCGGATTGATGGCGTTCCTTTATATGTCTTTATATACCCTCTCTCCTCTCTGGACGTGGCGCGTTTCTCCTGAAACTGCCGAGAAAGAAACCAAACCTGTGACGAGTCATTAGCAATCATGGAAGAAACACGTGTCGTCAATCCTGAATCTCAGATTGGTGAACAATACGATCAATCGTTGAGACCGACTCGGCTTCATGAGTATGTCGGACAAACGGAAATCAAAGAAAATATGCAGGTTTTCATCGAAGCCGCAAAGCGTCGCGGGCAGGCCTTGGATCATGTTTTACTGAGCGGGCCTCCGGGGCTGGGAAAAACGACATTGGCCACGATTCTCGCCCATGAAATGGGAGTCCCGTTGCACCCGACTTCCGGGCCTGTGATTGAACGTCAAGGGGATTTGGCCGCCATTTTGACCAATCTGGAGCCTGGCTCGATTTTGTTTCTTGATGAGATCCACCGCATGAATCGGATTGTCGAAGAAGTGTTGTATTCGGCAATGGAAGATTTCACCCTCGATATTATGATTGGGCAGGGGCCTGCCGCCAGAACCGTGAAGTTGGATTTGTCCCATTTCACTCTGGTGGGAGCGACGACTCGTGCGGGTTTGCTCTCGAATCCCTTACGGGAAAGGTTTGGGATTCAATGTCGCTTGAATTTTTATGCGCCAGAAGAACTGAAGATTATTATTATTCGCTCTGCGGCGATTCTTGAAATTGAAATCACGGAAGAAGCGGCCTTGGAATTGGCAAAATGTGCGCGAGGCACTCCCCGCATTGCCAACCGTTTGCTGAGGCGTTGTCGTGATTTTGCCGATTTGGAAACCTCCGGAGTGGTGACTGAATCGTTGGTGCAAAGCAGTCTCGCTCGGTTGGGAGTCGATGTTTTGGGGTTGGACAAAATGGACCGTCTTATTTTAGAAGCGATCATTGACAAATTCAATGGCGGTCCCGTCGGGCTGAACACATTGTCTGCGGTTGTTTCTGAAGAACAAGATACGCTGGAAGATGTTTATGAACCCTACCTCCTCCTGTTGGGTTTCATCCAACGCACGCCACGAGGGCGGATGGTGACCGAAAAGGCTTATGAGCATCTGGGAATCCAACACCATTCCGATCAAATGAAATTGTTTTAAAGGTAGTTTACTGCGTTGCGGAAGATCATTCCAGCGTGAGCAACGAATTGACTTCGCGCACCCCTTCCATCGTTTCAGCAATTTCGACTGCCTGATCCAGCATGTCTTGACTGGGAACTTTGCCGGTGAGGGAGACGACTCCGCGATAAGTCTTCACCCCAATTTTAAAAGTTTTGATATGGTCATCCGCAAGAAACTCCGCGTTGATTTTAGTGGTGATGGCAAGATCCGTAGCAATGCGTTTGGCACTCCTTTCGTCTTTGCCAATATAGTAGCCACTCACCGCGGCGCCACCTCCAATGACGGCCAAAGCACAACCTCCTAAAAAGCTGATAATGATCAAAACAAGGACTAAATGGTAAGGGTGTTTCATAGAGTTTCTCCCAATTGATGGAAAGGTGTTCATTGTGACAAATGCGAAATCTGTCTCAGCTTCAGGGATGGGGTTTTTCAAAACCTCGTTCGGGAAAGGTAGCACAATTTGATTTTTTTTTAATACCTAAAAGCGCATCATGCGCCTTAATTTTTCTTCACAGTGAGGAAGGCGAGAGGCGATGTTTGATTCAATTGAATTGCCTTTTTCAGCGGTTAATGAAATCTTGTCCCCTTGTTTAAAGGATAAAAAACGCCATCAGATAGCAGGGAAAGGGAGGTTATGACAGCAATTCGTGTGCTCGTCAATGGAGCTAAAGGGCGAATGGGGCAAGAAGCCGTCAAAGCGGTAGAAGCGGAAGACGGCTTGGTTTTGGTCAGTCAAGCGGATCTGGGAGATGATTTGGCGCAACTCATTATGGCTCACCAGGTTCAGGTTGTGGTGGATTTTACGACAGCCGCAGTCGCCTTTGAAAACACCAAAAGAATGATTGAAATCGGGGTCTCGCCTGTCATTGGCACGAGTGGGTTGTTGCCGGAACAAGTCTCCGAACTGCAAACCCTTGCCGCGGCAAAATCGCTCGGAGGCTTGATTGCGCCGAATTTTGCGATGGGGGCGGTGCTGATGATGAAATTTGCTCAAGAAGCCGCACGCTATTTCCCCAATGTTGAAGTGATTGAACTCCACCATGATCGTAAAGCCGATGCCCCTTCTGGAACGGCGGTCAAAACGGTAGAAATGATGGCGGAAGCCCGTCAAACGGAACCGACTCCACGGGAGGAAAAAGAAATCCTTGCGGGGGCGAGAGGGGCCACTCAGCACAATATCCATGTGCATTCCGTACGGTTGCCGGGATTGGTGGCACATCAAGAAGTCTTGTTTGGTGGCACGAGTGAAATATTGACGATCCGCCATGATTCCCTTCATCGAGAATCTTTCATGACGGGGGTCTGTTTCGGCTGTAAAAAAGTCCCTGAACTGGACAGACTGGTTTATGGTCTTGAACAGCTGCTTTGAATGTCAATCCCAGCCCTTATTTTTTCCAACAGACAATGAATGACAAGGCGTCCGCTCGTGTGTCCCTTGAGTGAACGAAGATGGCTGTCGCGCAAATTTTAAGCATTGCAGTCCGCATCCATTGGTGATTGATAACAATTGGAGAATTTTAAATTTGATATGAATGAACCCCTCGCGAAAGCCTACAATCCGAAAGAATTTGAACAACGTATTTATCAGAAATGGGAAGAAGGGGGAGCCTTTGAAGCGGATGCCGAATCGACTAAAAAACCCTTCACGATTTCTTTGCCGCCTCCGAATGCCACCGGACAGCTGCATGTCGGGCATGCGGTGATGTTAGCGATTGAGGATATCCTGATTCGCTGGCATCGTATGTTGGGAGATGAGGCGTTGTGGGTGCCGGGAACGGATCATGCGGCGATTGCCACCGAAAACGTGGTGATCCGTAAAATTCAAACAGAAGAAGGGATTCAAGACCCTCGCGAAACATTGGGTCGAGAAGCCTTGCTGGAGCGGATTGCGGCGTATGTTGAAGAATCTCAAGGCACCATTCGGAGCCAGATTCGAGCGATGGGAGCCAGTTGTGATTGGTCACGAGAACGTTACACAATGGATCCTCAACTCAATCGCTGTGTCAATCATATTTTTATTCGGATGTTTGAGGAAGGGATCATTTATCGTGGCTATCGGATTGTCAACTGGGATCCGACCTTACAAACCACGATTTCTGATGATGAAATCGAATACAAAAACACGCCCGCAGTCCTTTATTATATCAAGTACGGCCCTTTTGTGATCGCCACCAGTCGCCCGGAAACGAAGCTGGGGGATACAGGCGTTGCGGTTCATCCAGACGATGAGCGTTATCGAGATTATGTCGGCAAAACCATCGCTGTGGCATGGCCCAAAGGTCCGACGATTCGAGTGAAAATCTTTGCGGATACTCATGTTGATCCTGAGTTTGGTTCTGGAGTGATCGGTGTCACGCCTGGGCACAGCCAGCCGGATTATCAAATGTCACGGGATCATGATCTGGAAATGATCCAGGTGATTGGAGAAGATGGCCGCATGCTGGCAACTGCGGGGATTTACCAGGGAATGACGGTGAAAGAGTGCCGCGCGGCTTTTGTGGAGGATTTGGAAGGGGCTGGGTTGCTGGAGAAAAAAGAAAATTATGAACAGCCCCTCTCCATTTGTTACCGCTCGAAACAGCCGATTGAACCACTTCCCAAAGAACAGTGGTTCATTGATGTCAATAAAGCGGTGATTGAATGGCAAGGAAAGCGGCAGAGTCTCAAAGATATTCTCCTCGATGTGGTCAAATCTGAGCAGATTAGAATCGTCCCAGAACATTTTCAGAATACGTATTTTCGGTGGATTGAAAATCTCCAAGATTGGTGCATCTCCCGGCAAATCTGGTGGGGGCACCGCATCCCTGTTTGGTATCGTGAAAAGGAAGTCAAGCCCTGTCTCCAAAAGCCTCAGGGAGAGGGCTGGCATCAGGATCCAGATACGTTGGATACGTGGTTTTCTTCAGCGTTGTGGACATGGAGCACCTTGATTGATCCAAACATCGCGAAAGACTTTTCGCTCTCCTTTGAAGAAATGTTGGCACAAAGCCCCGATTTTCAGAAATTTCATCCCACGCAGGTGATGGAAACGGGGTATGATATTTTATTTTTTTGGGTCGCTCGGATGATCTTGATGACGACCTACATGACTCAAGAAATTCCTTTTGAAACCATCTATTTGCATGGGCTGGTGCGGACAAGAGACGGCAAGAAAATGTCCAAATCGGATCCGGAAACGTGCATTGATCCGTTGGAAAGTATTGATCAATATGGCGCCGATGCGTTACGGATCGCATTGATCAGCGGAAACACGCCTGGAACCGATCTCAGAATTTATCCAGAAAAACTAGAAAGCTGTCGCCGGTTTGTGAATAAAATCTGGAATGCGGCGCGCTATGTCTTGATCACACTGCCGCCGGGAACCCCCATTGCTCCGCCGGAAGAGGTGCGCTGGTCCGTGTCTCAATGGCTATTGCATCGGCTCAATGAATTGATCATTGCGGTACAAAAAAGTTTGGAGAATTACCGCTTGTCCGATGTCGCCGAACAGTTGCGCGCGTTTTTGTGGGGAGATTTTTGTGATTGGTATTTGGAAATGTCTAAAAAAGTGGAACGCACCGAAGAGGACAATCGCGTGCTGGCTTATAGTTACACCACCTTGCTCAAGCTCCTGCACCCCTATATGCCCTTTGTGACCGAAGCCCTCTGGGAAGAGTTTGAAACGCAAGAGATGCTCATTCGGAGTCAGTGGCCTGAGCCAATCGCGGCGTATCATTTTCCTGAAAGTGCCGCTCAAATTTCCTTGGTTCAGGAAGCCATTACCCACATTCGCGCCTTGCGGGAGAAAGCGAAAATCGGCTTGAATGTCAAAAGCAATGCCCGCATAGATTCGGATACGCACGCCGATTTGTTTCGCGAACATGAGACTTTAATCAAACGTTTGGCACGTCTGGAAAATCTCCAAATTGAGAAGCGCAAACCGGAAATGACCGATGACTCTTTGAGTGCTTATTTTGAAGACACGCTGGTGCGGATTGAGGCATCTGAGGTGGATTGGGAAGAAGAAATTGAGACGCTCAATAAAAAACTTGAGAAGGAAGAAAACTTTCTGAGCAAGAGTCAGAAAAAATTGCAGAATGCGCAATTTTTAGCGAAAGCACCGGAATCTGTGGTGGCGGAACTGCGCGAGAAAGTGGCCTCGACCGGCAGGCTGATTCAAGCTCTGCGCCAGCAAATCTCTGAACTAGGAAACCGAAATTAAAATGCCAAAACCTTTACGAACAGCAGTGATTGGAGTCGGGTATTTAGGGCGATTCCATGCTCAAAAATATGCCCGGTTAGAGGGGTGTGATTTGATTGGGGTCGTGGATCAGGATTCGCAGAAAGCCCAAGCGGTGGGCGAAGAATTGGCGGTTCCTTATTATACGGAGCATGAAACGCTCTTGACGAAAGTCGACGCAGTCAGCATCGTGGTTCCTACGAAGGAACATTATCGGGTGGCGAAAGCGTTTATGGAGCAAGGGGTTCATGTGTTGGTGGAAAAACCCTTGACTGCCACGTTAGAGGAAGCAGAAGCGTTGATGGCCTTGTCTGAGCAACAACAGGTTTGTCTCCAAGTCGGACATCTCGAACGCTTCAATGTCGTGTTTACGCAATTTCAAGACTTGATCGGGAAGCCCCAGTATATCGAAACCACGCGCATTTCAAAATTTCCTGAACGGGGCACCGATGTGGATGTGATTCTGGATCTGATGATTCACGATATCGATTTAGTCTTGGCGATGCTCGGAGAATATCCCACGGAAATAGAAGGGGTGGGAACGTCTATTTTGACCACAAAAGTCGATTTGGCCAATGCCCGTTTGAAGTTCCCTGGGGGGTGTGTCGCTAATTTCACGGCCAGCCGGGTTTCGGATAAAGCGGAACGAAAGATGAGAGTTTTTCAGCCGGGATTGTACCTGTCACTGGACTATGGCACCGGAGACGTGCGGAAACTCCAGATTGATCCGACCGTGACACTGGCTCGCGAGGATTTGAAACCGGTCTATTATCAGCTCGGAAAAAACGATGCCTTGTTGGCAGAAATTCAAAGTTTTCTCAATGCCATTCACCACGGCACCACGCCTCTGGTGACGGCGGAAGCTGGCTTTCGAGCAATGAAAGTCGCCTCGCAAATCAAAGCGAAATTTTAATGGAAAACCACATGATCAAAATCACGTATGCAATCGGGATTGCCCTCCTCATCGGGAGCGGTGGCGGACAATCCGCTCTCGCGGCAGAAGCGGATATTCTGAATCGCATCCAGCAACGCTACCAGGAGATTTCCAGTTTTAAAGGAAATTTCGCGCAACGCAATTATACGTCTCAAAACGATTCGCCTCGCACCGCGTCAGGGGTGGTTTCTTTTCTCCGCCCTGGAAAAATGCGCTGGGATTATCATCCCCCGAATGAACAGCTCCTGGTCACGGATGGGACGACTTTGTGGTTGTTTGATCCTTTATTGGAAAATGTGACGGTTCAGGCGCTGGAAAAGGTCACTCCGGGCACACCGTTGGAGTTTTTATTGGGTGTCGGGAATTTAGAAAACGATTTTGAACACCGGCCGGTGACCCGCAAATTGATTGAAAACTCTGAGGTGATCATTGTCGAATTGAAACCGAAAAACTCCATCGCGACGCTGGATTTTATTCAGTTGGCGATCAATCCTGAGACGTTTGATTTCCAGCAAATCATTCTCGCGGATTCGCAAGGCAATCATCGGGTGATTGAGTTTCAAACGATGGAATACAATCTCACTTTGGATGAGGAGCAATTCCATTTTGAAATCACGCCAGGGATGGAAGTGATTGATGCGAATCAGTAATCTAAGTTTAAAAAAAACCTTCAGCAGAGAAACCATGAATACATTAAAATCCTCCTTGTCTCGCACGGACAAGCGCAAAGCGGACGAACCTCGCCCGATTCAAATCACGACACAATTCACCATGCACGCTGAGGGGTCGGTTCTCGTTGAAACGGGAAATACCCAGGTGATTTGTACCGCTTTTGTCGAAGAGGGCGTGCCTGCTTTTATGCGAGGAGAGGGCAGAGGATGGTTGACGGCAGAATACGGAATGTTGCCCAGCTCGACAACGACCCGAAAAAAACGCCCCGCTTCTGGGGTCGATGGGCGTGCTCAGGAAATTCAAAGATTGATCGGGCGGTCTTTACGAGGGATTGTGGATTTATCCAAAATCGGGGAGCGCACGATTTGGATCGATTGTGATGTGATTCAAGCCGATGGCGGCACGCGAACCGCCTCGATCACCGGGGGATTTGTTGCGTTGGTGTTGGCTTTACGCCATTTGCATGAAAATAAAAAAATGAAACAGATTCCGGTGACTCAGTATTTGTCCGCGATCAGTGTCGGCATTGTCAAAAATCAGACCTTGCTTGATCTCAATTATGAGGAAGACCGCGAGGCCGAGGTCGATTTGAATGTCGTCATGCTCGACAATCAAGCCTTGATCGAAGTGCAAGGCACCGCAGAAGGAAAGCCGTTTTCACGAGAGCAACTGAACACCATGCTCGACTACGCCGAAACCGGCTTGCGCCAACATTTTGCCGCTCAGAAAAATGCCCTGGATGGCTATCTCATCAAAAAATAAACCATGCTATTTTCGCCTCTATTGACAATCGAAACTTACCGCCCTTATATTTTTTCCGTGGAACTCCCGTTCCTGGGCTTTCTCCTCGAACCTCGCTTTTATGGCTTGTTTTACGCGATTTCAATCCTGTTGGGCTACCGGATTTTGGTGTCCGAAATCAAGCGCAGACACCTCCCGCTCAATGACGATCAAGCGATGAATTGTACCCTGCTGATTTTCCTCGGAGGGCTTTTGGGAGGCCGCGCCTATGATGTCATTTTTGAATGGGGAACGTTTGCTCACAAACCCTGGTGGGAGGTCTTTGCCGTCTGGCAGGGAGGCTTGGCCATTCATGGCGGCATTTTGGGAGGCACGCTGGCCGTCTATTATTATACAACGGTTAAAAAATTGCGCTTCCTGGAGTTTGCCGATATTGGAGCCTTGTGTATGATCTTAGGACAGGCGCTTGGAAGGTGGGGTAATTTTACCAATGGTGAGGTCGCCGGGCCGATCACGGATTTTTGGGCGGGAGTGGTTTTTCCTGCGGGATCGCCCACCTACGCTTACGCTCAAGGGCAACCCGTGCACCCGACCATGATTTATGAATCCCTCGGCAATTTCATCATCTTCGCGATTTTATGGCAGGTGCGTTTAAAAAATTTCCGTCCGGGAATGTTGCTGGCGGCGCATTTCATTTTGTATTCGCTGCTGCGTTCCGCCCTCACCCCATTGCGGATGGACAATCAGTATTTCACGCTATTCGGCGAAACCGTCTTAGCCCCTTACAGCATCAGTGCCGCGCTGATCACGGTGGCGCTCCTCTTGATTTGGAAAGGTCGCCTTTGGGAACCCGATCAAGCGGTTTCTGAGGAAGCCCCTCGCATCCCGCATTCTTCTAAAAAGAAACGCAAGAAACGCTAATTTTTTTATCTGGAAAGAGGCAACCCCTTGTGATTGTGTTTTGAGCGTTGTTCTGCTAAGTTATTTTTTGCGTAGGGTGGGTCAGTTTAAACTTTGAATTTTATTCATTGAATTCCCCTCCTCGAAGAGTGATCACCAGCTGAGAGCGGTTTTATGCAAACTTTTGATACCCATGAATACGTTAAAGAGCTTCAAGCCGTTGGTGTTCCCATTGAACAGGCTGAGGTTCACTCAAAGATCGTCAAACGCATCATAGATGATGAGATTGCCACGAAGCGTGATCTCGGCGATTTGGGGA
>WASW01076439.1_pt1 | contig 13052 bp, 11 predicted proteins | sample 5698521 | NCBI WGS metagenome assembly WASW01 (sample SAMN11175560, study PRJNA528189) | sponge metagenome | isolation source: marine sponge | host: Leucetta | place: Antarctica: Western Antarctic Peninsula, King George Island | collected 2013-01
TGGCCATGCCGGAACACCTTGGAGTGATGGGGATCATCTGCCCGGAGGAAGCCCCTTTGCTAGGTTTTCTTTCGACCATCATTCCCGCCATTTCATTGGGCAATCGGGTCATTGTCATCCCGTCTCAATCATTTCCCTTGGTCGCCACTGACTTTTATCAGATTCTCGACACCTCCGATGTTCCTGGCGGCGTGGTGAACATTGTCACGGGCAATCGTGATTCCTTGGCCGGAGTCTTGGCGAACCATGACGATGTGGATGGCATCTGGTATTTTGGCTCCAAAGCCGGCAGTCAAAAAGTAGAGTGGGCTTCTGCTGAAAACATGAAACGCACCTGGGTCAATGATGGGAAATACAGGGATTGGTTCAATTCTCAACACGGAGAAGGTCAATCATTTTTACGTCACGCGACTCAAATCAAAAATATTTGGGTGCCTTATGGGGAATAAGAAATGTCACTCACAGGAGAAGGAAATATATGAAGACTATGGCAATCAGTCAATTCAAGGCCCATGCCTTGAAAATAGTGGATCAAGTCGCCCAAAATCACGAAGGCATCATCATCACTAAACGGGGAATCCCCTTGGTGCAAATAACTCCCTATCAGGACAAACGGTCTGTTACTGAACCTGGTCAACTAGCAGACACCTTAGTATTTGAAGAAGATATTGTCTCCCCATTGGGTGAGGATATGTGGAAGGTTTCCAGATGAAGTATTTACTGGATACGCACACTTGGATTTGGTGGCATCTGAATCCAGCCAAACTGTCACGAAAAGTCAAGAAATTGATCGCAGACCCGAATCAATATGAAGCGCTTCTTTTATCCGTTATTTCTCCCTGGGAGTTCAGCAATCTTCTTGAGAAAAAGAGAATTGGTATTTCATACAACCCTGAAGATTGGTTAAAGAAAGCCCTTGATATGCCTAAATTTCAACTGATCCACCTTTCTCCAAAGATAGCCTACCGCTCTACCACATTGCCTCAACCATTTCATAATGATTCTGCTGATCAAATTATTGTAGCCACCGCACGTGAGGAAAATGCGACTATTCTTACAAAAGATGACCTCATCCTTAAATATCCTCATGCGCAAAGTATTTGGTAGCCGCCATCAATGTTTGGAATACCGACATAAAATCAGTGGACAAAGATTGAGATGATAAAACTCATTGTTTAAATTCGCTGAGGTCGATTCCCAAATTATCAGGGCCGAATCCGTAGGGGAGGAGAGCGGTGATGGGCAGGGCGACCATCTTTGATTTATCGGGAGTGGCCATGATCACTTCCAAATCATGTTCAGCGATTTGAGAAGCTTCAAACAGCATTTGACGGCAAGCCCCGCAAGGAGCCGTGACAATCTCAGAGTATTCCTTTTGAAGTTGATCCGACAAAAAATCCCGTAAACGCCCAATGACTGCAACCGCTTTGAATTTTCGATGACCGGAGGCATTGGCGCTGACCAGGGCGGATCTCTCAGCGCAGATGGCCATACTATACGCCGCATTTTCGAAATTTGCCCCTGTAATCACTTCACCGCTATCAGCGAGCAGAGCCGCCCCCACTGAAAACCGAGAATAGGGATTGTAAGCCTGGGCCAGTGCGGTTTCTGCCGCATCCAACAATTGTTGTTGCCAAGCTGACAAAGCCTGATATTCAATGATTTTTTCTTCCATAAAACCCTTTTATTTTCCTGCCTGAACCAGAGACGGCACGCGGTCGCTTTTACACAAAATCGGGAGGCGTTCAAATTTTATTGATCAAATTGGCTTTTTGTGAGGGGAACGTTAATCTCATTTGCATCTTTCCTTTATTGAGAATCTCTGAAATAACCCCTTCAGAGCAGGAAAGCATATTTCCATAAAAACAGTCAAAAGTTATTCAAAATTTTTCAATTTTTTTCTGACGAAGCGCGTGTTGTTTTCGTCCTTGAAGGGAACCTTTATGAAAAGCCATTCTTCCGCTTCAGGAAACATGAAATCGGCCCAAGAAGTCAAAGACGCAGAAGGCCGTCAATACCACATTGCGACTGCCCCTGGTGAAGTCGCGGATTATATTTTACTCTGCGGAGACCCGGATCGAGCCGAGCGAACCGCAAAAAAGTTTGAGCGGATTGAACTTGAAAACCGCTATCGAGAATACGTCACCATCACCGGGGAATACCAAGGGAACCGGATCACGGTTTGTGCCACCGGCATTGGTTGTGACAATACGGAAATCGCGGTCGTCGAACTCTCGCAATGCGTGGAAAATCCGACCTTTCTCCGCATCGGCACTTGTGGGGCTTTGCAGGAATTTATCAATATTGGCGATTTGGTGATCAGTACCGGCGCTGTTCGTTTGGAAGACACTTCTTTGAATTATGTCCCGGCAAGTTATCCGGCAGTGGCTCATTATCAGGTCGTGCATGCGCTCGTAGAAACCACTGCCGCCATGAAAAGTCGTTCCCATGTTGGCATCACCGCGACCTGCTCCGGATTTTATGGCGCTCAGGGGCGCAATGTCGGCGGTTTTCGTACTAGAAAACCTCAAATCGTGGAAGAGTTGCAAGCGATCAATGTCTATAATCTGGAAATGGAAACGAGCACTTTGCTCACGCTTTCCTCGATCCAAAACTTTCGTGCCGGCGCCATCTGCGTCGTTTTCGCCAATCGTGTTGCAGATCAATTCATTTCAATGGAGATGAAACATGCGGCAGAAGATTTAGTGATTGAAACCGGTTTGCAAACCTTGATGCGTTTGATTGAATGGGATCAACAAAACCCATAATTTTGTCGAGCTAATCTCGTATTCCCCGACCAACCCAACCAGGAAAATCTATGCACACAGAAATTTTGAAGAAAGCCCAAGCCTGGGTGGAAAACCCGTCTATCGCAACAGATTCAAAAGAGGAAATCAAGCGCCTTATCGCAGACGGTCAGGAAGAGGAATTGGCCTCTCGCTTTTATAAAACCCTCGAATTCGGAACAGCCGGAATGCGAGGCAAAGTCGAAGCGGGAACCAATCGTTTCAATGTTTACCTGGTCCGTCAAGCCTCTCAGGGGTTGGCAGATTACATCAAACAACAAAAACCAGAAGCCCCACAAAGCATCGCCATTGCTCATGACAATCGTAATTTTTCTGAGACATTTGCCCGTGAAGCCGCCAGTGTCTTTGCCGGAAACGGGATCAAAGTCCATCTGTTTCCTTCTTTACGCCCCACGCCGATGCTCTCTTTTGCCGTCAGAGAATTGAAAACGGTGGCTGGGATTGTAATCACCGCTAGTCACAATCCTCCTGAATATAACGGCTATAAAGTTTACTGGTGCGATGGCTCTCAAATCACCTCGCCACACGATCATGCGATCACAGCGGCAATCGCCGCGATCCAGGATTTTTCCAAAATCCAAACCCTCGACTATCAAGCGGCTTTAGCCGAACAGAAAATCGCCATCATTCCCGATCAACTGGATCAAAAATACTATTCCCTCGTAGAGCGGCTTTGTTTCGGAACGCCAGAAAAAAACAAAAACCTAAACCTCGTTTATACTCCATTGCATGGCACTGGAAATATCCCAGTGAGGGAAGTCCTCAAACGGCGTGGATTTGAACACGTTTCTGTGGTCAAAGAACAGGCATTGCCGGATGGCAACTTCCCCACGATCCGATCTCCCAATCCAGAAGATCCTGCCGCCTTCAAATTGGCGCAACAAACCGCACAAGAAAACGATGTGCTCCTCCTGGCCAACGACCCTGATAGCGACCGTTTGGGAGCAATGGTGCGTGACAATCATGCCTGGGTCAACCTCTCCGGAAATCAAGTCGGCCAATTGTTGTTGGATTATTATCTGAGAAAATTAAAAGAACAGAATCAACTTCCTCAAAATGGCTTTGTCGTTAGTACAATTGTGACCTCTGAATTGACTCGAAAAATCGCAGAAGGTGCGGGATTGACTTATTATGAAACCCTCACCGGGTTTAAAAATATTGGTCAAATTATCAACCAACAACAAGACCACGGAAACGGGCAATTCGTCTTTGGGATGGAAGAAGCCAATGGTTATTTATTTGGTGATTTTGTCCGAGACAAAGACGCGGTCAGCGCCATTGTTATTTTTGCGGAGATGGTTGCTGAATTAGCGGCAGAAGGACGCACGCCCTTGGGGCAATTAGACACCATTCATCAAGTCCACGGCTTTCATGAAGATTCGTTGATCAATCATGTCCTTGAAGGCAAGTCAGGAGCGGATCAAATCCAAAAAATCATGAAAGATTTACGAAGGGATCCGCCCAAATCTATTGGAGATTATCCGGTCACGCTCACCAAAGACTATCAACACGATCAAATGAAGAATCCTCAAACCGGAGAAATTTTGGGAAAGATGGGTTTGCCGCCTGCCAATGTGCTCGCTTTTTTTCTGGAAGATGGCAGTCGAATCACCGCACGACCTTCGGGAACCGAACCTAAAATGAAATTTTATTTCAACCTCTGCGGAACCTGTCAGGCAACTCTCACAGCCGCAAGGAAGCATTATGAAAAAAGTTTTATGGCAATCATCGAAAAATTAGGATAATGAATTTATGGCCAAACTTTATTTTTATTATTCCTCAATGAATGCGGGGAAATCAACCGCTTTACTGCAATCCAGCTACAATTACTTTGAGCGGGGAATGAAGACTTTGATCTTTGCTCCCAAACTGGATGATCGCGATGGCATCGGAAAAGTCAAATCACGCATCGGTATTGCTGCCGATGCTCAAATATTTGACACGGATGATGACCTTTTTGGAATTGTTGAGAAAGCAAAAGAAACGGCACCCTTGCACTGTATTTTAGTCGATGAGGCGCAATTTCTCAGCAAACAACAAGTCTTTCAATTGGGAGAGGTGGCGGACTGCTTAAACATCCCTGTTCTCGCCTATGGGCTCCGGACTGATTTCCAGGGAGAGCTTTTTCCTGGGAGTCTGTATTTACTGGCCTGGGCTGACAATTTAAAAGAAATCAAAACCATTTGCCATTGCGGCAGCAAAGCGACGATGGTGGTGCGTGTCGATGGAGAGGGCAATCCCATTAAAGAAGGGGCACAGGTCGTCATCGGCGGCAACGATCAATACATTTCCATGTGCCGCAAACACTTCAAGGAAAACTTTTATTCATGATGCTATTTTAGCCAAGAATCGCACCGCGGAACCGCCACCAGCACGAACAAGAAAGTAGCGGATTATCCGGCTTGTTTTTGTAATTTCTTGGCAAAATTCAACCCCGCGCAATTGAAATAAATAAGCATGACACCGCCAACCATCAACGATATTAAAGCCGCCCATCAGCGCATCAAACCTTACATTCACCGCACCCCAGTTTTGACCTCTCAAGCCATCAATCAAATGTGTGGCTCAGCATTGTTTTTCAAATGTGAAAACTTTCAAAAAGCAGGCGCTTTTAAAATTCGAGGAGCGACCAACGCGGTGCAACTCTTGAGCGGTGAAGAGGCGGCCAAAGGGGTTGCCACTCATTCCTCCGGCAATCATGGTGCGGCTCTCGCCTTAGCCGCCCGTTCCCGCGGCATTCCAGCACAAGTGGTGATGCCAGAAAATTCTTCAGAAATCAAAAAAAGAGCTATCGCCGGTTATGGCGCCAAAGTGATTTTATGCGAATCGACGCTTGCAGGGCGGGAGCAGGCTTTGGCTGAAGTGGTTGAAACAACCGGAGCGACTTTCATTCATCCTTTCAATGATGCTCGTATTATTGCCGGACAAGGAACAGTTGCCTTGGAGCTATTGGAAGAGGTTCCAGATCTTGATATCGTGATCGCGCCTGTCGGAGGAGGGGGTCTGCTCAGTGGAACCGCTTTAGCTGTCGCGGCGCGCTCTCCTGAAACCAAAGTCATTGCGGCAGAACCCGAAGAAGCCGACGACGCTTACCGTTCCTTTCAACAAGGGACTCTGATCCCTTTGACCGATTCCAACACCATCGCTGATGGGTTACGAACCTCGTTGGGGGATTTAACCTTTGCGATCATCCAAAGCCATGTCTCTGAAATCATCACCGTCAGTGAGGAAGCCATCATCGAAGCGATGCGGCTCATCTGGGAAAGGATGAAGCTCATCATAGAGCCGTCTGCGGCGGTTCCCTTGGCAGTGCTCTTGGCAAACTGGGAAATGTTTGAACGCTTAAAAATCGGTCTGATTCTTTCAGGAGGCAACCTCGATTTAGATCAACTTCCCTGGCAATCATAACATCATTTTTGACTCACTTTGAAAAGGAGGCTTTATGCTGGTTCGTCCTGAAGAAATCGGGCTTTCATCCAAACAATTGGCTCATATTGCAACTCACCTCGATCGTGTTTATCTCAATCCTAGAAAATTTCCGGGAGCGCTGACACTGGTTGCTCGTCGTGGTAAAATCGCTCACTGTCACACTCAGGGATTGATGGACGTGGAACGGAATAAGCCCGTCAGAGAAGACACGATTTTCCGGATTTACTCCATGAGCAAACCGATCACCTCAGTGGCCATGATGAGGCTCTCCGAGCAAGGTTATTTTCAACTCAATGATCCCGTCGAAAAATACATCCCAGAATGGAAAAACATGCGGGTTTATTCGGCAGGCAATCATCCGAATTTTATCACAACCGCGGTGTCGCGCCCCATCACGATTTTAGATTTGATGACCCATACCTCAGGGTTGACTTATGGTTTTATGGAACGCACCAACGTCGATGCCGCCTACCGGAAATTGGCACTGCTTGACGGGAGGAAGGGTTTTACCAATAAGGATTTGGTCATGCTTTTAGCGGAATTGCCTTTGGAGTTTTCTCCAGGAACCGCATGGAATTATTCGATGTCTACCGATGTCCTCGGCTATCTGGTGGAATTGCTCTCAGGTCAAAGTCTGGATCAGTATTTTGAAGAACATATTTTCAAACCACTGGGGATGGAGGATACCGGATTTTCAGTGCCACTGGAGAAACTGGATCGTTTTGCCGCTTGCTACCAGTATCATCCTGAGAAAAATTGTGTTTTACAAGATGATCCCGAAAAAAGCCACTATCTAAAAGCTCAAACTTTTTTTTCTGGCGGAGGCGGACTGGTCTCAACGGCTGGAGATTATTGGCGATTTTGTCAAATGCTCCTCAATGGAGGCGAATTGGAGGGCGTGCGAATTTTAGGACCGCGGACGGTTGATTTTATGACTTCCAATCATTTACCGGGTGGCCAGGATTTGCCTGCGCTTTCTGTCGGGGCTTTTAGTGAAACCCCTTATGAGGGCGTTGGTTTTGGGTTGGGGTTTTCAGTGAAAACGGATGTGATCAAATCACAAACCATCAGTTCTCCGGGTGAGTACGGCTGGGGAGGGATGGCCAGCACCACTTTTTGGATTGCTCCCAAAGAGGAATTGATTGTCATATTTATGACTCAATTGATCCCTTCGAGCACCTACAATATTCGTTCAGAATTACACCCTTTGGTCTATGCGGCTCTGCTGGATTGAGTGCTTCATTTTATTCAAAAAACTTCATCAGATTGGAAATATGTCTTTTATGAAGGATATTCTCCGCAATTGTTTGATCTGAAAATGATCCGCATGAATGGCATGATATTGACAAAGACCTGGCTTGGGGAAATCCGAATATCAAAAACTTATCAGGGTCTGAAGAGACACGTTTCTCAGATATTTGCCAAGGGGACTTCCAAAAGGCAGTCAAATTCCTTGGCAAAATCAACCGACACACGGGCATGAACGGCCCCTTGTTTGTCAAAAAACCGATGCGCCCCACGGATCGCAAACACCCCATCATGCCAGATATTCGGGTGGATATACAAACCCTCACTCCCATCAAAGGAAAAGCAGACAAAGTCTTCAGGTTTGACATCGTCGCCAGGTCTGGCTAATGGGACAAGAAAGGGTTTTTCTATTTGTGGGAAAAAAAGTTGCCCCCCATCTGGATGGTAATTGGCGTGCCACATTAAGAGGGTTTGCGGGTCTCGGCAATGATCTTCAGTCGCATTTTCGGGTTCTGTCGCATATCCCAAGATATACTCACCACCGACTGCGTCATTAGAGCCATAAAGCAAATCTCCCTTCCATTCACTAATGAAAATGCCCTCCGTGGTTCCGCCTTCATCTCCGCTGTCTGAATCAACGGAGCGCCATCCTTGAGCAGGCCATCTCGTGATCTCAATCCCAATCTCATCGGGGCGAGCAACCAGCTTCCCGTAATCCGCTAATGATTCTGTGGTTCCTTTAACAACAGGGATTTTCACACGATTCAAATCTGGTGGAATCCCAGGATTCAGATAATCCGGGGCGGTTTGTGGGGCATTCATCGGTTCCATTATTTTCTCCTAAATAAGTTTTCTCCTGAATAATACGATTCATCATCTCTCCCAGTAGCCTACTCTTTATGCTCGCTTTTTGTCATCTCAAATCTAAGGAAACCGCCTGCCCTAACGACAAAGATTGACGCACCGCGAAAATAACACGCATGTCAGCGATCAGTTCAGAAAAAGGGATGGGAGCCGTTCCCGTTTCATGAAATGCTTGAATCGTTTTTGCCATTTGCTGTTGCTGGCCTTTGTCTTGATTCGCTGAGTTTTCACGCTGAGTTTTGCCATTTTGAGTGATTTGCAAAACGCGGAAATCATCCAAAATGCCGACAGTGCCATTGCTGTAAACTTCCAAGCGTTCTTTTGAGGCGGTTTTGTCTCCAATCGTGTTGTAGCAAAGAGTTCCTGACGAGCCATTCTCAAAGGAAAGCGTCAGGATCAGATTGTCATGATCGGAGATGGTTTGATTTTGCAAAGAGAGAGCTTGGGCATAAACTTTCACCGGAGGAGCGCCTGCCAAATATTGCATCAAATCCACAAAATGACACATTTCTCCAATCAACATTCCGCCCCCTTCATTGGTTTCATGAAGCCAGGATGACGCAGGGATGTGTCCGCTGTTGACTCGATAAATCATTTGTTTGGTGGCCTTCGCTTCTAGTGTTTTTTTCAAATGTGCCACCATCGGAGCAAATCGCCGATTCAAGCCCACCATCAAGCCCACAGGATGGCGGGCATTGGCGGCTTGATAAGCGTCACTCACCGCTTCAAGCTCTGCTTCTGTCACGACCATTGGTTTTTCCACAAAGACGTGTTTCCCGGCTTCCAATGCTTTGATCGTAAAATCCGCATGGGTGCTGTGACGAGTGGCAATGAAAATAGCATCAACGGTGGGATTCTCAGTCAGGGTTTGCAGGTCGGTACTACAGAAGGAAAATCCGAATTTGTCTGCTTTTTGCTGGGCATTGATGCCCGTGGCGGAAACCAAACCCTCCAAACGCGTCGAGGGGTGTTTTTTTAAATGAGGAATCAGATGCAGAGCCGCATAATTCCCTGCCCCGACAAACCCCACGCCCAACGTGTCTTTTGAGGAATGCGCGGAGGCTGGTTTCAATTGGACAATGCGCTCCTGCTCTTTTTCAGGATCATAAGAAAGGATGATCCCCACATAAGGAGCGTTGCCTTTCTCAATCAGTTCATAGGCCGCCATTGCGTCTTCAAAATCGAAATGGTGGGTGGTCAGGGTCTGCACATCCAAACGTTTTTGAGCGATCAATGCCAAGACCGATTCCAGATTGCGTTGTTCTGTCCAGCGCACATAATCGTAAGGGTAATCGATCCCGCCTTCTTCATAAGAAGCATCATAACGCCCTGGCCCGTAGGACATCGAGATCTTCAATGCGAGTTCTTTTTTGTAATAAAGATCACGAGGAATATTCATCCCCACCGCTCCCACCGCAACCACCTGCCCTTTGCGTCGCGTGATTTCCCCGGCCAATTCAACGGGTTGATTGCTTTTAGTGGCCGCAGTGATCAAGGTATGATCGACGCCTCTCCCTTTGGTGAATTGATCCACTGCTTTGAGAAGATCATCGGAAAGCATGCCCCCTTCATCCATACCGAGCTTCAACCCCAGTTCAATTTTCGCAGGATTCAAATCAATTCCAATCACACGGCAGCCATTCGCTTTCAAGAGTTGCACCGCAATCAAGCCAATCAACCCCAACCCGTTGACCGCCACGATATCCCCCAATTCCGGTTTGGCCAACCGCACCCCCTGCAAGGCGATACTGGCCACGGTTGTATAAGCTGCCTCTGCAAACGTGACACCCTCCGGGATCAAGGCCACCAAGTTTTTGGGAACATAATTGATTTCAGCATGATTGGCATAGCCTGCTCCGGCAAGAGCGACGCGGTCTCCGACTTTCAATTCAGTCACTTCCGCTCCGACTTTTTCGATGATTCCGGCAGCGCTATAGCCCAGCGGCATCGGGCGTTCCATTTTCGAGATCACATTTTGAAAAGTGTTCAGCCATCCTTCTTTTTTGGCTTTGTTCAAAACTTGCCGCACTAGGTCGGGACGCGCTTGGGCCTTCCCAATTAAACTTTTTTGAGCCAACTCAATCAGCATTTTTTCAGTACCCGCACTGATCAATGAAGCACAATTGCGCACCAGCACCCCTCCCGATAACAGCGTAGGCGGTGGCACCGTTTTCAAAGTGAGATTTCCAGATTTGAGTGTTTGTAAAATTTGTTTCATAGTCTTTTTTAAAATTTGGCTATTGCAATTGATCAATAAAAAGACGGCACCAGAGTTCGATGCAGATCAAAGAAAAAATGGGGTAGGTTCCGTCTATTTTTCCGGCTTGATCCATTTGAATCAGACGATGAACGCCTTCAGGAGCAAAAAGCCTTCTTTGTTTCAATGAAGATTCGGACAAAACATCTTCCACCAGAGGGCGAAGCTCCTTCCGTAACCAATGGCGGAGTGGTACGCCAAAGCCGGTTTTAGGGCGATAAATCACCTCATGCGGCAAAAGCGGTTCCATCGCTTTTTTGAAAATCCATTTGCCCACCTGACCACGCTGTTTAAACCGAAGCGGTAAGCGTGCCGCCAAGCGAACCAGGTCTGGATCGAGCAGAGGCACTCGGACTTCGATCCCCGCTGCCATCCCCATTTTATCGGTATAATTGAGATTGTGATCCGCTAAAAAATGTTTTCCTTCTAAATAGAGCATCCGATTGAGCGCAGGAACATTGGCCGGGAGTTGCGCTAGAGAAGTCATCAGTGGCTGAGAAAAACCGACTGAGGCAAGGGACTCTCGCAACATCGGGCTGTACAGACTGTGCTGGGTCTCAGCATCGAGCCAGTGGAAATACCCCGCAATTCGCCTGTTTTCTTCAAGCCCTGCATAACGGAAGGCTTTTGAAAAACGACGACCCCACACATTCGAGGCCGGCAAACTGGTTGAAAATTTTCCGATCATTTCGCGAACGGCGACCGGCAACCATTGCCAGTATTTTTCCTGCATCAAGGCATAATGACGACGGTATCCTGTGAAAATATCATCCCCGCCTGCCCCAGACAGCAAAACGGTGATTCCTTGTTCACGAGCCAAGCGACTGATAAACAACGCATTGAGGGGCGCCGGATCAGCCTGAGGTTCATCAAGGTGATAAATCATGGTCTCCAATTGATCCGCCATTTCTGAGCCAACTTCAATGGTGTGCAAATCCACCCCCAGTTCTTTTGCCACCCGCTCGGCATAGGGGAGATCATCCGCCATCCCTTCCTGTTGAAAAGAAGCATCTTTGAAACCAATCGTGAAACATTGAAGCTGGTCTGCTTCGATGAATTGTTTGGCATAAGCAACGACCGCGCTGGAATCCAATCCTCCTGAAAGAAAGGCGCCAACGGGGACATCCGCGACCATTTGTCGTTGAACCGCTTGTTTTAAATGAAAGCGCACTTGTTCAATCGCCTCTTGCTCAGAAAAATTTTCAATTTCCTGATCAAACGGCAATTCATAGTATTGCCAATGCCGTTTGATTTTTCCTTCTTTGAGCACCAACGCATGTCCTGGTTCCAGTTTTTTAACCGATTGAAGCATCGTCTGAGGAGCAGGACACCAAAGGTAGCTCAAATAATGATGGATCGCTTCGGGATTGAGTGTTCGTTCAAGACGGGGTTCTTGCAAGATGGCTTTCAATTCACTCGCAAATAAAAATCCGTGAGCCGTCTCTGCATAATAGAAAGGTTTGACCCCGATCCCATCTCTCGCGAGAAAGAGCGAGTTCGTGCGCGTGTCCCACAGGGCAAACGTGAACATGCCATTCAAATAAGCAAGCATTTCCTCGCCATGCTTCATGTATAAATTTAGCAAGACTTCTGTATCTGAACGGCTTTTGAATGGGAAGCCTTCCTGGAGCAATTCTTCCCTCAATTCCTGATAATTGAAAATTTCTCCATTGAAAATAATCACCACGGTTTCTGTCTTGTCCCACATCGGTTGATGGCCATCAGGAGACAAATCGATAATAGACAAGCGGCGATGCGCCAGCCCGATCCCTTTTTCCTGAGCAAAATAGATCCCTTGGTCATCCGGGCCACGGTGGGCGAGGGTCTGATTCATTTTTGTCAAGAGGGCAGGGTCAAAATTTCCTGAAAATCCGGCAATTCCACACATATTATTTTGCGGCTAATTGAATGAGAGCGTCCCAGGTTTTTTCAGCGGTTTCCTGCCACTGAAAATTTTCTGCCTGTTGGATGGATTTTTTGGCGAGTGCCTCTCCGAGAGGAGGGCTATCCAAATATTTGAGCAACAAATCGGTCAGTTCTTGAGGAATGTACGGGTCAAAATATTCCACAGCATTCTGCCCAAATTCGGGCATTGGTGGATAGTTTGATAAAAAAACAGGCCGCCCGGACGCGAGTTTTTCCAGCACAATGTTTGGGCAATTTTCACAAGAAGAGGCAAAAATATTGATGGTCGCATGCTGGTAATATTTTGGTAATTCATCATAAGGCACGGCACCGACGAGCAGGATTTCTTCCGCCAACCCCAACGCCTCAATCAAGTTTTTTAATTTTTTAGCATACGGCGGAAAACTCGGCCCCACCAGGACAAGCCTTTCAGGGGTAGGGCGTTGTTGACGGAGCAAATCCCAGGCCCGCACCACTTCCAATTGCGCTTTATAGACATCCAGAATCGAGACATACAACACATATTCTTTCGGCAAATTTTC
>WASW01029319.1_pt1 | contig 13039 bp, 11 predicted proteins | sample 5698521 | NCBI WGS metagenome assembly WASW01 (sample SAMN11175560, study PRJNA528189) | sponge metagenome | isolation source: marine sponge | host: Leucetta | place: Antarctica: Western Antarctic Peninsula, King George Island | collected 2013-01
TTCTAGGTCTTGCTTATTCATGGTGTACCTACTTTAGTAAAAACGTTAATAATAAGCAGATACACAGTTTAAATTACAGGGTCGGAAAAAAGCTAACTTAGCGACTGAAACAGAATAGTTTAGCTAAGCCTAGAAGCGCTGGAGTGCCCAACTTAATCAATATAGCTTGGGCGTTTCTGCATAATCCCGATGAACAATTCAGACCTGACTAAATTTTTTAACCAAGTGCTAAGTTTAGGATAAGCGCTCGCCTCAAACCATGCGGTATCAACCCCAGCAAACTGCCGCATAAATGGAAACAGAGCAATATCTACCATACTCAGTTGGCTGCCTTGTAAATAGCGATTGGTTTGCAACAGGCTCTCTAGTTTTTGTAAAAACACTTCTCCGTCAGCGCGATGTGCTGTTTGTGTTTTTTCTGGAAATCGTTCGTAGTATTTGTAAGCATCTAAGGCCGCTTTAAAGTGACCATCATTTTCTGCAATCAATTGCTGTGTTTGCTCATTGTTATATTGCAACCAGCCCTCCACACCTTGTTGCTGCAATGCCCAGTGCATAATTTCTAGACTCTCATCGATCACCTCACCACTCGACGTAATCAATACTGGCACAGTGCCTTTAGGTGACACTTGTAACATATGCTTGGGTTTATTACGCAATGCAATCTCACGTGTTTCTACTGCGATATTGGCATAGGCAATGGCCATGCGCGCACGCATGGCATAAGGACAGCGACGATAAGAATATAAAATGTTCATACCAACTACCCTAGTGTTTTACAAACATCGTGGATCAGTGCTGGGCCTTTGTAAATAAGGCCGCTATACACTTGCACTAAGCTTGCACCTGCTGCAATTTTTTCTACTGCATCAGCACCATTTAAAATACCACCCACACCAATAATGGGTAGTGCACCCTGTAATTGTTTGGATAGCTGTTGAATCACCACTGTCGATTGATTACGCACAGGCGCACCAGATAAACCACCTTTTTCGTTACCATTAACCATCCCTTTCACTGTGTCTCTAGCCAAAGTCGTGTTAGTGGCAATAACACCTTCAATTTTATGCTGCATCAACAAATCAGCAATTGCTGTTACCTGCTCTGGTGTTAAATCAGGCGCTATTTTTAAAGCTAAAGGCACATGCTTACCATGCGTTTGTGCTAATTTAGTTTGTGCTAATTTTAATGTTGCTAGCAAATGTGATAACGCGTCTTTTTCTTGCAAGTCACGTAAGTTTTTTGTGTTCGGTGATGAAATGTTAACCGTAATGTAACTAGCATGCGTATATGCTTTTTGCATGCAAATAAGATAATCATCGACAGCTTTTTCATTTGGCGTATCAAAGTTTTTCCCGATATTAATACCAAGTATGCCGTTATATTGCGCGGCTTTGACATTACTGATTAAATGATCAACGCCTAAATTATTAAAGCCAAAACGATTAATAATCCCCTGTGCTTCTTTAACGCGAAATAACCTTGGCTTAGGATTACCTGCCTGCGGCCTAGGCGTAACAGTACCCACTTCAATAAAGCCAAAGCCTAACGCATGCATACCATCTATAACTGCACCATTTTTATCTAACCCTGCAGCCAAACCAATGGGGTTAGGAAACGTAAGCCCCATGACTTCTCTTGGTTGACAAATGGGTGGTGGTGAATAGAAATTAAGTAAACCTAGCTTTTCAGCTGAACGTAGCCCTTTGAGCGTCATATCATGCGTGCGCTCTGCATCAATCTGAAATAGAAGCGGCTTTGCTATAGGGTACAAGTTCATCACACTATTTTACGCGAGAAACCGATTTTTAATTCGCGTATTAAAGTTGTAACAAAATTACAATACACGCTTAACTTGCGCTAGTCGTGCATCAAATACCGCGTCCCTAATTTTCTCAGGGTCTTCATACTGTTTTGCAACAGCACCCGCATCAATACTAGTCGCTGCTGCTAGTACTTTACGCATTAAGTCAGCTTCTGGTAGTGCCACATTTTCTAAGCCCGTTCTACCACGCGCATCTGCCTCACAGGCCTTTAAAAAATCATTAAATCGTTCAGGCTGGCGTATAGCATCTAAATCAATTAAGAACGTGAGTAAGGTATTGGGTTTCATTACAAGCACTTGATGATGCTTAATATGAAACTTAGCCACAATATAGGCTAGTGTATGGCAGGCGTTGGGCGCACGTAAGCGCTTACTAACTGCTTTCACTATTTTGGCGCCGCGCACATCATGCCCAATATGCCGTGGCAATATTTCTTTAGGCGTCGTCCCTTTTCCTAAATCATGCATGAGTGCTGCATAACGGACTGGCAGGCTAAATTGTTGCTTTGCTGCATAATCAACGACCATCATGACATGTAATCCTGTGTCAATTTCAGGATGGTGTTTTTCCGGTTGCGGCACACCCCATAACTTTTCAAGCTCTGGCAACAACCTTTTTAGCGCACCGCAATGACGCAGCACTTCAAACATACGACTTGGCTTAGCTTCCATTAGCCCTTTAGATAGTTCTTGCCAAACACGCTCTGAAACCAACGCATCAACTTCACCGTCTTCAACCATTTTCCGCATCAAAAACATCGTTTCTTCTGCGATTGTAAAATCGGTAAACCGCGCTGAAAAACGTGCTGCACGCAAAATGCGAACGGGGTCTTCTACAAACGCATCGCTCACGTGACGAATAACTTTATCTTTGATGTCAGCAACACCATGATGGTGGTCTACTAAGCGACCATCTACCGCCTTGGCAATCGCATTCATTGTGAAATCGCGCCGACTTAAATCTTCTTCTAGCGTAACATCTGCCGCAGCGTGTACGATAAAGCTTTTATAACCTTTCCCCGTTTTACGCTCAGTACGCGCTAAGGCATATTCATCATGGGTTTTGGGGTGCAAGAAAACAGGAAAATCTTTACCAACTGGTTTAAAGCCTAGCGTGAGCATTGCATCCACGTCACTTCCAACCACCACATAATCTTTATCATGGACAGGCAGCCCTAATAACTCGTCACGGACGGCACCGCCTACGCAATAGGCTTCTAAAGATTTATTTATAGACATGAATCGCGCGCCCTGCAGCGCTACGGAACTTATCGTAAATAGATCGTGGAGTTTCGTTCACTAAGTATTCTGTTATCACAGCCTCCAATGGCGTAGGAACAACACCAAGTTCTGGCGCAATAGTCGATGACGCGACATTATCGACTTCCATCGAGCGCACGTTATCACGTGTCATTAATTTAACAGGCAAGCACTCCATAAAAGATGCCTGCATATAAGACGATCGGTCATTTAGACCAATGATAGGCCGTTTTTTACCTAAGGTTTGCATGACCTTTTGTACTAGTTCTTTTAGACTGTAAACGCTAGGTCCGCCCAGATCATACGTATTACCGTAAGTTGTAATATTTTCCAAACTATTCACGACTGCACTGGCAACGTCCTCTACCCAAATTGGTTGAAATTTTGCATTAGGTTTTGCTAATAAGAGCACTGGTAAAAACTTAATTAAACTTGCAAAAAGTGTCAGAAAACGATCACCGCGGCCAAAAATAACCGATGGTCTAAAAATAGTAATATTTAATTTCTTACTATACTCATCAATCGCCGCCTCCCCTTTGGCCTTACTTTGTAAATACTGACTTGGCGCACTTTTATCTGCCCCTAAAGCACTCACATGTAGAAATCGATCAATACCCTGGTCATTACATATTTGCGCAATACGTCGTGGCATTTGATGGTGTACGGCTTCAAACATATGGTTATCACTTTCATGCAATATACCAATTAAATTGATCACAGCATCACACCCTTTAATACCTTCCACCAAGTCGCGGCCACTATTAAAATCACAAGTTTTCACATCAACATTGGGCAGTAAGATTAAATGTTTAGCGCGCTCTCTAGCACGAGACAGCACTTTCACTTGGTAGCCCGCAGCATCCAGCTTGCTCACAATAAAATTGCCCAAAAAACCAGTACCACCTAATACACACACTGTTTTAATTTTCATGATTAACCTAGTTTAACCGCACTATACTCTACAGTTATTAATACTAAAATTTTGCTGGAACTATGCCCATTCGCTCTCTGAGCGTCATGCTTTTAATACCCATTTGCTGCGCGTATAAATGTACATTTGCCATGACTCTTTGTACGTATACACGTGTTTCGTTAAATGGGATCGTTTCTGCATAAATAGCGCCTTCAAGCGGACGGCTTCCCATCCATTTTTTTGCGCGGCTTGGCCCCGCATTATAAGCAGCACTTGCCATTGGCTTATGTCCATCCATTAAACTTAGTGTATGCCCCAAATAAAATGTACCCAAGGCAATATTAGTATCTAATTCATGAATCATGCCGCGATTATATCGACGCAAACCTATTTTAGATGCCGCCCATTTTGCGGTAGCTGGCATTAACTGCATTAAACCAGATGCACCAACGCGTGATTTAGCATAGTGCATAAATCGACTTTCTTGCCGCGTAATACCATACACCCAGGCTTCATCAACATTTTGATTGTTTGCCGCCGATTTAATTAGCGCGCGGTATGGCATCGGGTAGCGTAATGCAAAATCATGTACCCCCCTCGTCGCATCCGCCGCATAAACACCAATATCAAACCATTTTTTACGCATCGCATACTCAGCGGCTGCAATCAACTGTTTGTCATCAAAATCTTTAATCGCAAATGCCCACTCTCGCTTCGCTTCCTTACGTAAATCCAGTTGATGTAGCGCATCAACGCGCTGAATAGCCACATTGCTCGCAAACTTTACAACGTCCTTATTAGCCGCTTTATGATGAGGTAACGATGCAATGCCTTTTCTTAACTCTCCTTGCGCTAACCACCCATAATAATGGCGCTCTCTCGATAATGGTCCTAATATTACAGTTGCTTCAGCTGCTTTATGCTTCGTTTGCAAAGCACGTGCTTTCCAATAACGCCATCGTGCTGCATCAGCTTGCTCCGTATCCATCCTAGCAATAATACTTAATAACGCACTCCAGTTCTCTTGACGTAATGCAGCCCGTGCATACCAGGCCATTTGTTCTTTATTTAAGCGAGTTGATTCAGCTTTATTAAACCATCCCAATGCCTCAGGTTCATGCCGTTGCGCTGCTAATAATGCTAATCGCCCATAAAAATGCGCACGCTCTTCTGCATTAAAGTTTGATGCCACCTTTTTGAAGGCCGTTAATGCGCGATAGGTACTCTTTTTTGCTATCCTGTTCAGCGCAAATAAATTGACTTCACGGCCAAACTGGCTTTTAAAAGAGATTCTTTTTTTGCTAATGACTGATGTTGGTGATTTAGATGCAAGCCGAATAAGCTTGGAATGCAGAGCGGTGTAAACCTTACTTCTTTTGACAATGGCTTTAGCTAAATTTGTGCGATTTTCAGCAAGCGCCATTCTGAATCTATTCCAGATTAATGCTTCAGTCAAAATGTTTTTAGCTTGCATGCGGTCGTATAGCCTTGTGCAAGCACTAGGCTGGTTTCTAGCCCTTAACCATAAGGGAACCGCTGATGCTAAAGCATTCCTAACACCATTGATTGCTTTAACTTCTACCGCATAACAATCGACTGCTGCATTGCTAATACTATAACGGGCATTAACATCAGAAAAATTTTTCCAATCTTGCTGTCTACCAAGTTTTTTTAAATACTCTACACGCACATGACCAACAAACGGATAGTCATGATATAAATCGATAAAATGTGTGACTGCTTGATTATCTGCTTGTTGCATATTGAGTAGCATCAACCAATAATCGGAATAAGGTGCCAAAATATCGTTTTCTTGTTGAAGCTGCTGCACACTACCCAACAACGTATGCCTATTTTTATCTTGATACGCAGCGTGTGCCTTTAATAACAGCGTATCATTTGCGGCACACGCAATTTGAATGCTAAACAGCATCATGGTCATTAAAGTAACAAACTGTCGCATCATTAGATTGGGCTCAACACAATGTGCCTAAAATCGAATAACACGAGAAATAAGAAATAGCATTATGATGACAATAGTAAACCAAATAAAGTAGCTTGTTAATCGCTTAATATAGCTTAAATATTGTTTATTGCGCGTAATAAGATACGCGGCCAAAAGCACAAACAATGTAATTAAGGCCAATGCAACCGTAATGCGAATAATAAACAATGGCTACCTCAATGTTAACTAAAGTGCGGCATTAGCTGTGGCGCAAAATGCGCACTTTGCTCTTTAAACCCGGGTGGTGCTTCATCAATATGCTCAAAGCTTGTATATTCCCAAGCGCTTGTATCTGCAATCAATGTGCGAATCAGCTGATTGTTAAGACCGTGACCGGATTTAAATGCAGTGAATGCCCCTAATAGTGGGTAACCTAGCATATATAAATCACCAATTGCATCTAGCACTTTATGCTTAGCAAACTCATCCTCGTAGCGTAAACCATCGGTGTTCAATATACGAAACTCATCTAGCACAATCGCATTGTCTAAACTACCACCACGTGCCAAACCATTCGCACGTAAATACTCCACCTCATGCATAAAGCCAAAGGTACGGGCACGACTAATCTCTTTGATATAAGTATTATCGGCAAAATCAATCTTGACGTTATTGCCTGAACTTTCAAATACCGGATGTGCAAAATCAATTGTAAAATCCATTTTAAAACCATGATATGGGTCAAACTTCGCCCATTTATCACCGTCGACAATCTCTACCTTTTTCTTAATTTGGATAAATTTCTTTGCTGCCGCTTGCTCGACAATACCAGCTGACTGCAATAGAAAAATGAACGGACCTGAACTACCGTCCATGATGGGAATCTCAGAAGCATCTACATCGACAATAATATTATCAACACCTAGGCCTGCCAGTGCAGACATTAAGTGTTCAACAGTAGCAACGCGCGCGCCATTATTCTCTAGGGCAGAGCACATGCGCGTATCACTAACCGATTCAGGTGTCGCCTGTATCTCAGGTATACCGGGCAAATCGGTACGGTGAAATACAATACCAGTGTCAATAGCTGCGGGGTGAAGTGTCAGTGTGACCTTTTCACCATTATGCAAACCTACGCCACTAGCGCTTATCTGTTTTTTTAGTGTCCGTTGCTTTAACAAATTACTTCCTTATCTAACACCATATCCAATCATCTTCTATACAATTGATTACTGAGTATAAGTGACAACTTAACTTGCTACCAATTAGTCAGCTTGCTTGCGCAAAAATGCAGGAATATCATATTCTTCCACACCTGATTGCTTCATCGCCTCTACTTGCGCGCGACGATTATTTTGACTAAATACTGCTGGTGACGCATCTTCAACCTCTTCTGTATGCATTGACACATCAGTAGTGCCATTGCGTACAGTTGTCATCATACGTAACTCAGGTTTTTGCTGACGTTTAGCTACCATACCATTTAAGCCAGTGGCTACCATCGTGACCCGTAAATTATCACCAATCGTTTCATCTACAACGTTACCTACAATCACCGTCGCATCATCTGCAGTGAACGCTTTAATCGTATTCATCACATCGTAGTACTCTTTCATTTTAAAGCTTGTGCTCGCTGTAATATTAATCAACACACCACGCGCATTTGCTAGGTCAACATCTTCTAACAGCGGGCTTGCTACTGCTTGTTCTGCCGCAATGTTCGCACGATTAGCGCCGCTCGCCTCAGCTGATCCCATCATCGCCATGCCCATTTCAGACATCACTGTACGTACATCAGCAAAATCAACATTTACTAAGCCTGGGCAGTTAATGATCTCTGCAATACCTGAGACAGCATTATGTAACACATCGTTCGCAGCGCGGAAAGCTTCTAAGAATGATACCTCTTCGCCAAGCACTTCCATCAACTTCTCGTTAGGGATAACAATGAGTGAATCAACATGCTGTGACAGCTCATCTAACCCCTCAGCAGCCACTTTAGTGCGCTTACCTTCAAATGAGAATGGTTTGGTCACAACTGCAACGGTTAATATACCCATTTCTTTTGCAACTTCAGCAATAATTGGCGCGGCGCCGGTGCCTGTACCACCCCCCATGCCAGCAGTGATAAATAACATATCAGCACCTTCAATCATTTCTGCAATACGATCACGGTCTTCTATCGCTGCGTCACGACCTACTTCCGGTTTAGCCCCTGCACCTAAGCCTTTAGTCATATCTAAGCCTAATTGCAAGGTTGTTGTCACAACGCTTTTTTTAAGCGCTTGTGCATCCGTATTGGCGCAAATAAAATCAACGCCACTCACATTTTTACTAATCATGTGATCAACTGCATTACCACCACAGCCACCCACACCAATCACTTTAATGATTGCTTCTTGTGAATCTTTTTCCATAATTTCAAACATTTTATATCTCCTTTTTGCCTAAACGTTTGAGCCTATTGACATAAGCTCTACCCTAAAACAACTACTGCTAAAATAATTTCATCAATACGCATCAGCTATCGTCTAAAAATTCCCTTTAAACCAATGCTTCATTCTTTCAAATACTCTAATGGCTGAATTCAGATCCATTTCACCATTAATATGACGTTCTAATTCTTGCTTACCCATTAAGACCAAACCAACACCTGTGGCATAGCGTGGGTTGCTAACTACGTCTGACAAACCCTCTATATAGCGTGGCAACCCTAAGCGAACGGGCATATGAAAAATCTCTTCTCCTAATTCCATCATGCCGCGCATCATTGACGAACCACCAGTAATGACAATGCCTGAAGCAATCATTTCTTCCATCCCACTACGCCGTAGCTCTTGCAAAACTAGCTCATAAAGCTCAACGACGCGTGGCTCAATCACTTCTGCTAATGTTTGTAGTGATAATTGACGTGCTTCGCGACCATCAACCCCTTGCACCTCTACTGTTTCTCGTGGGTCTGCTAATTGGCGCAATGCACAGCCATGCTTCACTTTAATGTCTTCAGCAGATTGTGTTGGTGTACGAAAAGCCACCGCGATATCATTGGTCATTTGATCGCCAGCAATTCCGATCACGGCCGTATGGCTAATAGATCCATTTTTAAACACTGCAATATCTGTCGTACCACCACCAATATCAACAAGACAAACCCCCAATTCTTTTTCATCCTCTGTTAATACCGCAACACTAGATGCAAGTGGCTGCAAAATAAGATCTTCAGCTTCTATGCCACATCGCTTGATGCACTTGACAATGTTTTGTGCGGCGGCAACAGCTCCCGTCACAATATGTACTTTTACTTCTAATTTCATACCACTCATACCATGCGGTTCACGCACATCATCTTGGCCATCGATAATAAATTCTTGCGTTAGAATATGTAGTATTTGCTGATCGGCTGGTAGCGCAATCGCACGCGCAGTTTCTACCACACGATCAACATCCATTTGCGTTACTTCATCTTCCTTAATCTTGACCATGCCATGTGAGTTCAAACTTTTCACATGGCTACCTGAAATACCGGTGTAGACGGATTTAATTTTGCAATCCGCCATTAATTCAGCCTCTTCTAAAGAGCGTTGTATTGCCTGCATAGTCGAGTCAATATTCACCACTACGCCTTTTTTTAAACCGCGTGACGGATGCTGGCCTAAACCAATCACCTTAACGGTGCCTTCTGGTAGCAGCTCAGCAACTAGCGTCACAATTTTTGATGTGCCGATATCTAACCCAACAATAAGGTTCTTATCTTCACGTACTTTATTCATTTTTAACTCCCTTGTTCATACTTGACTCACCGCCTTATCTAATTCAACCGATAATACTTTCATGGACAATTTTTTAGGCTTCCGCACAGCAAACCCATTGGGATACCGTAAATCTGCATATTTGATTTCAATATTGAATGGCTGTAGCGTTTTTTGATATGCTGCAGAAAATCTGCGTAATCGTTTTTCTACATCCACACGCCCAAGTTCAATCAGAAAATCTTGATCACTTTTTATGGCCCACGAACGACGCGAAGACAGGTTAATTTTTGCGATATTGATATCAGAACCACTTAAAATTTGGCTGAAATGATCATAACTAAGATGCATTTCTTTCACAGCATCACTAGGGCCAAAAAATATGGGTAAATTGGCATCAGTTGCGGCATGAAATAATTCACCTTGGCTATTCACCAATGCGATATTGCCCCAGCGTGCTAATGCCTGATGCTCTTCTATCACCACACTCAAACTATCTGGCCAATGTCGTCTAACAGTCACAGTCTTTGCCCATGGTAATTTTTCGAAGGCGTCGCGCGTTTTAATTAAATCTAATGTAAAGAAATTACCTTTTATATGCGCATCTGCAATCATCTGCACCTGCTGCCTATTAACGTGAACTAAACCACCACCAATATTTACTTCACGAATAGGAAAAATAGGTAAGCGCACGATCACTAACACCAATCCATGCAGCAATATCATGCCGGCGATGGCATAGAGCGCATTAGCAAGTAAATTTAACTGTCGCACGTTATGCCACATCATTTACCCCCAAGACTTGCTTTTCTAGTGTCATATTTAAAATGGTGATCACTAATGCATCAAAACTCATACCAGCAGACTTTGCCGCCATCGGCAATAAGCTATGGTCTGTCATCCCAGGCACAGTATTTAGCTCAATAAAATAATGTTGCCCTTCATCATCCATTAAAAAATCAACACGCCCCCAATCACGGCAACCAATGACACGAAATGCATCCATTGCTTCTTGCTGAATTTGCTGCTCTTTTTCTGCAGTAAGACCACAAGGACACAAATATGCAGTGTCATCATCAATATACTTAGCGTCGTAATCATAAAAATCATTTTTAGTTTCAATTTTCACAATAGGCAATGATTGGTCACCCAAAATACCTACTGTGTACTCGCCAGCATTAATAAACTTTTCCGCAATGACGATAGGATCAGACTTCGCCGCCAACTGATAAGCGACTTTAAGTTTTCCAGGATCATTTACTTTAGTAATGCCAATGCTAGAACCTTCATTGGCTGGTTTAACAAACAATGGCAAGCCTAATTGTTTTTCAATTTCAACAAAGTTACTTTGCGCATTTACTAATGCAAAATCGGGTGTTTTGATACCAGCATTACGCCATAATGTTTTTGTCTGCCATTTATCCATACCCGCTGCTGATGCTTTAACACCACTACCCGTATACGGCACACCTTTATCATCTAAAACTTTCTGTATGCCACCATCTTCGCCAAAAGGTCCGTGCAACAATATAAATGCATGGTCAAACTGCGTAATGTCTTCTAATGACCGAGTTGCTGAATCAAATGCGTACGCATCGATGCCTTCCCTAATCAAGGCTTCTAAAACAGCAGCGCCACTCTTAAGCGAAATCTCACGCTCAGCAGAATCTCCACCTAACAGCACCGCTACTTTTCCAAATTTTTCACTGCGCATTTTATGCATACTCACCTACTATTCTCACTTCTTGCTGCAAGATCACGCCTTGTTTTTCTAACACGACATCGCTCATATACTGTATCAACTGCTCTATATCGCTTGCCTTACATTCACCAACATTCACAATAAAGTTCGCATGCTTAGTTGACACTTGTGCCCCACCTATTTGGTAGCCCTTTAATCCACTCGCTTCAATCAATCTTGCGGCATGATCGCCTTCTGGGTTTCTAAAGGTTGAGCCTGCGCTAGGAAAGTTAAGTGGCTGACTAGCCAAGCGCGTTGCTAATAACTCTTTTATTTTTTGGGCTGATTCTGCTGGATCACCAATATCTAGTTTCAACCAAGCGCCTAAAAACCATTCTTCAGCGATAGGCATATCGACACGACGATAAGTGGCTGTAAATTCATTTGCATCACGCACATGCGTATTGCCATTTCTATCTAACGTAAGCGCTTGGTGTACAACATCCCATGTCTCGCTGCCATAGCAGCCTGCATTCATTGATAGTGCGCCGCCAATCGTGCCCGGGATACCAGCTAAAAATTCGGCTCCTTGCTTGCTATTGTTAGCACTAAACTTGGCTACTTTTCCACAAGTCACGCCAGCCTCAGCGTAGATATAATCGCCATCAATACTTAGCGTCTTCAATGCTTGATGCATCACAATCACGGTGCCACGTACACCACCATCACGAATTAATAAATTACTGCCTAGCCCAATAAACATTACTGGTTCAGCTGCTTCCATGTTTTTTAAAAAAGTCACTAAACTTTCTAAGCTATCCGGTATCAATACGCGATCTGCTACACCACCAACACGCCAACTGGTATAACGTGCCAATGGCTCGTTCATCAGTAGTTTTGCCTGTGTCGCTAATTGCACCATCATTGCGCCAACGCTCTCGTGTTGTATGCAACACGGCCAATGCTGCCAGCGCCCATCACGATGACAACATCATCTGCTTGCACGGCATTTAAAATTGCTTCTGGAAAACCATCAGTGGTTTCAACAAAAACTGGCTCCACCTTACCTGCGACACGAACCGCTCGTATTAAAGCACGTGTATCTGCAGCCACAATTGACTCCTCTCCAGCTGAATACACTTCCGTTATTAACACGGCGTCTGTACTCGATAAAACTTGCACAAAATCTTCAAAGCAATCTCTGGTTCGGCTATAACGGTGTGGTTGAAACACCATGATTAATCTGCGCTTAGGAAACGCTGCCCGCGTAGCTGCAATAACCGCCTGCATCTCCACTGGGTGGTGTCCATAATCATCAATCAAGGTAAACACACCACCTTTAGGCGCAGGCACTTCTCCGTAACGCTCATAACGGCGGCCAACACCTTTAAATTCACTTAACGCTTTTACAATCGCCGCATCAGCAATATCTAATTCACTTGCTATCGCTATCGCAGCTAATGCATTCAATACATAATGCTCACCCGGTAGGTTTAATGTCACATCAAAACAAGTCTTAACACCGTTAACCCGCTCTACCGTAAAATGCATTTTTCCGTTATCTGCACGCACATTTGTTGCCCGCACTACGGCATCTTCGCTAAATCCGTAGGTTGTAATCGGCTTGGTTACATTGGGCAATATCTCACGTACATTTTCATCATCG
>WASW01088995.1_pt1 | contig 12971 bp, 9 predicted proteins | sample 5698521 | NCBI WGS metagenome assembly WASW01 (sample SAMN11175560, study PRJNA528189) | sponge metagenome | isolation source: marine sponge | host: Leucetta | place: Antarctica: Western Antarctic Peninsula, King George Island | collected 2013-01
GTTCTTAAAATGAGGCCGCCGAGATAAAGTTTTCTGTGCTAAACGATGATTTGTTATTTCCAAAGAAAACCGCCGCACCCTTAGCGGGTTTTTTCTTATTTTTTATCACTTCCTGGTTGGCGACGTTGAACACTTTCTTAGTGACCTGCTCACCGAGCAAAAATTCTGTATCTCCCGAATCTTCAATTATCAGGTGACGCAACATTTGCCGGACGATGACTTCAATATGTTTATCGTTAATGGCAACACCTTGCAGTCGATATACTTCCTGCACTTCATTAACCAGATATTTTCGAAGCTCATCTTCACCGAGAACTCGCAAAATGTCATGCGGGTTAGACGCGCCATCCATCAACGCTTCACCCGCTACCACCTCATCGCCCTCATGAACATTGATATGTTTACCGCGCGGGATCAGATATTCACATTCATCGCCCGACTCACTTTCCACGATTACTTTACGCATGCCTTTCACGAATCCGCCAAATTTTACTTTACCTGTAATCTCAGTGATGGTTGCTTGTTCATGTGGCTTTCTTGCTTCAAAAAGTTCCGCAACTCTAGGCAGTCCACCTGTAATGTCTTTGGTTTTTGCAGACTCACGCGGAATCTTAACAATCAAGTCACCGGCGTTCACTTGGTCGCCTTCACTAACATTGATGTTTGCACCTGCAGGAAGAATATAACGTCGAACCGTTTCACCCGTTTTATCTTTAAGCGAAATCCGTGGCTGTTTCTTTTCATCACGGTGACTGATAATTACTTTGGTAGAAAGACCTGTTATTTCATCGAAGTCTTCTTTCATCGTCACACCTTCGACGATGTCACCGAAAGCAATGGTACCTTCCACCTCAGTAAGAATAGCGTTGGTGTAAGGGTCCCATTCAATCAACGTTTGCCCTTCCTGAACTTCTTGACCATCGCTTACTTTCAGCTTCGCGGCATAAACAACTGCGAACCGTTCTTTCTCTCGTCCGGTATCATCCAGCACTATCAGGCTTCCGTTTCGATTCATCACGATGATTTCGCCAGCATGATTTTTAAGGGTACGAAGCCCCATATACTTAACAGTACCGCCGCGCTTGGTATTCAGCGTTGTCTGCTCTACAACCCGACTCGCCGTTCCACCAATATGGAAAGTACGCATGGTCAACTGTGTGCCTGGCTCACCAATGGACTGCGCCGCAATAACACCAACTGGTTCACCCACCTCAACCCATTTCAAAGTTGCCATGTTGCGACCGTAACATTTAATACAAACTCCCTGTTTCGATTCGCAAGTCAGACAAGAACGCATTTTAACTTTTTCAATACCTGCGTTTTCAATAGCCGTAACCGTGTCTTCCTCAATGAGACTGTCGGCTTCCGCCAGAACATCGCCCGTAAAAGGGTCCACGACATCTTCAAGAACCGTTCGCCCTAGAATTCTCTCACCCAAAGGCTGAATGATTTCTCCGGCTTCAACGAGGGATATCGCATCAATCCCTTTCAAAGTTCCGCAATCATCTTCCTGAACAATCATGTCCTGTGCAACATCGACCAGTCGACGTGTCAGGTAACCGGAGTTCGCTGTTTTGAGCGCGGTATCTGCCAGACCTTTTCTAGCACCATGCGTTGAAATGAAGTATTGAATTACCGACAAGCCTTCGCGGAAATTTGCGGTGATAGGCGTTTCAATAATTTCTCCAGATGGCTTGGCCATCAAACCCCGCATTCCCGCCAACTGCCTTAGCTGTTGCGCACTTCCTCTTGCGCCTGAGTCAGCCATGATAAAAATCGAATTAAAATCCTTACCCGTTTTTCCATTGACCGTTGCCTCGTCTTCACTCTCCAGCGCTTTAAACATTTCTTCAGAAACTTTTTCTGTAACATGCGCCCAAATATCGATGACTTTATTATATCGCTCACCGTTAGTGATAAGCCCGTCACGATACTGCCTATGAACCTTAAGAACTTCTTCGTTGGCCTTATCCACCAGTTTAACTTTGGTTTTCGGTATCTTCATCTGATCGATAGAGATGGTCAAACCCGCTTCGGTGGCATACCTGAATCCAAGGTCTTTTACATCATCAAGCAAGGTCACCGTTTTCTCCCGACCTACCTGCAAAAAAGCCTGAAAAATAAGTTCGGAAAGCGACTTCTTATCCATCAACCGGTTCACCCACTCAAAGGGCAATCCATCAGGAAGCACTTCACCCAAAAGAATTCGACCTGTCGTGGTCTGCGTCAGAACATTATCTATACGCACCATGATCAACGCCTGCAAGTCGAGTTCATCGGCGTTAAACGCGGCAATCACTTCTTTTTGATCTGAGAAAACTTTGCCACCGCCTTTCACATCGCCGCGAATTTTTGTCATGTAATAACAACCCAGAACAATATCCTGAGTAGGCACAGCGATAGGCCTGCCATTCGCTGGCGACAAAACGTTGTTGGAAGACATCATCAACAACTTGCACTCCGTCCTGGCTTCCATAGAAAGAGGAACATGAACTGCCATCTGATCGCCGTCGAAATCGGCATTGAAAGCGGTACAAACCATAGGATGAACCTGAATCGCTTTTCCCTCTATCAGCAACGGCTCGAAAGCCTGAATGCCCAGTCGATGCAGAGTAGGCGCACGATTGAGAAGCACCGGATGGTTTTTAACCACCTCTTCAAGAACTTCCCACACTTCGGAACGCTCCTGTTCAACCATTTTCTTTGCTGTTTTTATTGTAGTCGCGTAGCCCTTTTCTTCCAGACGGTTGAACACAAAAGGCTTGAATAATTCCAGGGCCATTTTTTTCGGCAGTCCGCACTGATGAAATTTCAAGTACGGTCCTACCACGATGACAGATCGACCCGAGTAATCCACGCGTTTTCCCAACAGGTTTTGGCGGAAACGACCCTGCTTACCCTTGAGCATATCGCTCAAAGATTTCAGCGGTCGCTTATTCGTACCGCGAAGAGTGCGACCTCGACGGCCGTTATCGAACAAGGCGGAAACAGCTTCCTGCAACATTCGCTTTTCATTACGGATAATAATTTGTGGCGCTTTCAACTCCTGCAAACGCTTGAGCCGATTGTTCCTGTTAATCACTCGTCTATACAGATCGTTCAAGTCGGATGTCGCAAACCGACCGCCGTCCAATGGAACTAGAGGACGCAACTCGGGAGGAATGACCGGAACCACCTGAAGAATCATCCACTCCGGCTTGTTTCCAGATTTCCTAAACGCCTCAACGATTTTCAAACGCTTGGCAAGTTTCCGTTTATTCATAACGGACTTGGTAGTAACCATCTCTTCTTTCAACTGCACAGAGAGCTCGTCCATATTCATCGGCCTGAGAAGCTCCGCCACTCCTTCCGCCCCAATCATGGCGCGAAAGGTATCTGGAAACTCCATTTCCATTTCACGGAATTCTTGTTCTGTCAGAATCTGACCGATTTCCATATCCGAATCACCAGGATCGGTCACCACATAATTTTCAAAATAAATGATGCGCTCAAGGTCTTTGAGAGGAATATCCAGAAGATGCCCGAGGCGGCTGGGAAGTCCCTTGAAATACCAAATATGCGCAACCGGAGTTGCCAGCTCTATATGCCCGAGACGCTCACGCCGAACCTTGGAAAGGATGACCTCAACCCCACACTTCTCACAGATGACACCCTTGTGCTTCATCCGCTTGTATTTTCCGCAGGTACACTCCCAGTCTTTGACCGGACCAAAAATTTTAGCGCAGAACAATCCATCGCGTTCCGGCTTAAAAGTACGATAGTTGATGGTTTCCGGTTTTTTTACTTCACCATAAGACCATGAGCGTATTTTCTCAGGAGAGGCAATACGAACCCGGATCGCATCAAACAATATGGGGTTTTTTGGCTTATCGAAATGTGTCAGATTATCCACCAGGGACGTCTCCTTTAATAAAAGGTTTTCGCAAACCGTTTTAATTTAAAATCTTTTAGGGCCCTAATTTAAAAACTCAATCCAAGACCAGGCTGGATCAGACGGAAAATAATAATTCTATTTTCCCGACTCGATCAGTTCGACATCAATGGCCAAGCTCTGCAATTCCTTCACAAGAACGTTGAAGGATTCCGGCAAGCTTGGATTGAGGTGCGTATCACCTTTAACAATAGCTTCGTACATGCGTTTTCGTCCTTCAACATCATCGGACTTCACGGTCAGCATTTCCTGAAGTGTGTACGCTGCACCATAAGCCTCCAATGCCCAGACTTCCATTTCTCCAAGTCGCTGTCCGCCAAACTGGGCTTTACCTCCCAAGGGCTGTTGTGTGACCAAAGAATAAGGCCCTGTTGAGCGCGCATGAATTTTATCATCGACCAAATGATGGAGCTTCAATATATACAAATAGCCCACCATCACACTCTGCCTGAACGGTTGCCCGGAACGGCCATCAATCAGATGCACTTCGCCCGTCTCCGAACAATTTCCCTGACGCAACAACTCCCTGACTTCGCTTTCTCTCGCACCATCGAAAACAGGCGTGGCCATATTTTTATCGTTGGCCTTGGCCGCCATCCCCAAATTGGTTTCCAGAATCTGCCCAACGTTCATTCGTGAAGGCACACCCAGAGGATTCAAAATAAGCTCAATCGGCTTGCCATCTTTCATATAAGGCATGTCTTCTTCAGGAACAATGGTTGAAACGACACCTTTATTACCATGTCGGCCCGCCATTTTGTCTCCCACTTGAAGCTTACGTTTCATAGCCATGAAGACTTTCACCATCTTGATCACGCCAGGAGACAAGTCATCGCCTTTTTTCAGACGAGTAACTTTTTCTTCCAGCATGGATTTAAGAATAGCCACCTGCTCTTTGGCGTTGGATTCCATTCCCAACAGAGTTTTTTCACCCACTCCCTGTGCCGGAACTTTAACCATGTCCTTCAAGCTCATTTTCCTGATCTGCTTTTCTTCGATCGCTTGACCTTTTGTAAAACTCACCCTGCCAATCGTGGTTGATTTGGATGCATTTTTACCCACAAGAAGACTGAACATACTCTTAGTCGTCTCGCTTTTAACGATAGTTATTTCCTCGTTATAATCTTTTTCGATCCGGGAAATTTCTTCTTCTTCAATCGCCAACGTCCGCGAATCTTTATCGATTCCCTTCCTTGAGAACACTTTCACATCAATGACTGTGCCATGAACCCCAGGTGGCACCCGAAGCGATGTATCTCGAACATCTCCTGCCTTTTCACCAAAAATAGCTTTCAGGAGTTTTTCTTCAGGACTGAGCTGGGTTTCACCTTTCGGGGTGATCTTGCCGACAAGAATATCGTTCGGCTTGACATTCGCACCCACTCGAATGATGCCACTTTCATCCAGATTCTTAAGAGCATCTTCGCCTACGTTGGAAATATCACGAGTGATTTCCTCCTTACCCTGCTTGGTATCGCGGGCTTCGACTTCAAACTCTTCGATATGAACCGAAGTATAGACATCTTCTTTTACAAGTTTTTCGCTGACGATGATAGCATCTTCAAAGTTGTAGCCACCCCAAGACATGAAGGCAACCAGAATATTCCGCCCCAATGCCAACTCACCATGATCGGTTGAAGGACCATCTGCAAGAACATCCCCTTGCTTTACCTGTATCCCAGAAGACACACGCGGCCGCTGATTGATGCAAGTATTCTGGTTAGAGCGTTGATACTTATTCAGCGAATAGATATCCACATTTGAATCCAACTGACTTCGCCGGGTCTTCACTTTTCTCACGGGTCTTTTTTCAGTACGAACCACAATACGGGTCGCATCAGCACTAATGACCACGCCATCGTTTTCAGCAATCACTACCGCACCTGAATCGTGCGCAACAATCGCCTCCATACCCGTACCCACCAAAGGTGCCTCGGACCGTAACAAAGGAACGGCCTGCCGTTGCATATTGGATCCCATTAATGCCCTGTTGGCATCATCATTTTCCAGAAAAGGAATCAAGGATGCCGCCACACTGATCAACTGCTTCGGCGACACGTCCATATAATCGACTTTCTCTCGTGGAGAAAGGGTAAAGTCGCCTCCCTTTCGTGCTGAAATAATGGGGTCGGTAAACTTTTTATTCTCGTCCATTTTCGCATTGGCCTGAGCGATAATATACTTATCCTCAACCAGAGCGGTATGGAAATCGACATCGTCTTTAGCCTGACCCTCTACCACCTTGCGGTAAGGAGTCTCAATAAACCCATAATCATTAACTCGAGCATATGTACTGAGCGAAGCAATCAAACCGATATTTGGACCTTCAGGTGTTTCAATCGGGCAAATACGACCATAATGAGTCGGATGCACATCGCGCACTTCGAATCCTGCCCGCTCGCGAGTCAACCCTCCCGGCCCCAACGCGCTCAACCGACGCTTATGAGTCACCTCAGAAAGCGGGTTGGTTTGATCCATAAACTGGGACAACTGACTGCTACCGAAGAACTCCTTAATAGCCGCAGTTACAGGCTTGGAGTTGATCAAATCATGTGGCATGGAAACATTCAGGTCCTGAATAGACATTCTCTCGATAATTGCCCGCTCCATTCGCACGATACCCACTCGGAACTGATTCTCCAGAGACTCTCCTACGGCACGCACTCTGCGATTACCCAAATGATCGATATCATCAATACTCCCAATCCCATTTCTGAGATTGATGATATGCCGCACAACTTCCACCAAGTCTTCCAATGTCAGCAATCGATTGTCCAGCGGAATATCCAGATCAAATTTCTGGTTCAGCTTGATACGACCCACAACAGACAGGTTGTAACGCTTGGGATTAAAAAATAGATTAGCAAAAAGCGAACGCGCTATTTCTGGAGTTGGGGGGTCCCCAGGACGCAATCTTTTATAGATTTCCTTGATCGCATCTTCCTGACTTTGGGTTTTTGCAACAGCAATAGTATCGCGGATAACAGTATCTGACGACTCTTCGTCAATATGTAAAATCTGAATCTCGCCGAGCTTGTTTTTCTTGACGACCTCAAGAACACCTTCCGTGATCTCTTGATTGAAATCGACTTCAATTTCGCCGGTTTCAGGATCAACAATCTCCTTAAACAAAAATCTTCCAATCAGACCCTCAGGATCAATCTCAACCTTGACCGACCTCGACAATCGACTCAATTTTTTAGCGGTGGCTATTGTTACCTTTTTGCCCGCCTTGAGAACCACATCATCGGTTTTCGAATCTATTACATCTTCCTTAACCTTGAACCCTGCAAGCAGATGCTTGCTTCCCATAAAAAAGCGCTGGTCTTTACTGACGCTTATCTTTTCAATGGAGTAATAGGTTTCCAGGATAGTTTTAACATCCATCCCGAACGCCTGCAAAAGGATCGTCGCCGGAAGCTTGCGCCTGCGATCAATTTTTACATACAGAATATCTTTAATATCAAATTCAAAATCAATCCAGGAACCACGGTCAGGAATAATTCTAGCCGAATAAAGTATCTTGCCACTGACATGCGACTTACCCTTATCATGCGAGAAGAAAGCTCCGGGGGAACGATGCATCTGGCTCACAATGACTCGCTCAACACCGTTTATTATGAAGGTACCCGTCGGCCCCATCACGGGCATTTCGCCTAGAAAAATTTTCTGCTCCTTAACCTCACGAACCGTATTGATGGTTATCTGAGATACTTTTGCTTTTTCCAGGGTCGCTATAACGTCTTCGGTGATTTCCGTTTTTGCTGAAATAAGATTCTTCGCAGTTCCAGGCTTCTTAACCTCTTCGATAATCGTTCTGCCCAAGAGGTTTTTCAGCATACGAGCGTTTATATCCACCGCCTCACGATCAAAAAGCACGAGCCTGACCATGATCTTGATAGGATCAGAATAGGTAAGGCTTTTTTGGCGACACTCGCTAAACTTATGCTTTTCTTTGTAGACGACCTCCTGCTCACAAGTATCACAGAAAATACCCGGACCGCCGAGCTCCTTAAACTCACCACAACCGCACTCCCATATACCGACCTCGAAGCCGACATATTCAATACGGGCGTTGATATTTAAGTCTGAAATAGGAAAGATATCACTGAAGACATCTTCCAATCCTCTCAGCTTGCGCTCATGTGGAGCGACATCCCATTGCAGGAAATATTCGAATGATTTTTTTTGAATCTCGATCAGATTGGGAATGCCAATAACGGTCGGGATTCGTGCGAAATTTTTTCTTTGTTTAAGATTGCCAAGCGCTCTTTGAGAACGATTTTTTGACATAGGGCAGCATCCTTCTGGAAGAAAGATTAACGGAAAATTTATTTGCTAAAGCAAATATGTAATTGTTGCGCTAGATTTCCGTTACTTAACCTCCACAGAACCACCAGCCTCTTCAACCTTCTTCTTGATTTCCTCAGCTTCCTCTTTTTTCACGCCTTCCTTAATAGCCTTAGGAGCTGACTCAACAAGGTCTTTGGCATCTTTCAATCCTAATCCAGTAATGGTTCGGACTTCTTTAATAACCTGAATTTTCTTATCACCTGCGGCAGTAAGAACAACATCAAATTCGGTTTTCTCTTCAGCGACAACTTCTCCACCACCCGCAACCGGAGCAACGGCAACAGGTGCAGCAGCAGTCACACCATACTTATCTTCAAGTTCTTTTACAAATTCAGACATTTCCAACACAGTCATGTTATCGATGAAGGAAACTACGTCTTCCTTAGTGGCGGCCATTACGCCCTCCTTTCAAAAATTGTTTTCGCTAAAATTCTTATCTAATAATCTATTCACAACGATCCCCATACATAGAGGAACCGATTTATTCGGATGCTTTTTTCTCTTTAATCGCGTCCAGCGTACCCACCAGTTTTTTCAGCACTCCGCTAAGAGTTCTAACAAAATTGGTCGTCGGGCCGTTCATAGTCGCCAGCAACTGCGAGATCAACACTTCTTTCGATGGCAAGTCTGCCAACGCTTTTACCTGCTCAGGAGAAATCTTCTTCCCCTCAACCACACCACAAATCACATCAGGACTCTTTGTGGCTCCAGATTTTGAAAATTCAGCAAGCGCCTTTGCTGGTGCCACCACATCATCAAAACTAACAACCAAGGATACGGGCCCCGAGAACTCCTCATCCAACAACTCAAAAGGAGTGTTCTTGGCAGCCTGCCGAGCCAAAGTATTCTTGATCACACGAAAGTCAACCGCCCTGCTACGCATATGACTGCGCAACTGGGTCAACTCGGGCGCTTCGATACCTTGATAGTTTGCAAGAACAGCCGATTTGGCTTTCAGGAAAATTCCATTCAGCTCTTCAACTTTTTTAATTTTTTCTGCATTTGGCACTTTCGCCACCCCTCTCACTTACAACCCCGACCACCGGGATCAATTCAATTCAATCAGGGCAAATAAACCACTCGAACCCCAACCCCCATCGTGGTTGAGACCGATACCCCCCTCACATAATGCCCTTTACTAGATGCCGGCTTAGCCTTAACTAACGCCGTCATCAGGGTGTTAAAATTCTCTTCAAGATATTCAACCGAGAAGCTAGCCTTCCCTAAAGAGGCATGCACGATTCCCGACTTATCGACACGGTAATCCACCTTGCCCGCCTGAATCTGCTCAATAGCCTGCTTGACATCAAAGGTCACCGTTCCCGTTTTCGGATTCGGCATCAAACCTCTGGGACCCAAAACCTTACCCAGCTTACCCACTTGGCCCATCATGTCGGGAGTTGCAACCACCCTGTCAAAATCCATCCAGCCACCCTGAATTTTAGCAACCAAATCATCGCCGCCAACCACTTCCGCGCCAGCGTCTTTAGCTTCCTTTTCCTTTTCACCCTTGGCAAACACCAGAACACGAAACTTTTTCCCCGTACCCTTAGGCAATACCACACTGCCACGAATATTCTGATCTGCTTTTCTAGGATCAACGCTCAATCTGACCGCAACATCAAGCGACTCGTCAAATTTCTCAGAATTAGAATCTATAGCCAACCCGAGAGCCTCTTTCAGCTCATACTTCTTGTCAGCGTCGACCTTCTGGGCCGCAGCCCTGTATTTTTTTCCGTGCTTAGGCATAATTAATTCCCAGTTAACCTTCGACTTTAAGTCCCATACTTTTCGCCGAACCCTTAATAGTGTTGATAGCCATATCTAAATTCTCGGCATTCAAGTCTTCCATTTTAACTTTTGCGATATCCCTCACCTGCTCCAAAGTCACCGTCCCCACAAATTCCTTACTCGGATTCGAGGACCCTTTCGCAATTCCCGCCGCCTGCTTTAGCAGGGCCGATGCAGGTGGTGACTTTGTAATAAAAGAAAAGCTTCTGTCCTTATAGACATCAATTATTACAGGGATGATACTTCCTTCCTGCCCTTGGGTTTTTGCATTAAAAGCCTTGCAAAAATCCATGATTGCCACCCCATGCTGTCCAAGCGCAGGCCCGACAGGCGGAGAAGGCGTTGCTTGCCCCGCAGGAATCTGAAGTTTTATTTGACCCATCACTTCTTTCGTAGCCACTCTCTATACCTCTTTTTTTACCACTCGATTATTCAACCCAAATTTTATACACGCTCAATCTGCGGAAACTCAAGCTCTACCGGGGTGGCACGACCAAAAATCGAAACCATCACCTTGACCTTACCCTTGTCGTGATTGACTTCTTCCACCACGCCGTTGAAGTTAAGGAAAGGCCCATCAATAACCCGAATACTCTCACCCTTCTCAAACGAAAATTTCGGCTTCGGCCTCGCAGACTCGCCCTTAATCTGATCCATGATCGTCTTAACCTCCTCCTCGGAAAGAGGAACCGGCTCAGAACTACCCCCCAGAAAACCCGTTACCTTGGGAGTATTTTTAATCATGTACCCGATATCCTGATTTATCTCGACATTGATCAGAATATAACCCGGAAAAAATTTCCTCGAAGAAACTTTCTTCTTGCCCTTACGAACCTCAACAACTTCTTCGGTGGGAATAATAACCTCACCAAAGCGGTCACCAAAGCTGGAGCGCCCGAATTGCTCTTCTATACTTAACTTCACCTTCCGCTCAAATCCGGAATAGGTGTGAATAACAAACCATTGCTTAGACAATATTCACCCGCTTAAATATTTATGAGTCCCTGAACAGCTTTGGAAAGAATCGCATCAACAATTCCCAAGAACAAAGCCATCACTAAAACCACGAATACGACCACCGCAGTACCACCCATAGCCTCCCTGCGAGTAGGCCATGTCACCTTTTTTACTTCCGCCCTTACTTCGGTCAGAAACTGAATTGCCTTTGAAAACATAACCCTCAAACAAGTTAATACAGGCCAGGAGGGATTCGAACCCCCAACCCTCGGATTTGGAATCCGATGCTCTACCAATTAGAGCTACTGGCCTATTACGAAATCTGCACCAGCCATAGGAAGGGGAATAAACATTCCCGCCCGATGCCACACATCGACACCCGACCCTCTGATTTTTCTTTATTTTGTTTCCTTATGGGGAGTGTGCTTTCCGCAAAATCTACAGTATTTTTTAAATTCCAACCTTTGCGTGGTGGTCTTTTTATTTTTTGTATTCGAATAGTTTTTTCGATTACAGTCAGAACATGCGAAATGAACGATTACTCTCATAATACTAACCAATCCCTATCTATCTAATGCGACCAACCCCCCCGGTTTCTAGCTCGCATAAATTCAACAATACCTTGCTTCAACAAAAAAACCCGAAGCCCACGATCGGGATTGAACCGATGACCTCTTCCTTACCAAGGAAGTGCTCCACCACTGAGCTACGTGGGCGTAAAAAAGCTCATTCATCCAACCCCGCGAAAAGGTGGAGCGGGAAACGGGACTCGAACCCGCGACCCTCAGCTTGGAAGGCTGACGCTCTAGCCAACTGAGCTATTCCCGCAAGTTCAACCAACCTCAAAATTCAGGATGGGGAGGGGAGGATTCGAACCTCCGAAGGCTGAGCCGACAGATTTACAGTCTGTTCCCTTTGGCCACTCGGGAACCTCCCCGAAATTTTGGGAAAAACGCGACTTCAAAAGCCGGTCAAACGCCCAACCTAAAACCTCCAACACAGGATACTAGAGTCCCTTTCAAACCAATTATTTAAAACTGGAGCTGGCAAAGGGACTCGAACCCCCGACCTGCTGATTACAAATCAGCTGCTCTACCAACTGAGCTACGCCAGCTCAGTAAATAAAAACCTCTACTTTACACCTTGATTTCCAAAGTTGCAACTAAAATCGGAGGTTTTAAGCTATAAAATTTTGAATTACAGGATATTTTTCACGAAAGGGTGATTATAGCAGACACTATAGCACGATCTGCTATTTTTTGTACAAAAAAAAGCCCTATCTATAAAATAAGTGTTCTCCCTGATAATCGGAAAATACATTAATAAACTTCAAACTTGCAAGATGTCGGCCGGCCGACTTGCCCTAAAAAAGGGGCGGTCTTGTTTTCGTAATCCCAAGTTAAGGGGCTGTCCCAGATAACAGGAAGATGTTGTTAATAAAGGAACATAGGTAAAAATCGTTTAAGTCAGGAGAAACAGGGATGTTTGATGGAGCATTTTGTGTCGGGTTCAACGACTGGATGTGCAAGAGAATTAGTAAACGAAAACATCTTATTTTTTTCATCGTCTTCGAGAAGTCATCTACGAGGCGACAGAAGATGAGCTACCATCGTCATTCTGAGCTTGTCGGACCCCTTGTCATCCTGAGCTTGTCGAAGGGTGGAGTATCCGGCGAAGGCCATTAGTAATTCGCTATCGCCTCTCAGTCTACCTTTGTTCGGTCTTTTAAAGCGTGGTGGCAGAGTTTATGCGAAGGTGGTCTCCAACACGAAAAGCAAAACATGGATGGGAATCATACAAGGTCGGATTGTCCCTTGCGCAACTTCTCCGTGCGTCATCGTGAGCCGCAAAGCTGCGTGGCGATCCAGATTTAGAAATTGTCCAGTATTCAAAATATCCTTCTAGCATCGTCTGCTATAGCTCGTCCTATTTTTAAAAG
>WASW01097749.1_pt1 | contig 12945 bp, 8 predicted proteins | sample 5698521 | NCBI WGS metagenome assembly WASW01 (sample SAMN11175560, study PRJNA528189) | sponge metagenome | isolation source: marine sponge | host: Leucetta | place: Antarctica: Western Antarctic Peninsula, King George Island | collected 2013-01
AATGTTGCCGGCAGCTGAAACAGCTAGAGGGAAGTAATGTCAAAAACGTGCCGGCTATGCCTAGCGCTAATAAAACGCTGCCAATTATTTAAACGTTAAGTTTTTCATTGCATTCACCCGGGCGTTAATACGCCAAGCTTTTCAACTCGGCGTAAACTGACGGATATTTAACTTGCTTGCTTCATGCCTACAATTTTAGCGACCGCTTCACGTACCATGTTTCCATAGCTAGCATCGGCTTGTTCAAAATGTGGCAACATACGAGTTTGCACTTCAGATGAACATTGACTCAAACCACCTGCGACATTGTTAACTAACTGCTGTTGTTGATCATCACTCATGATTCTGAACAAGTCTCCGGCTTGAGTGTAGTCATCATTATCTGCATTACGGTCATATCGACTCGCATCACCAGAAATACGTAATGGTGGCTCTGGTGTTTGCGTACCATCGACTGGCCCACCTTGACTATTAGGAAAATAGTTTGCGCCCGCATGGTCCACTCCATTTTGCTCACTGCCCGGCTGAATCACACCTGCCATAGCACCTGCGCGTTGGTAGTTTTGTACCGTTGTCGCATGCGGACTATTCACATATATCTGGTTAAAATTAGCACCCATGCGATATCGGTGAGCATCTTGATAGGCAAACAATCTTGCTTGTAACATTTTGTCAGGTGATGCGCCGATGCCTGGCACCATATTGCTTGGTGCAAATGCTGCTTGCTCAGTTTCCGCAAAGTAGTTTTGCACGTTTCTATTTAGCTCTAACGTTCCAATTTCAATTAGTGGGTAGTCACTGTGATTCCACACTTTAGTGACGTCAAATGGATTCACTTTATAGGTCTCTGCATCCTTTTCTGGCATGACTTGAACTTTGATGCTCCATTGAGGGAAGTCACCATTAGAAATGGATTCAACTAAATCACGTTGTGCATGATCTGAATCTTGGCCTATCACATCTCGTGATACGCTTTCTTCAATACATTTAATGCCTTGCTTCGTTTTAAAGTGGAACTTAACCCACACTCTCTCACTTTCTTTATTCCACATTGAGAATGTATGTGAACCATAACCATTCATGTGGCGATATGTGGCTGGCACTCCTCGGTCAGACATCAAGACAGTAATTTGATGCATCGCTTCTGGATTCAATGACCAATAATCCCACACAGCTTCTGGAGACTTAAGGTTGCTCATCGGGTTGCGCTTTTGCGTATGAATAAAGTCCGGGAATTTATGCCCATCGCGTATGAAGAATACTGGTGTATTGTTTCCAACAATATCGTGGTTACCCTGCTTAGTATAAAATTTCACTGCGAATCCACGCGGGTCTCTTTCAGCATCGCCGGAACCACTTTCTCCACCCACCGTTGAAAAACGTAGGAATACTTCTGTTTGCTTGCCTTGACCATTCAGGAAATCAGCGATGGTGACATCCGACATATCATGAGTAAGAGTAAACGTACCGTAAGCTCCTGTTCCTTTAGCGTGGACCACACGCTCTGGGATTCTTTCCCGGTTAAAATGCGCAAGCTTCTCCATTAGCGCGACATCTTGCATTAATACTGGTCCGCGTTCTCCTACGGTCACTGCATTTTGATCGTCAGCAACAGGAATGCCTGCTGATGTAGTGATGTGATTATTCTTCATTACTATCTCCTATTAAAAATTCATTTGGGCTTGTTGCTGACAGCGCATCAAGCTCGCTACGGGATGAATATTGAAGGAGATCGAATAACCAGTAAATTGAATTAATTTCATTATAACGATAAATTTAATGAATCATTAACCCGGAGGACGATACATCGTTATTGGTGTCTATCTAAATCAATCTACCCTCGATGATTACTTTGATTTTCGTAGACACCCGCGCAAGTTCTAGGCGACACTTCTAACTTAATCAGAACCAGGGGTTATCGCCCACACATACGATAAGGAGCAATTCATATAACAAAATAATCAGGATTTATTTTTAATCAATGACACACATAGCTTATTTAAATATCGCGCTAAGCTCGCACTTTGATTGCACGATCTAAAGGTAGTTAAGAAATTATTAGCTTAATGAATCACGCTCATAGTTTTCCATGAGCCTTTATAAAACCTTATAAAAAATACAAAACAGTACACAATCACATTTAAAGCAATGATCGACCAAAGCACATATATATTTGCTTGAAAGTATTCAACGTATAAATAACAGGGAACAACCAACAATAACCCCGATATTATAAAACTCATTTTCATAATGAATCGCGTGTCACCGGCACCTTCCAAAGCACCAAGAAAAACTAGAAAAAGTGCATCAAACACAGCAAAAAATGCAATGAACTTTAGCAACACCATAATCATTTCTACGCTGCCTTCCATATCGCTTAGCCCATCATTCAACGTGAATGGATAAATAAACACCTTAGGTATAAATATATACAGTAGTGCTAATACACCAAAAAATGCTAGCGCAATATGTATTGCTGACCATGTTGCTTTCTCAGCCAATTGAGGCTTATTTTCTCCTAGTCTCTGACCAACCACCACGGCAACACCAATCATTAACCCCACCATTGGCAAAAATGATAGTGCATTGATATTGAATGCGATATTACTAGCCGCCAGTTCACGTGTTCCCAATGTCCCAATAAACATTAAGAAAGCAGTGAATGCAGACATATCTATAAATAATCTCAAGCCATTGGGGAATCCAAAATAAACCAATCGATTGAATAACTGCCTATCAAATCTCCATGCAGTCAGTAATTGGAAACGCTGGCTATATTTGTCTTGAAAGATCAAACACAGCAATACGACTGAGCCTATGATCACAGCGACATTTGTCGCGGTCGCTGCACCACGAATACCCATCTCTGAAAAACCAAATTTACCAAATATAAATAAGTAATCTAATAAGATATTAATCACAGTAATTAATACACTTACCCACATAATCACCATCGTCTTACCAATGCCAGAGAAGAAACTCGACAGCGTATTATTCAACACCATGAATACAGCGGAGTACATTAGCAACTTAAAGTAGTCCACCTCTAACAATTGAACTAATTGTGCATGCCCAATTAATGCAAAAAACTCTTCCGCCCATAGGTAGGCAGGAATCACTAGAAATATAGATAGACTGCTAAAGTAGATGCCTTGCCAAATGACTGCGCCAATATTCTCTTCTTCGCCCGCACCAAAATATTGAGCAACGAATGTATTCACATAAGCTGCTGTACCAATGAACAAACACATCATCGCAAAGCTTGCCATTCCAGCCGGCATAGCAGCAGCAATAGCCTCTGATGAGTGCCAAGACAAAAACATGCGATCAACGAACAGCAACAAACTCCAAGCACCCGTGCTAAGAATTAAAGGCACAGCAATTACCAACACTTCACGATAACCACCGTCTGCTGCCCAGCGTGCTTTAAAAGCTTTTAACATGATGAATTGAATCTACCATTCCGTGTAATACATAGAACAGTGATAAAGTTTGCCTATGTATTAAGTTCTAATTGCTTAGGCTATTGTCTATAAAAGGCTGTATACGCTCTTGAGTAGCCGGGTGTGTCGACAGATATGAAAAAGAACTTCCTTCATGTTTATTATCTTCGCCCACGATTTTTTTACAAAATGGCAGCAAAGTGAATGGTATCCATATCATGCGCTCGCATATAGTCTAACGCATATCTATCTGCTTTCAGCTCAAATTTACGCGAATAATTTGTTTCCAATAAAATAATTAGCATTGCCTCCACAAATCCACTTGCGAACCCAACATCACCTGTACCGCTGTTGATAAAATCGCCACGACAGAACTCTGTAACACAGATCTCAGACCATGCTCATGTGTGACGCGGCCAATCTCATGCGCTAACACAGCAAACACCTCATCATCATGACCTACAACTTCGACCAACTCATCAGTCACTACAAATATACCCTGATGGCAATGCAAACGCATTTTCACTGACACCCTTTCTAAACAGCAATTGATAATTATGTTGCTCTTGCGAATCATCCATCACGATAGAAAATTTATTCTGCAATCGTTGTTTTGTTTGCTCATCTAAATCAGGGGCTATTCAAAACACTTTCATCAAAGATAGACAATTCTTTACCGTATATTAACAATCCGGATACGAAGGTACTCAACCGCTTTGCCATTAAATTCAAGCTTTACCGGCTTGAGCATTTTATCTTGCAACATAACCTACGCTCCAAGAGAGTCTATTTTTAATCGCTAATTTATTATTAACTGAATAATCTTATTTAAATTTATTTATAAAACTAGACTATCATCCATTTTAAACCCTCTGATGAACAAGCGGGTCTACTTAATGGTCATTCCCGTTGAGTGATTCGGTTAGCTATCTTACCGATATGCTCAACTTCACATTCTACTAGATCGCCCGGCATCAAAAACTCAGGTGGCGTACGTGCATAACCAACACCACTGGGTGTTCCCGTTGCAATAATATCTCCGGCTTCAAGCTCCATTCCTTGCGATAACACTGAAATCACATTCGCAATCGAGAATATCTGATGTTTAGTATTTGAATCTTGCTTGATATCCCCATTCACCCAACTTCGTAATTGCAGGTCGTGCGGATCTTTTATTTCATCTGCCGTTACAATCACAGGCCCCATTGGACAGCAACCACGATAACTTTTGCCGATGTAAAATTGCTTATGCCATTTCTGCCTATCTCGTGCAGTGACATCATTAATGACGGTATAACCAAACACGTGTTGCATAGCATCTTGCTCACTGATACCAAACCCAGGTTTCCCGATAATGACACCTAGCTCTGCCTCCCAATCCATTTTGGCAGAGACATTCGTATTGATTTCAATATCGTTATATGGGCCATTCATACTACTAGCCGCTTTGGTAAAAACAATCGGCGACCTAGGTAGCTTCACTTCTTCTTGCTTAGCGCCCGACGTTTCTGACACATGGTCTAGATAATTCAATCCCAGACAGATGACGTTTTGTCTAGGCCTTGGAATTGGTGAACACAATGTCACTTGGTCATGTGACACATAATGAGCATCGTCCGAATTTTGGCTAATGCCGGCCAATTCATTCCAAGCCGAATTGCCTGCATCTAATAGCGAAAGCATCGAATCGATTTCTACATTCCACTTAGGATGTTTGTTTGGCAAAAATATGCGATCCCCTTGCTCAACGCCCAACCACACCTTATTTTCATACTCACAACTTACTAAACGCATAGCTTCCCTTATTTATACTTTAATTACTTTTATTCAATGCTGTTTACGCCAATATACGCACAAACCATAAATACTTGATGTAAGCTTAAGCGCCAACCACAGGTCTAATCTCAGGTATATACAACCTAAAACCTACTGTGAAAAGAATTATAATATTTTTAGTGCTCATTGCCTCGATTATTTTCAGCGTGGCATTCTTTGATTTGGGCAGCTACCTCACGTTTAATGAATTAAAAGAGCGCCAAGCAGATTTACAAGCGCTGGTAAGCAACAATGCATCTACCGCCGCTGCGATATTCTTTTTAATCTATGTGATCGTAACCAGCGCTTCTCTTCCTGGCGCACTAATACTCACTCTTGCTGGTGGTGCGCTGTTTGGCTTAGAGCAAGGCATTATATTGGTTTCGTTCGCATCAACGATTGGCGCACTATTTGCCTTTCTAGTTGCACGCTACTTTTTACACGACTTCGTGCAAAATAAGTTTTCTGATCGCCTTGAACTAATGAATAAGAAAGTCATTGAGGAGGGGGCCTTTTATCTTTTATTTTTGCGACTAGTGCCAGCTTTTCCTTTTTTCTTAGTCAATCTAGTGATGGCGCTAACGCCTATACGTACTTTCACTTTCTATTGGGTAAGTCAGTTAGGTATGTTTCCTGCGACCATAGCCTTCGTTAATGTCGGCACGCAGGTAGCGAAAATATCATCGCCGAAGGATCTGGTATCACCTTCATTACTATTTGCTTTTGCAATACTTGGAGTACTGTCATTGATGACACCCCGACTTATGAATCTATTTAGAAGTAAGCGTTTATATAAGTCTTTCAAAAAACCAGCTTCATTTGAATTTAACACCATTGTACTTGGCGGTGGTTCAGCAGGTTTAGTGGCAGGATATACGACCAGCACATTGCAAGGCAAAGTTGCTTTAGTTGAAAGGCATCAGATGGGAGGAGACTGTTTAAATACAGGATGCGTTCCTTCTAAGTCTATTTTACGTAGTGCAAAGTTTGTTGCCGATTTAAAAAACTATGCCTCATATGGATTGTCCAAAGCCAGTTACGAGCTAGAATTCAAAAACATCATGGCGCGGGTTCACGATAAAATATCAACGATCGAACCAAAAGATTCAGTTGCACGTTACACAGAGCTAGGCGTGCAATGCGAACAAGGTGATGCTGTTGTCGTCTCACCGTGGGAAGTCAACGTTAATAACAAAACATTGACGGCTAAAAATATTATTATCGCCACCGGGGCGACGCCTGCACTGCCCAATATTACAGATTTAGATCAAGCCCCTTATTTCACTACCGATACCATCTGGTCACTCACAGAATCACCTAAAAAATTATTGATCATTGGTGCAGGTCCTATTGGTTGCGAGTTAGGACAAGCATTTGCTCGACTCGGCTCTAACGTCACTATCGTTCATAAACAAGCAACCATCTTACCGAATGAAGATGAAGAAGCAGCAAAATTAGTTGCAGTATCTTTGTTAAAAGACAATATCACTCTTTTAACCAACTTTAATTCTGACAAGTTTATTAACGACTTTGACAATTACTCTTTAGTGGGCTCCCAAGACGATTCAATCACTACTATCAACTTCACACACCTTCTAATTGCCACCGGCAGAAAAGCCAATATAGAAGGCCTGGACGCGCTCAACTTAGAGGTCAACCAACAAGGTCGATTAGTAACTAACGATACACTGCAAACCATGTATCCCAATGTGTATGCCTGCGGCGATGTGACAAGTGCTATGCAGTACACACATACCGCTTCTCACCAAGCATGGTATGCAGCCTTTAATGCATTGTTTCATCCGATAAAGAAATTCAAATGCACATTAGATAATATTCCGCGCGCTGTGTTCACTGACCCTGAAATCACCAGCTTAGGCATCACTGAGAAACAAGCCATAGAACAGGGCATTGATCATCAAGTCACTACATTCCCTATGAATGACATTGATCGTGCAATTACCGATAATGCGACAATAGGATTCATAAAAGTCATTACACCGACCAACAGCGATAAAATTTTAGGCGTATGTATTGTCGGCGAACATGCCAGTGAATTAATTGCAGAGTTTGTACTCGCTAAAACTAACGGATTAGGTCTAAATAAGATTTTGAAAACAGTACATATTTATCCCACTCGCAGCGAAATAAATCGCATGGTGGCTGGCAAGTGGCGCCGTTCTAAACTGACTGAACGCACCCTTGATCTATTGAAGAAATTCCAATCATGGAGATTAGGCTAAGCCTATGCGCGAAACAAAACATTTATTATTCCCAGGCGATTTTCCGGCGATAAACCGCACCCGATTAACGACGTTACAAGTTAACCTTGGTTACAAGTGCAATCAGTCGTGTACACATTGTCATGTTAATGCGGGGCCTAACCGCACCGAAATGATAGATGATGCAACGCTCGATTTAGTCATTAAATATATTTCAGAAAACGATATCTCACTACTCGATGTAACCGGTGGCGCGCCTGAACTTCATCCGCGTTTTCGTCAACTGGTCATAGCCGCAGGAAAAGCAGGTGTCACCGTACGTGACCGATGCAATCTTACTATTCTGTTTGAGCCACAGCAGGAAGATCTAGCACAGTTTCTCGCTGACAATCAGGTTGAAATTGTCGCGTCGCTACCCTGCTACACTGAAGACACGGTTAACAAGCAACGTGGCAAGGGTGTGTTCTCTCTCAGCATAGATGCTTTACAACAACTCAATGCGCTTGGTTACGCTGAAGATGACAACCTCAACTTACATTTAGTATTTAATCCTAGCGGACCCGTGTTGCCGCCTTCTCAGGTTGAATTAGAAAAAGAATTTAAAGAGCGTTTAGCACAGGATCATAACGTGCGATTTAACGAGCTATTTGTCATCACCAATATGCCAATACAACGTTTTGGTAGCAGCCTGCTTTCTACCGGGCATTTTCACAGCTACATGGATACATTACGTAGCAACCACCAAACAGATAATCTTTCTACTGTTATGTGTAAGGACACTGTCAGTATTGATTGGCAAGGTAACGTCTATGATTGTGATTTTAATCAGATGTTAGAAGAACCTTTGTATTCAAACGATAAACACTCATTACATATCAGTGATTTATTTACCACCAATCTCAATGATTTACCGATCAAAACAGGCAATCATTGTTTTGGCTGCACAGCGGGACAAGGCAGCAGCTGTTCTGGCGCATTGAATTAAATAATTATTAGCACTGCAATACTCTGTATATAGTCCTTGTGTAGTGTATGTATTTGACCAGCATAAGGTACAATCGCGGCTACTCATGAACAAGCTAATCAAATATACATGGATCGTATTCCTACTATTCTTTAGTGTTAATACGCTCTTTGCCGCAGGCCCTCCCAACCGGGTCAAACCTGTTGTGGTTGATATTGCCCAATTACGAGAACTAGCACCGACTGCTGAATACTCGGGTACTGTCATTAGCAAAAATGACGCGCGCATTTCATCTGAGGTCGAAGGCCGTCTGACATGGGTGGCTGATGTTGGCACACAAGTTAAGAAAGGCGATGTCGTTGCTCGCTTAGATGATATATTTTTACAGCAGCAACGCGCTGAAGAACTCGCCGTCATTCAAAGTGAGCAGGCTAAACTCAATTTATACGAAAAAGAAGTTACGCGTTTTCAGCGTTTAATCAAAAAAAATAATATCGCTCAGACTGAATTAGACCGATCTATTTCTGATCGTGCGGTCGCCAGTAGCAATATCAACGCAGCACGCGCAAGACTGGCACAAATTAAAGAACGTATCTCACGCTCCAACTTACGCGCACCTTTTGCCGGCGTAATAAGTGAACGTTTCAGCCAGTCAGGTGAATGGACTCAAAATGGCAACCCTCTAGTACGTTTAATTGATTTCAGTGACTCTGAAATCCAAGTGCGCGTTCCCCAAAGCATTTACTCTTTGATCACACTCGATAGTGTTTTGAGTGTTCGCAATGGCGATAAAACAATTCAAGCCAATGTTCAAACTGTTGTGCCTGTTGGCACTACTGCCTCACGATTATTTGAATTGCGCTTAAAGCCGCAACAGCCATTACCACCAGGAACATTAGTTCGTATTACTATTCCTACGGCAAAAGCACGCCAGGTTATTTCTATTCATAGAGATGCATTAGTGCTGAGGAAAGGAAGCATTAGCGTATTCCGTATCAATGATGAAAACATCTCAGAAAAAATTAGCGTAGACGTTGGTATTGGTGATGGCGAATACGTGGAATTAATCGGTGACGTTAACTCTGACGATCGCATCGTCACTAGAGGCGGAGAACGTTTACGCCCTGGTGAGACTGTCAAAATATCCAATGAGTCCCACTAAACTTGCACTAAGTAATCCCACCGCAGGCTTAGTCACTGCATTACTCATTATATTATTTGGGTTCTTAGCGTTACGTGCATTACCTGTTCAGCTGACACCTGACGTTGAACGACCAGAAATCACCATTACCACGGCTTGGCGTGGTGCTGCTCCAGAAGAAGTCGAAGCTGAAATTATCGAACCACAGGAAGATCAGCTGCGTGGTTTGCCGGGCATGACTGAGTTGTTATCAGAAGCGCGCCAGGGTTCAGGTAAAATCACTATTTCGTTTGATGTCGACTTCAGTCTCGAACGCGGATTAATTGAAGTCATAAATCGCCTCAATCGTGTCCCGCAATATCCTATCGATGCTGATGAACCTATTCTCAGTACAGCCGGTGGTCGCAGTCGCCCAATTGCTTGGTTTATCATTAAACCCGCTAAAGACAACAAGACTAACATTGAAGATTATCGTGACTATATAGAAGAAGTCGTTCAGTCACGTTTCGAGCGAGTCTCCGGTGTTGCTTTATCAGAAGTGCGCGGCGGCAATGAGCGCGAAGTCCGTATCACCTTAGACCCATACAAAGCAGCCGGCATGGGCATTGATATTGTGAATGCTGCAGCAATCGTCGGCAATAATGAAGATGTCTCTAGCGGGACGGTGGATGTCGGCAAACGCAGATATATTTTACGTTATACCGGTGCGTTAGATCCTAAAGACTTAGAAACACTAGTAATAGAGTGGCGTGATGGACAACCTGTTTATTTGCGCGACATGGCTAGCGTCAGCGTTCAGGCTGCTGATCGCGATAACTTTGTTATCACTCGCGGCGAACCCGCCATCGCTGTCAATGCTTATCGTGAAGCCGGCGTGAATGTACTGGACGTCATGACAGATTTACAAACTGCGGTGGCAGAATTAAAAGAAGGGCCACTGAAACGTTCTCACTTAACAATAGAACAAGTCTACGATGAGACTATTTATATACACAGTGCGATTCAATTACTAAAAAATAATCTTGGCTTAGGCATTGTGCTGGCGGTATTAATTTTATGGTGGTTTCTGCGACGTCTACGCGCCACCATGGTGGTCACTATCACCATCCCTTTATGTTTGTGTGTCGCATTCGTGGTTATTCTCGCGGCTGGAAAATCCATTAATGTTATCTCGTTAGCCGCCATGGCATTTGCCGTCGGTATGGTGATGGATGCCGCTATTATTGTACTTGAAAATATTGTACGCCTAAAAGAAAAAGGCGAGTCCAGTTTCAACGCGGCATTAAAAGGCACAACACAGGTATGGCCAGCACTACTTGCCTCCACTGCCACTACTGTCGCTATCTTCTTGCCGGTATTGTTTTTAAGAGATCAAAGTGGGCAGTTATTTGCAGATTTATCAATTGCCATTACCGCTGCCATCATTGCTTCACTGTTTGTAGCGACCGTACTTATTCCTGCCGCCAGCATGGTATGGCTCAAAAAGACGACCTTTGTTGATCGACATAGCGACACGTGGGATCGACTCACCGATAAAATCTCTAACATCACTCAGTCCAGCCTGTCACGCATTGTTATTGTTGCATTATTAATTACGCTGCCAATCGTCAGTTCAGTCGCTTTTTTCCCTGATCGTGACTACTTACCCACTGGCAATCGAAATTTAGTATTCGGTTTCGTACTACCTCCACCTGGGGTTAACGTTGCCCATATCAAAGATGAAATGGGTGATGTGATTGCTGATCGCATTCAGCCTTATTTGACCGGTGAAAAACAACCTAAAATCAAACATTACTTTTTTGTTGCTAGCGCCGGTTCCATTTTTATTGGCGGTCGCGCTGAAGACCCAACTAAAGTCGACGAACTAGTCGGCATACTCAATCAAGCTGTTAGTGGTTTTCCTGACACCTTTGCAATCGTCAGAAAAGCATCTTTATTTTCTGGTTTCGGTGCAAACCGAGAAATTGAAGTGAATGTTCAAGGTAGAGATATTGATGCATTGATTGAATCCGCATTAGCTGGCTTTATGGCTATCCCTGAAAAACTACCCGGCGCAAGAGTGCGCCCACGCCCAGGGCTTGAACTGGCTGAACCAGAATTACAATTAGCACCACGTGATGATCGTTTAAGAGAGGCCGGATGGAATCGAGAAACACTGGCGCAAGTATCAAGAATATTTGGTGATGGCCTACAAGTGGGTGAATACTTTGATGGCGACGAACGTTTAGATATCTTAGTCCGCGTTCCCACCTGGGAAACACCAGAGCAACTGACTGCCATCCCGGTACACACACCTGATGCTGGCGTTATGCCTTTTGGTGAATTAGTCGATGTAATAAGAACAGCCGGCCCAAATACAATTCGCCGATTAGACAGAAGACGTACTATTACCTTAGAAGTCACTCCACCTGATGACATTCCACTAGAGCAAGCATTAAAAATTATTCAATCAGAAGTCGCCCCTATCATGGAGCCATTACTGCCTGATGATGGTGTCATTCGCTATGGCGGTTCTGCCGACAATTTAAAAATTGCCATTAGCAACCTAAGCAGTAGTTTTATCGTCGCACTGATTATCTTATTACTATTGATGGCGGCATTATTTAGATCTTTCTTTGACAGCCTATTAGTCATGCTTGCATTGCCGCTAGCCACTATCGGCGGTGTCATTGCACTTAAAATACTTGGCTTACCCGCAGACCTATTAACGCTAATAGGGTTTATTATTCTATTAGGCCTAGTCGTTAACAATGCAATTTTACTCGTCTACCAAGCACGAACATCAGAGCGCGAGGGCCTTGCACGTAACGACGCGATTAAAAATGCAATTCGTACACGCATACGCCCTATCTTAATGAGCACCTCAACGACCGTATTCGGCATGTTGCCGTTAATTATATTTTCCGGCGCCGGCGCAGAACTTTATCGTGGCTTAGCAGCGGTGATTGTCGGTGGCATGATTGTTAGCACATTCTTTACATTAGTGCTTATTCCAAGCCTATTGCAGTTTAGCCTGAGAGATAAGACCACCTAACAACCGAATATCTAGTCATCATGATTAGTCCACGCCCTTCTAGTTAAAGCTTCTTACATCACTCGCCAACAACGCACAAGTTACGCAACGCACATTCATCAAACACACCCCTGCCCTCTCGTAGCATAAAAATTCAATAACACTATTATAAACAGTACTTTATCGACTTAAACGCACATAGGTGCGCATGACCTATTTCAAACATCAATAACACCATAATATTAGCTAGTTATTGTCATATAATCATATGTTTAATATACTTAATGAATGATTATTGTCAAGAAGGATATACGTCGCGGTGACGCAATTAATCACGTCACTGCGAC
>WASW01053680.1_pt1 | contig 12931 bp, 11 predicted proteins | sample 5698521 | NCBI WGS metagenome assembly WASW01 (sample SAMN11175560, study PRJNA528189) | sponge metagenome | isolation source: marine sponge | host: Leucetta | place: Antarctica: Western Antarctic Peninsula, King George Island | collected 2013-01
TGGCGCAGAAGTTGGTTGCCAGGGCGAGGTTGGCTCTGCCGCCGCAATGGCTGCAGCGGGCTTGTGTGCTGTCCTTGGCGGCACAAATGAACAAATTGAGAATGCGGCCGAGATTGCTATCGAGCATCACCTTGGCATGACTTGCGATCCGATTGCGGGACTTGTTCAGGTTCCATGTATCGAACGCAATGCGATGGGCGCAGTAAAAGCCGTAAACGCAGCATCGCTCGCTCTACGCGGCGACGGGACTCATTTCGTGCCGCTGGATTCTGCGATTGAAACGATGCGCCAGACGGGTGTCGATATGCTGTCTAAATATAAAGAAACGTCGCAGGGTGGCCTCGCCGTGAATGTCACAGAATGTTAACCGCTCAACCTTAGATTACGTTTCAGCGCCACCGTTTACTTGAAGCAATTGGCCGTTAATAAACGCACCATCTTCCGACGCCAACAGGGCAACCATCGCCGCGACCTCGTCGGCTTCGCCAAGCCTTCCCACAGGCACGCGACCAACCATGCCCTCAATATGGGCACGCATTTCAGGATCGGCTTCGTCCGGCCGAATGGGGCCAGGGGATATAATGTTAGCGGTAATACCTTTACCGCCAAATTCTTTGGCCAATGATTTTGTCAGACCCCAGGATGCGTGCTTTGAGACGCTAACAGGCGCACGGCCATTGTATCCGTGAATAGCATTCATGCCGGCAAAGTTAATGATACGGCCCCACCCGTTGTTGATCATCGCAGGCAGGCATGCCTTTGCCAGTCGCCGTGCCGCATGAAAATCGATATCGAGAATACGCGCCCACTCGTCCTCATACGTTTCAAGGAAGGGGCTCGTTGGGCGGATTGCTGCATTGTTGACGAGAACATCCACGTGGCCAAAAGCTTTGGCTGCTTTCGATGCAATGTCGTGGAGTGCGTTCAGATCGCCGACATCGCCCATGGCGACAATAGCTTCGGGGCCAATTTCACGAACCTCGCTTGCAACGATCTCACAAGCATCCTGATTACTGGAACCATTGACGACAACGTTCATGCCCTGCTTGGCGAGTGCTAAGGCAGCTGCGCGCCCAATGTTTCGTCCTGAACCTGTTATCAGGGCTGTGCGTTGTGTTTGGCTCATGAAAAATATTCCTTGTTGGGACTATAGGTGGGGTGTTGAGAGGTCTAGTAAACCATAGAAGCGATGGCGAGAAAATAACGTAACTAATGGGGTTTAAGTCTTGTGGGTGAGCCGCTATCAAGCAGGCTCTAATTTTGAATTTGGAGGACTAAGTGATGACTGATGGACGTAATATGGAAGAGTTAGAAGCGCTGGATCGTGCGCACTTTGTTCATGCATCTTCTGATATCAAGGGACATGCAACTGGTGTCACACCGACTCGTGTCATTGAGACCGCTAAGGGCGTGTATATTACGGATCAAAAGGGTCGAACAAGCCTCGATGCGTTTGCAGGCCTTTATTGCGTCAACATTGGTTATGGCCGCACAGAAGTCGCGGACGCGATTTCTGAACAAGCGCATAAGCTCGCCTTCTATCATTCCTACGTGGGTCACGGGACTGAGGTCTCTATTCGCCTAGCAGCCAAAATGATCGAGCTTGCACCAGATCATATGAGCCGCGTGTACTTTGGCCTTTCTGGTTCGGATGCAAACGAAACCAATATCAAATTGATTTGGTATATGAACAATGTTCTCGGGCGCCCAAAGAAGAAAAAAATCATTTCCCGTGATCGTGGATACCATGGGTCGGGCTTGATGACTGGCAGTTTGACCGGGTTGCCGCTTTTTCATAAGGCATTTGATCTGCCCTTTGATCAGGTTCTGCATACACAGTGCCCTCATTACTGGAAGTATGCGGAGGACGGGCAATCAGAATTGGAGTTCTCAAAATCTTGTGCAGACAAGCTTGAGAAGATGATCCTCGCAGAGGGCCCGGATACTGTCGCGGCCTTCATCGGAGAACCTTTGCTTGGCACGGGTGGTCTTATTCCGCCACCAGAAGGATACTGGGCTGAAATACAGAATGTGCTGACAAAATATGATGTGATGCTGATTGCCGATGAAGTGGTGACAGGTTTTGGTCGTCTTGGCTGTTGGTTTGGTTCTGACTATTACGGTATGAAGCCAGATATCATCACGGTCGCCAAAGGCCTTACGAGCGCGTATGCGCCATTGTCGGCATCAATCTTAAGCGAGCGCGTTGTTGAAATACTCGACAGAGGATCCGATACGTTTGGGCCTATTGGGCATGGCTGGACATATTCGGCGCATCCTATTTGTGCTGCGGCTGGATTGGCAAATCTGAAAGTCCTCGAAGACGATAACATGATTGAAAACGTCCGCACCGTTGGCGGGTATTTCCAAGATCAATTACGGTCAGCGTTCTCAGACCATCCGATGGTTGGCGAAGTTCGTGGTGATGGCATGCTTGCGGCTCTTGAGTTTGTTGCCGACAAACAGACAAAAACATTCTTTGATCCAAGTTTAAAAATAGGTGCGCAAGTGGCTGCTGGTGCCCTGGAGCAAGGTGTTATCGCCCGCGCAATGCCGCATGGTGACATACTTGGGTTTGCGCCACCGCTGTGCATCACCAAAGAAGAAATTGATGTCATTATCGGTGCTGTCGGTAAGGCCTTGGATAATGTCCATAGCGGTTTGAATTCGTGAGTGATCTTATTTTTCATCATTATCCGCCATCACCAGTATCGGAGAAGGTGCGTGTTGCACTGGGGATTAAGAAGCTTTCGTGGCAATCGGTTGTTATACCCCGTATCCCGCCAAAGCCTAAGTTAATGCCATTAACAGGTGGGTTTCGATTAACACCCGTGATGCAGATTGGCGCTGATATTTATTGTGATAGTCAATGTATCTTGCGTGAGCTTGAACGACGATTTCCTCAGCCAACACTTTTTCCTGGTGGCGACAAAGGGCCTGTATGGGGCTTGGGCAGATGGCTCGATGGTGAGGTATTTTCCAACGTTCTTGCGCTTGTTTTTGCCGAGAACATGTCAGGCTTGCCTGAGGGTTTCGCTGAAGATCGATTCTCTCTTTACTTTAGCCCTGGGGAAACCAAAGAGAGCCTGAAAGAACAATTACCAGAGAACCTGGCACTGCTGCGCAGCCAAATGGGTTGGGTCGACGCCATGCTGGCCGATAACCCATTTCTGAGTGGCGAAGCGCCGGGAATGTCAGATGCGTATGTATACTATCTGGTCTGGTTTCTTCGCGGGCGCTTTTCAGGTGGCCCAAGCTTCCTAAAGGAATTTCAGAATATTCAGGAATGGGAAGTGCGCATTCAGAATATTGGGCACGGAGATATGAGTGATATCTCTGCCGATGATGCTCTTGAAATTGCGCGAGACAGCGAACCAGAAGCGGGACACGGGGTGGATATGATGGATCCTATGGACCTTGGACGGGATGCCGTTGTCGCAGTAAGTTCGAAACAAAGCCCAGATGAAGTGATTGGGCAGTTGATCACGCTCAGCGCCAACGAAGTGACAATCCTTCGCGAAGACTCAAAAGTGGGTAGCGTTGCCGTGCATTTGCCACGGGTCGGGTATCACATTCGAAAAGTATAATTAGTTTTAGATCGCAGCTTCACTCGGAATTGGGAATCGAATAAGCCGACTGCCTTCGATGGGTGACTTCAAAGACTGTGTCCAGCGTACGCCTGGCCAGTGGTATTCTGCAGTGCCACGTTTCGGCCAATACACAGCGGTATAAACAGTGCCAAATCCCCGGCCAAAGGCGGTCGAATAGAGTGGGGGACGCTGGAAGGCACCAATAAAACGATTGGCAGGCTCATCATGTAACGTAAGGCGTTGCAGTAAGAAACGTTCGCGCTCAACTGTTGCTGTTGCTCTGGCGTGCTTATGCCATTCAACTTGTTCTTGATGGTTCGTCGCTACGCGTTGATCGGTCACAACCGCCTTGCGATCAGGAGCCAGGTACACCGTTGCATACTTACCGTGCTTATCAATCACGGTCACATTGTAGGTCATGTGACAGGGGATGCTTTTGAGTGCCTCGATAGCATCAGCGGCCGTGTCGCAAACCTCCATGATGTATCTCAAGATGATCGGGACACCAAAGCCGTGCCCGACGATCGTACGCCCCCCAAACGTCAATGATACAGCAAGCCCTCGATCATTGATGCCATCAACAAGACCAAACAAGCCGTCAGACATGCCGAGTACGGTTCTGTCGTTCCAGCGCGTATGCATGATGAGGCCATCGCAGAGGGCAGGGGCGTAGTCATAATTTCGTACCAGCATGGGCTCGTCACCAGACCATAGAGCCTGAGAGCAACCAGAAAGGTATGCAGGGGGGGTGTAGAAACTTAAAAAGCGTGCTGCGAGATCACCACCACCGGCGAGATCGCAGAGATGCTCATAGGTCGGAAATAGTTCTGGCATATATGTCTTAAAAGCACGAGCCCCCGCCAGATACGTCTGGCGAGCCTCAATACCATCAGAGAGGAACCATTTTTGGTATGCAGGCCAAAGCGTCTCAAACAGCGTTTGCCATTTGGGCCCCGCTTTGGCCTCACTTACAGTCTCAAATACTAAGTCCATAGTCTTTGGTTACGTCCAATCTAAGGGCGGGTCAAAGAATCTTGAACGCAGGGTCCGACATTTCTACAGCATGTGCTTTCGGCAATGGCTTCGCTTTGTACTGGCTCTTGATGCCTGCAATCCATTGCTTGGAGCGCTTGGTCAGGCGGAATTTGTCATCCATGGCACGGCCACGCGTTATCAAGATGCCCAAATCGGCGCCTTCATAGCGAAAATCACCAGTATTTGAGATGCGCAAGAAGAATGCTTCATTCTCACTTTCGACGGCCCGGCGGTGATAATCAAAACGTTCATACGCAATACTGCCGTCTTTGTTCAGTTTCCAAATACCGGATTCCGGGGCTTCAGTGATGATATCCACATTGTCATCGGTATGTTTGATGACCATCTGACACCAACCATCGATGTTATCAGCATCTGCCCATCGGTTATTGAGTTCCTCAACATCGATTTCAAATGGGACACCAGAGAACTCAAGCAGGTGGAACAGGAACAATGGTGCATCAGCATGCGCAAATGCAGCATGGTTGGTCATTGAACTGGCACCTGTCACACGTGGGTTACACTCGCCTAGATAAATGTTCCCATCGTTTTGATCGATAAGGAAATCAAGCTCGAAATAACCACGATAGCCTTCTTTGGCCAACTGATTACCAAATTGGAAAGTATACTCACGCGCCTTTTTGCGAATCTTCTTATCAAAGGCTTCGGGGAAGATTTCGTTACCACACCAGCCGCCGCGGTATGGTGTCAGTTCTTTGAATCCAACCAATTCAGTCATCAATGGGCCAACGATGGTCCCTTTTGAGGTGGCACAGGCCTCAATTGCAGAACCGCGACAATTGATGCGCTTCATGACTTTGATCTCGCCTTGACCGTTAATGTCATGAGCGTGTTTAAGATAGTCTTTTTCATTCTTGATAAAGAATGTTGTGTGGCCGCTGTCGCCAAAGGCTGATTGTAAGACCAAGTCCGTGCCAAGTGGCTTTGCGAGTTTCTTAACGTCGTCCCAACTATCGATCGTCCCCAGGGTATTTGGTACACTAGGTACACCCGCTTTGTTGCCGATACGCACGGTTTCAATCTTGTCGTCGATGGCTTCGCGGAGTGCGGCCTTGGGGAACCAGACTTCAAGGCCGAGTTCCTTACATATCTTTTCGACCCGCTTATCAAACATCAAGAAGACGGCTTTTGGTTTCCCACCTTTAGACTTACAGAAATCGATGACTTCTTTGTGCTCAAGCAAATACGCGTTGATGTCCTCAATGGACTCAAACTCAGGGTGCTCCTGCTCTTTCGGCACGAATACGTTCGGGTGGCGTCCATCATAGCAATCGATGTAGCAGATGTACTTAAAGTTACGGCACCACTCGTCGATACCCAGCAAGTTGAAATTTGTTGCACTGATGAAGAAAATCGGATCTTCATTACGATGGAAGAAGCGGCGGATCTCAGAAATGTTCTTTAGCTTCTTTTTCCGAGGAGCACGCTTAACTGGCTTCTTTGCAGGTATTTTTTTTGCCACAGTTTTTTTTAACCACAGTCTTCTTTGCGGGCACTTTCTTGGCTACAGCCTTTTTAACCGCAACCTTCTTTGCTGGTGCCTTTTTGGTTACAGCTTTTTTAACTGCAGCCTTCTTTATGAGTGTTTTCTTTGTGGTAACTTTTTTAACACTGGCCTTCTTTACTGGTACTTTCTTGGCTACAACTTTTTTAACTGTAGTCTTCTTTGCTGGGGCTTTCTTAGCGGTTGTTTTCTTTTTGGTGGCTTTTGCCATTTCTCAATACTCCCTGTCTTTATATTATTTTGGCTCTCATTCATGAGAGAGCTATTTTATTTTAGGCGTGCTTTAAGTGATTCTTCAGTGAAGACACGGAGCCCTAAATCCGGGCGGTATCCGTGAATTTCCTTCACATCAAGTTCTTGGAAGAAAGTGATGATTTATTTGCTGACGACCTGTCCGGGCACCAAAATGGGGAACCCAGGTGGATAGGGGATGATGAAGGTTGCGGAAACGACCTCGCGCCCTGCATTCATGGCCTCATCCAATGAACCATCTTCCATTGTCAGATATTCGCAGGAGTCCGCATCATAGGATAAGAAGAATGCATCACGAATGACGCCTTCACGCGTATCCCCTTTTGGGTCAGGGCGGAAAGCATCATGAAAACGCGAAAAATCAGGCAATGGTGGTAATTCGTTGAGAAGCGAATTGACCTTCTTGTCGTGCGCCGCGCGCTCAGGCAAGTTCATATCTTCGATACGTTCTTCATATTCGCGCGCAATCTTGACGAGGACTTCGATCAAATAAGCGATCGAGCTTCGGGTCGTCCCGATATTCGTCATGAATAAGACAGTGTTACGGGATGTTTTATTGATCTGGATGCCGTACTTGTCCATCAATTCAGCGTTCTTAAAGGTATCGCCGTCAAGGCCTGTGCCGCCGACAAGAAGAGTGATCCGGGTTGCATCAAGGGCAAACTCATCGCCTGCCCAGGCTTCCCAAATATCATTCCAGCCACTTTCAGGGTCGTAGTAGCTTTCAATCCCTGATTGGCGGTATTGCGCAGGAATCATATCGCCAACAGTGAGAATTTTGAAGATTTTTGAGAGTAGCGGATGAGTGCGGATCTTTTGGCGTAAAACCATCGCCATCTCGACTTGCTTTTGGACCAGTTCGAAACCTTCGAGTTCAACTTGGCGTCGACCAACATCCAACGATGCCAATATTTGATAGTTCGGCGATGTTGAAGTATGGGTCATAAATGCTTCGTGGAATGGCTCTTCGACTTTCGATGCATAATCCTGATCGTGGACATGTATCATCGAGCCTTGGCGCAGTGCGGTTAGGGTCTTGTGCGTAGATTGCGTTGCATAAACGCGAACCCGTGCCTGATCTGGGTCTGCCATGAGGCGCATATCGAGCAACGTTTCGATATCGTCGCCGACATCCTCCATTTGCGCCTTATACGTTTCATACTTAGCACGATATTCCTCAGAGCGGTACTTCTCACGCAGGTTACTTGCCTGATACATGCCCGTACGTTGGCGGTACGTTGGACCAAAGCGTGCAAAGCCAAACCATGCTTCATCCCAAAGAAAGACGAGATCCGGTTTAATCGCCAGACATTCTTCCATAACGCGTTCAACATTATAAACGAGACCATCGAACGTACAGTTTGTGAGCAAAAGCATGCGCACGCGGTCGAGTTTGCCTGCCGCCTTTAGCTCCAAAAGTTCTTTTTTGATATCTCGGAGCGGGACCGCACCATACATTGAATATTCACTGAGTGGATAACTGTCCAAATAGACAACATGTGCACCGCCCAGGACCATACCGTAGTGATGCGATTTATGACAATCACGGTCAACAAGGACAATGTCTCCCGGGCGCACAATAGCCTGCACAACGATTTTGTTACATGTTGAGGTGCCGTTTGTTGAAAAGAATGTCTTACGCGATCCGAATGCGCGCGATGTCAGCTCTTGTGCCTTTTTTAAGGGGCCTTGCGGCTCAAGAAGAGAGTCCAATCCGCCCGAAGTAGTGGACGTTTCTGCGAGGAAAATGTTCATACCATAGAATTCGCCCATGTCACGAATCCAGTTCGACTTTGTAATCGACTTTCCGCGGGAAATTGGGAGGGCGTGAAATACACCAGTTGGCTGCTGAGCATACTTGCGAAGCGCCGTGAAGAACGGTGTTTCATAACGTTCACCAACACCACGAAGGATATTCAGGTGCAGTTCAAGGAAGTCTTCCTGGTTATAGAAAATACGGCGACAGGCATCACACATGCGACCTGCCACGTCCTCGACGGATTGGTCAGTGACTAGATAAAGGTCAAGTTCAGGACGGACGCGTGCAATCACATCAGCAAGCGCAATGCCGTAATCTTGTGGCTCTAATTCGTCGGCGTTTTCGTAGTGTGCATCTTTTAGATAGCGCTTGAGAACCGGTAGGTCGTTGATTGATTTATAGTGGAATCCAAATCGAATAACGATGGCTTGAATGTTATGATTGAACAACGCTGCAATAATGCCGTCTTCAAAGCTTGGTACGAATACAGGTTCATATGTAAACGCATCCTCGTCGCGGCGGATCGCATTCAGACCTTCTGTTTGTTGGCGTTGCTGCGCAGGTGTTAATTCATCAACAAACAGTACTTCAAAATAGGGACGACGACGGATGCGCTCTTCGTTTGTTTCTGATTGATCTTCCTCGTCCCCGTCACCTTCTCCATCCATACCAAGATCAATATGCTTGCGGCGATAACTTGAACTCATCAAGCCACCAACAACACGTGAAACGGCACGGGCAAGTGTGCGACCTTCACGCAACTCTACGAGATGACAAATCTGTCGATAATTTTGCGGACCGGGGAATGCCCAATAGGACTCAAATGGTTCGAGGTCCTCAAGAATAATTTTCGCCTTATCATAGTCATCAGGCCGTTCTCGACCTTCCGCGAGACGAAGCGTTATATTCTTGAGCTTGTTCCATGTATCAACGCGATGTTGTGTTGCGTTATAATATCGCCCTAGCGATACTCCCTTAGATTTGGCTCCCTCGTCTGGCATAGTATTTGAGCTCCCTGTTTTATGTTCATCATTTTAAGCGTCTTTGGCGCTTTTTATTGTATTGAGTGCTGTGACGTTATCGAATGCAAGCGGTCCAACTACGTCGGCTGGTGGTGCAACGTTTAACCCGTCCTGAGTTCCTTGCTGTGGAATATCCAGGGCGCCAAGGCTGTTGAGATACGTTGGGTCGCTTATCGTTGAATCGTAAGTTCCAAAAGATGCACTGCGATCGCGGAAACTTTTAAGCGGTTGCCCAAGGCCACGAATACCAACGGCGCGTTGACGGCGCACGAGATCGAGGTCAATTTCGACGGGGATGACTTCTTCTTGTCCAGCGGCCTGATAGAGGATTGTTCCTGATGGATCAACAACACATGAGCGGCCAAATCCTCCAGGCCCCAATCCATTGATATCAAAAACATAAGTCTGGAACATCGCGGCTGTTGAGCGCGCGATAGATAATTCAATATCGCGATCAATAGTCCCAGTCAGTACCGGGTGCAGTAATACTTCAGCGCCCATCGAAACAAGCGTTCTTGTTGTTTCCGGGAACCAGATGTCATAGCAGATTGATAATCCGAAGCGACCGACGTCCGGGACATCAAAAACACAAAATTCTGTGCCGCCGTTCACACCGGCTTCATAAGGCAAGAAGGGGAACATTTTCGCATAACGGCGAATAATTTCTCCCTCAGGATTGATGACACACGCAACGTTATGAAGACCATGTTCAGAACGCTCAAACATCGAGCCTGGCAATAGCCACACATTATGACGCTGAGCAGCTTCACGAAAAATGTCTAAAGCACTTTCGGTACTCTCAGGATGGTTTGTCGGGAGCGGTCCGAAAGGTGCTAATTCACTGAAGACGATCATTTGAACCCAAGGAAAACGCGCCATAACATTATCAATGCGATGAGACATTGCTGTGACGTTTTCATGAGTGGCCGAGACATGCATCTGTACGCCAGCGATCGCAAAAGGTGTCATTTAGCAGGGAACCTTTTCTTCAGTTCTGTTAATCAAACATTACGCTCGAGTCCTTAGACGCTTATCTCGGACAAAGGCCCGAATTTTCACAGATATATGTGAAGACGCGGATGAGCACTTTGCATTACGCTGCAACTTCAGATGCTTCACTTATCTCAATGAGGCAACGCTCAAGAATATCCAGTCCTTCGTCCACAATTGCATCTGAAGCGGTCAATGGGACAAGAATACGAACGGTATTCGCATACACCCCACACGACAACAATATAAGGCCATTTTCCAAGGCCTTGGCGCAAAGTGCTTTGGTTGCATCTGCATCCGGTTCATGTGTGCCGCGCTTGGTAACCAATTCGAATGCGACCATTGCGCCCAGGCCGCGGATATCACCAATTGGATGTGCGTCAGTTCGTTCCGCAAATCGCTGAATACGTTCAACTATGTGCGCGCCCATATTACGACTACGTCCGAGGAGTTGCTCTTCCTCAATGGCTTTAAGAACACCAAGTGCGGCAGCGCAGCCAATCGGGCTGCCTCCATAAGTGCCGCCAAGGCCGCCAGGTGCTGGTGCATCCATGATCTCAGCCTTACCAATTACGCCAGCGAGCGGAAATCCGCCTGCGAGAGATTTTGCGGTCGTGATCATATCGGGTTCTACGCCCCAATATTCAGATGCGAACATATGTCCTGTTCTAGCGAAGCCAGATTGAACTTCGTCTGCGATCAGGCAAATACCGTGAGTGTCGCAAAGCGCACGAATTTCGTGGATCAATTCATTGGGAGCGATATAAAAGCCACCTTCTCCCTGTACAGGTTCAATAATAATAGCTGCCACCTGCTCAGGCTCAATATCTGCTTTAAACAATCTGTGTAAGGCATCAATAGAATCTTGAGCTGTAACGCCATGCATAGGCATTGGGAATGGCAGATGATAGATGCCAGCAGGCATGGGGCCAAATCCACGCTTGTATGGATCAACTTTACCCGTAAGCCCCATTGTCATCATCGTTCGGCCATGAAAGCCACCAGAGAACGCGATAACCGCTGGGCGGCCTGTGTGGGCGCGGGCTATTTTAACAGCATTTTCGACGGCTTCAGCACCGGTCGTCACAAAGAGTGTTTTCTTCGGTGTGTCACCAGGGGCCAACTCATTGAGCTTTTCGGCAAGTTCAACGTAGGGCTCATAGGGAATGACTTGATACGCAGTATGTGTGAAACGCTCCATCTGCTCTTGGACGGCTTTCATAACGGTTGGGTTGCGATGGCCGGTATTCAAGACTGCAATGCCGCCAGCAAAATCTACGTATCGGTTTCCCTCAACGTCCCAAAGCTCTGCATTCTCGGCACGATCCGCGTAAACCTGTGTCGCAATGCCAACGCCACGAGGTGTGGCAGCCTGACGGCGTTTATCGAGTGTTTTGTTATCAGTCATTTCAAGTGTCCCAACCTGAGGCCTATTTATCTAATTTGATCATATACAGAAGCCTGAGTAAAAGGCGACGATCAAGCCGCCTTTTACAAAGTGTGATTAGGCTGCTTCAGTAGCTTCAGCGACGATGGCGCCATCTGCTGTTGGGTAAGACTGGTCTGCGCGATCGCCTACAGGTTCATAAATCGAGAAACCTTCTGGTTGCGCAAGCGCGGCAACTTCTTCGAAGATCACTGGGGCAACTTGCTCAAGTGCTACAGTTTCTTCGATTTTGACAGGTGCTACGCGCATGGACATTGACCAAACATGGCCAAATGGATCGACGACTTTTGCAAATCGCTCACCATATTGTGTGTCTGCAAGTGGAACCAAAACAGTGCAGCCAGCTTCAACAGCTTTTTCCCAGGTGGCATCAACGCCCGGTAGGTAAAGGTGTTGTGCGACTGGTGATCCACCGAATGCGAGAGGTGAAAGAATACCAAAGGCTGGCATTTCGTCAGATATGATAACGATTGAATTACCAATCTTCATTTCTGCATGAAGAACGGTTACATCATCGTCACCGTAAACACGTGATACAACTTCTGCGCCAAATACTTCGGTATAGAAATTCATTGCTGCGTCTGCGCCGCGAACAACGAGGTATGGTGTGACAGTACGGTAACCTTTAGGCACCGGTGCGATTTTCTTAGCCATTATATAAACTCCTAAATCTTCGGTTTGTGAGTGAGAGACCTTTTGACCTCAACAATTCAATTGCCGCAGACTGGAGAAATAACCACTGGTCGAATCCATCCACAGCATGTAACATGATGTAGGGTGTTTGATCAATTGTGTCAACACCATGATGCAAGGTGTCTCTGTCATCATGACTCAAGATGTTAATATTTCGATGTGTAAAGACGCAGCGAGCCTGGATGCGGCATTGGGTGTGACCATGACGATCACCCAGGCTGACCTGTCATATCTACGTGCGCTCGGCAGCTTGGGTGAATATGCGGTTGTGTATCGCGTTTGGCGTGAACAAGCGGGTGGCGGATTTGGTGATCAGGCAAAGAACCCACTTACGTGGGGCGTTCTTGTTTATGTAGATGGTCAACTTGCGCGCATTTATTCCGCACGTGGTTCTGGGCGTGAATGGTCGAACCTGGATCGGTTGGAGAAATGGCTACGTGCGCAGGGCTTCTGGTATTGGTGGACGAGAAACGATCTTGAGCCGCTTGGAGAAGACGCGGATGGTGTGAGTGAAACTGTTGAAGACGACGCACCAAATACTGAAGTCGAAGACACAGTTGCGCCAGCGATGTTCCCGCCAGGACCACCGGAACCATTTAAGCCTTAATCCAGTCATGG
>WASW01078423.1_pt1 | contig 12925 bp, 13 predicted proteins | sample 5698521 | NCBI WGS metagenome assembly WASW01 (sample SAMN11175560, study PRJNA528189) | sponge metagenome | isolation source: marine sponge | host: Leucetta | place: Antarctica: Western Antarctic Peninsula, King George Island | collected 2013-01
GGCGAAATTCATGGCTAAACGGAGCCAGAGACAGTTCCAAATCCACTTCCAAGAATTGCTGTTGCCGCCAAACGCGGAATGTGAGGGAATCGCCGACCAGTTTGTGCTCTGCCATGATATGAAAAGGAACGCGATAGCCTTCATAATTGACCATTCCCGCCGAATCAATCGGCACCCCACCAATGTCAACCAAGACATCCCCCATCAGGAGTTTTCCTTCCGCAGACGTCTGAGGGAGAACCCTGTCGATCAAGACTCCTCCCTTAGCGAAGGGCAATTTCAGAAAGTGCCGCTGGTATTTGTTCAATAAATTGCTCACCTGAATCCCGATTTCTGGAACGCCATCATAAGTGCCATCGGTCATGTCTCTTAAAAAACGGCGAATCAACGGAACCGGGATCAAGTAACCGACATCATTCAGATTGGGGTTCGATTGAAAAGCGACTCCGACCACTTTATTATCTTGAAGCACCGGGCCGCCACTATTGCCCGGATTGATCGCCGAATCGGTTTGGATGATCAAATGGGAATCCACCCCGGAATGGACATAGGTGCCAAACTCTACACGAGAAACCACCCCTTCCGTTCGAGAAATCGTTGTCCCTCCAATGGGATACCCATAAGTCCGGACCCTGCTTTGCAATTCAGGTAATTTTCCCAATTCGAGCGGAACCATCTCTTGATAAAAAGAAGGATCGTCTGCTTTGAGGATTGCGAGATCCGAATCATGAGCAATCGCGACCACTCTTGCGATGAAGGGTTCGGCTCTCGACAGTTTTTTGAGCAGGATTAGGCGTGAATTGCTCACGACATGCGCATTGGTGAGAATCCACTGATTCTGGATCAAAAAGCCAGTCCCATTGCTGGAGGAGGTGAATCCCCGTTTCCAGGGAGAAGTCCAGCTCGGTTGTTGTTGGTGATTGGTAATCAGGATAACGGAAGGTTCAATCTGGAGGTTTTGTGCTTGGAGTTTCCCAACAAAAATGAGGCTGAACAGGCACAAGAAACTTATTTTCCCCAACAAATTTTTCATAATTGACCCAAGTAAAGGAGGAGATTTGTTCACACCCAAAGGAACAAAATCAGGGTTCCTAAAACAATACGATAAACCACAAAAACGAAGGTTCCATATTTTTTGATAAACTGAAGGAGTAGTTCAATCGAGAGATAGCCACTGACAAACGCGGCTGTGATGCCAATCAAAATATCAATAGTGCCGGTTTCTCCAAGCCCGTCTTCAATCAAAGACACCAATTCAAATAAACCACTTCCGGCAATGGCGGGCAACCCTAACAAGAATGAAAATCGAGCGGCATCTTCTCGCTTCAATCCTAAAAAAAGCCCTCCTGTGATTGTGGAACCTGAACGGGAACACCCAGGAACCAAGGCCGCTGCCTGACAGATCCCAATGAGCAATATTTCTTTGACGCTCAATTCGGAAATATGACGTTTCTGTGACGAGAATTTTTCAGAAAGATACAAAAAGATGGCAAAGACAATCAAACTGCTTCCAATCACCCCCAATCCTCGTGCTTCCGATTCAATGGTGTCTTTGAAGAGCAAGCCTAAAAACACGATGGGAACAGTCCCCACAACGATCCCCCAAGCCAGCCGGGATTCATTCGAGATCCACAAATTGCGTTTCCGTAAACTGTGCGCCGCCGCCAGCAAAAGTTGGCTAACATCTTTTCGAAAATACAATAATACCGAAAACAACGTTCCGAGTTGAATCACTGCTGAAAAAGCCGCACCCGGATCAGCCCAGCCGATCAGATGAGGCACAATTCTTAGGTGGGCGGTACTACTAATGGGAAGAAATTCGGTCAGCCCTTGCACAATTCCTAAGACCAATGCCTGAAATTCATTCATTTTCGTGACATCCTGTCCACAATCTTGATGTTTATTTTTGCCTTTTTAAATCAATAAAACTGATATAAATAGGCTGTTTATGAATCATGTTCAAGTTATTCTTAACCACGATTATCGCCAGTTGAGGGAATCTCAGGGGAAGGTCGGCTCTGTCTTAAAAACTAAAAATCTGAGTGGTAAAAGTCTCCCCTCCTGGGAGGGGCTAGGGGTGGGTGAGGTGCAGGCTTGTCTGTGTGGTAAAAGTCATATTTTCTGGGATTGCCAGTCAACTCAAAGTCAACCCCAGCTTGCTTGCAAAGGAAATGCAAAACGGTTTTCTTGATTAGATCAATCCGCATTGGCGAATTATTCGCGCCGATCTCCAATTTTTTCATCAGGACGTGTCACTTCACTGATACGAATCCCGTAACGTTCGTTGACAACCACCACTTCGCCACGGGCCATCAAACGCCCTCCCACCAAAATATCCATCGGCTCTCCGACGATTTTTGTGAAAGGCACGACGGAACCTGATTTCAATTTGAGGACATCTCGAATCGTCATTTCGGTTCTCCCGATTTCAACACATAAAATCATGGGGACATCTTCCAGAAATTTAATCGTATGAAAAACTTCTTCGTCATCCCCTTTTCTTAAGAATTGTTTGTAGGCATCTCCGCCTAGCAAATCCATTCTTCCCTCTGCCATAAAGCGTCTCCCTTGTTATTCCGAAATAATGATTTTTTGGAACTTCAGCTGGCCTTGAAAAAATTTGGTTTGTCAATCTTGAATTCTGAGACGTGCAGAATTTGAACCATTCCCACTCCTCATCTGCTTTGGCTTCCCTCCTTTTTGAGCGGATCAAGATTTCTTAAAATCGCCATCAGGAGGGAAAATGCTGTTTGCCGGAAATGAGGCGACATTGTCGGTTTTAGAAGAAAGTGGGCTAATCTTGTTCTCGCCTCTTTTTTGCACTTCATCCACTCGGATGACCGCATTCATCGGAATGAAGGTTTTTTCCACTCCAGAAAATTCCTTTTTCAAACGCTCCTCCGCAGGATCAATCACGACTTCCGATTTTTCACCAAAAAACAAGCCTTCGACCTCGATGAAACCCCACATCCCACTTTGGCTCACCTGTTTTGCGTAAATTTCATAGACCGTCCCCTGATTGCTGAAGATCACTTTATAAATCAATTTCTGTTTAGGCATGCCTTCGTTCGTTTATTTTGAGAAAAATTCATCATAATATTTGAGATAGACGTCAATCCTGTTAGAGTAATGGGTTCCTTGGTAAAAATCAATCTTTACGCTTCTTTGGTTTCTCTGGAGTTAGAACAGAAAATAGCTTGAAATTCTTGATACAATTCATTATCTTTTGTGGTTTCCGCATCAAGCCGAAGTGGTGAAACTGGTAGACACGCTGTCTTGAGGGGGCAGTGGGCTAGTCCCGTGCGAGTTCGAGTCTCGCCTTCGGCATCCTTCCTCAGAAAAAATCTTAAAATTGAATCGAATAACGATCTGATCTGATTGGCTGGATTTTCTGCTAATCCGCAACGATCACTCTTGCAAGCAACTGAAATCATTGCAGTAAAAATCAAAAACCGTTAAATCAAATTTTTAGAAGCCAACGACAAACCATAGCCCACACTCGTAAAAATATTTTGGTTGGAAATCACGTCGGGAGTGAAATATTTTGAGAAGATTTTTCGGACGATGGGGATCAAAGTCGAGCCTCCCACTAACGAAACACTGTCTATTTTTTGAGGCGTGAGGGCCGCTTGCCGCAAAACCTCAAGCAGAGAATTTTCGATTTTATCCAAGCTGGATTGATTGCTTTGATCAAATTCCTGCCGTGTTTTCTCCACAGAAAAGGGTTCTTCAAAAAAATCTGCATGAAGGGTCGCGCTTTCTTTGTTGGTCAATTCAAATTTGAATCGTTCGACGACATTGAAAAGATCGTAGCCTAAATCCACTTCGACAACTTCTTTTAAGCGTTTCAGTTTCTTGGGTGCTTCCCCAAAAGTGATGTATCCTTGAATTTGTTCAAGGGTTTGGCGGTCTTTCAAGAAATGGATCAAATGCCACTGGGAAACCGTGCTGAACAGGGTGTGGGGAATCGTGAGCATTTTATTCCCCGTATTGTACTTGGTGCCTCTCCCTAAAAAAGGCGTGACATGTTCATACATAATATGGGAATCAAAGGTGTCGCCTCCCACGTAGACTCCGGCATTTCCGAGAATATCACCTTTGCGGTCGTCTTGTTTTTTTTGTTGCGGACCGACTTTGACGATTGAAAAATCCGAGGTTCCCCCGCCAATATCCGCCACCAGCACATATTCTTCCGCTTCGAGAGTGTTTTCATAAGACAAGGCCGCTGCGACTGGTTCATATTCGAAGGCGACGTTCTTAAAACCGGCTTGCTTTGCCGCCATTCGCATGCGCTCTTCCGCTTGCCGATCTAATTCAGCGTCAGCATCATTGTAATTGACTGGACGCCCCAACAGAAGGGTGTCTAATTCAGAGCCGATCTTTTCCTCAGTGTGTTGTTTCATGGCACCAAGAATCATTGAAATTAAATCTTTTAAATAATACCGTTTAGCCGTTGCAGCCCGTGTTCCGACCAACGTAGAAATTTCTTCTTTTTCTCCTAAATATCGTTTCAAAGACCGGAAAAACCGGCCTTCTTCTCCGTTGGCAAAGAGTTCAATCGCCTCGTTCCCGACCAAAAATTGGTTGTTGTGTGCCAACCATAAAAGAACCGAAGGGATGGAATGGGAATTTTCTTTGAATGAAATCAGACGGGTATCCGCCCCATCATGGATGCCGATTGTTGAATTTGAGGTGCCAAAATCCACCCCACACGTAATTTTTTTCATAACCCTCCATAATTTCCGAAACAAGTGACAGGATTGCTAATAATGCAATAAAAATACCCTTGAATCTATTGGCATCCCAAAATAAATTGTCTGTCATTCGTTATTTTTAACTTTGAAATAACCAGGGAAAATGAGACGATCCTTTTCATTTCATCCGATCAAGGAGAGGAGAAAACAGATGAATTTTGAATTACCTGAAGAATATCGAATGCTCCAAGAACTCGTGGCAAAATTTGTTCAAAGGGACTTGATGCCTCTGGAGGAAAGGGTGCTCGCACGAGAAGCTCGTGGCGAGGCGGCGAGTCTCACCGAAGAAGAAACCGCACCACTGAATGAAAAATGCCGTGAGCTGGGGCTTTGGGGGTTGGATGTTCCCGAAGAAATGGGAGGCGCGAATCTCCCGGCGTTGGCAATGGTCGGAGTGAATGAAGAAGTCGGGAAAACGGAAGTCCCTTTCACCTTCCCACCGGATTCCCCGAACCTCCATATGTTAATGGCGACTGTCAACGAAAGCCAGCGTGAACGTTACCTAGAACCTTATGCCAGAGGAGAGACGGTTTCGGCGATTGCCATCTCAGAGCCTGCTGCTGGAGCCGACCCTTCAGGGATGCTCACTCGTGCAATCAAAGAAGGGGATGCCTGGGTGCTGAATGGTCGAAAAATATGGGTCAGCCATGTCCCTCGTGCGGATTTTACCATCGTGATGGCTGTCACCGATCCGGAGAAAGGGCGTGACGGGATCTCCGCATTTCTTGTGGATAAAGGAACCCCCGGTTTTGAAATTGCCAGAGAAATTCAGATGGGAGGCGGTCTCCGTACGTATGAGATTGTTTTTGACAATTGCCGAATTTCGGAATCCCAATTGCTCGGCGAATTGGGAAGAGGGTTTGCTCCGATGCAACTTCGGCTGACTGTCCGTCGGCTACAAATGGGCGCTTGGTGTGTCGGTACAGCCCAACGGGCATTGGATATGTTGTGTGATTATGCCACCCAACGGGTGACATTTGGAGTGCCATTATCAGAGCGTCAGGCGATTCAATGGTGGGTGGCGGAGGCGGAAACTAAAATCCATGCGTGCCGTTTGATGGTGTTATGTGCCGCCTGGAAACAGGATCGTGGCGAAGATGTGCGGACGGAAGCTTCGATGATCAAAGTCTATGGGACGGAGATGGCCACTGAAGTGATTGACCATGCAACTCAAACGTTTGGTGCGATGGGAATCACCAAAGAAATGCCATTCCATTTGATGGCTCAACGGCTACGAGCAATGCGGCTCTACGAAGGCCCCTCAGAAGTCCACCGCTGGGTAGTCGCCCGTCGGCGCTTACGACGATAAAACGGATTTGAATGATTTTCTAACAACACGGATAGACCAATTTATGAGGAGAAACGAATGACAAAACAATATGGTGATGTGCAAGTAGAGTTGAAGGATTATGTTGCGGTTGTTGAAATACAACGCCCTCCTCACAACTTTTTTGATGTGGATTTGATTCGTCGGTTGGTTGAGGCGTTTCAGGATTTAGATGAAACGACAGATTGCCGTGCCTCGGTCTTGGCTTCTCAGGGAACGGCTTTTTGCGCGGGAGCCAATCTTCCGAACAAGATGTCAGATTCTTTGGAAGTAAAAGATGGTCAAAATCCACTCTATGCAGAAGCCGTCCGCCTGTTTTCTTGTAAAAAACCAATCGTTGCTGCAATCCACGGAGCGGCGGTTGGCGGGGGATTGGGGCTGGCCGTTTTTCCAGATTTTCGTGTGACTTGTCCGGAAGCTCGTTTTTGCGCCAATTTCGCCAAACTGGCTTTTCATCCGGGATTTGGCTTGACCCATACCTTACCGGCTCTGATTGGGCAACAAAAAGCCAATCTCATGTTTTACACCGGACGTCGTATCAAAGGGGCTCAAGCCGTAGAATGGGGATTGGCAGACATCCTCACCAGTCAAGATAAGGTTCGGGAAGAAGCCATCAAACTGGCACAGGAAATTGCCGAAAGCGGGCCTTTGGCGATTCTCTCTATCAGGGAAACGGTTCGCAAAGGGCTGGCTGAAAGAGTTCAAGCACAAACCGACCGCGAGCACCAGGAACAATCCTGGCAACGGGAAACCAAAGATTTCAAGGAAGGCATTCGCTCCGTCACAGAACGCCGACCTGGCAATTTTGTGGGGCAGTAGTGGAGTGTTTTACAGAGAGGATTCACGCCCTTGGTTGATTCAATGAAAGGGCTTTTCTTAGCCCCGCACAGAAAAACTGCTCTTGGGATTGATTTTTCGATTGCGGGAATAGAAACCCATATTGAGGGTGAGTTTCGTGTAGGTGCATTGAACTTGGATCGGATCTTTGTCGTGGTCTCGCCCTTTTTCACAGGCATCAATCAACTCTGCCATACATCGTCCGGCGACGGGCGCATTTTTGAATTGATTGCCACTGGAACCAATCGCCATGTAATACCCTTTGATCCTGGATTTATCGTAAATCGGGATCCAATCGTCAGAAACATCATAAAGATCGGCAACGCCTTTAGCCCGTGAAGGCATTGCTAGGTTGGGAATGCGCCGAGCACATCGATAGACTTGGGCTTGCCACTGAGAATCAGTGACATTGCGATTGAACTCATCTGGATTCGCAATCCATTCTTTGGGATCACATTCAGGATCCTCGCTACCAATCAAAATAGAATTTCCCACTTCTGGACGGAAATAGATGCCGTTGTCTACATCAGAAGTGTGCATCCCCTTTGTTTCGAAATCGAATCCAGCAGGAGAAGGCACATGGTGCACTTCGTGACGCAAGGATTTGGTCTTGATGTTCATATCATCTTCCACATCGGCCATTCGGTTGATGACGAAAGAATGAGGGCCGGCGACATTGACGAGGACAGGAGAATCGATTTGTTCTCCTGAGAGAAGAGTGATCCCTTGGATTTCCCCATGGGCTTGTCGAATTTCAATCACTTCGTTATTGAAAAGAAATTCGCCACCGTGGGCTTCTGTCGCCACTTGCAGATTATGGGTCGAGAGTTGAGGATCGCTGACGTAGCCAGAACCCGGGGTGTAGATCGCACCTTCAATTGTTTTTCCACTCTTATCCCAGAAATGTTCATCTTCGTCTGGGCGGGTGGTGCCTCCGTAAAGATCATGAGAATAGATCGGCATCTTCTTTTTGAGTGTCTCCAAATCCCAGATTTCATGCTCCACACCAATTTCTTTGAAGTGTTTCAAAGATTTTTTACTGTGATCCTGATCCTTGTGTGAAAGGATGATGCTTCCCGTTTTCATGTATTTTGATAATCCGCGCTCGTCATCAACTCCAATATAATTGGCCCAATCGCCCCAATAAAAAAAGCTTTCGTAAGCCATAGCGACGCCCTCCCAAGTCGAATAATGCGCCCGAACAATCGCGCAAGAATTACTAGTAGAGCCATAGCCTGAAGCCGGCAATTTGTCGATATTGAGGGTTTTATAGCCTCGTTTGGCCAATTCGAAGGCAGTTGCGGAGCCAATCACACCGGCTCCGATGATGAGGGCATCTGCTGTTCGATTCATAGGGATCTCCTTAGTAAATGAAAACAAGTACGTTTTTGATGGCACGAGAAAGTGACTATCGGCTCTTGGTGGATGGAATCCGACTCAAAGCTAGCATTATTGCGAGAGGAGATCTAATTGATGTGGTCTATGGTGAAATATAACTTCACTGAATAATAGGAGGAACCGTTTTAATTCATTAAATCTATAGCCCACTATAAATAAAATGAATTGGCGAAAGTCTTGAGCAAATATTACTAATACAAGCAATGAGCCCAATCGTAGGAGGAATTAGGAAGAATATTGATGAATTAGATGGCTCTGCAAACTTCTTTTATCTGTTCTCTTAACCAACGATTGGCAGGATCTTGATGAACTCTCGTATGCCAGTACATTGTCATTTCGAAAGGAGGGTGCTGGAAAGGCACTTCTAAAACCTGGAGGTTATTTTCTACAGCCGTTGCTCTGGCATAACGCTCAACGGTCGTACCAATCAGGTTTGTTTTTCCTATGATATCAGCATGGGAAGAAGTGTGAGGCGTACGGAGAGTCACGTTACGTTTAGTTCCTTGTGCAAGAAGAATTTGATCAACAGAATCATGTTCAGGAATTTCTCCATGAGGTAAAAATAAAGCATGGGAACATTCTAGGAATTGTTTCATTGTGATTTTATTTTGAATGAAAGGGTGTCCTTCACGAGCCGTAACGACCACTCTTTCATTGAATAATTTATTGCTATACAAATCGGTGATGGATGAAAATTGGGTGTTGTATTTCTCTTGAAATTCCTGATTGGGGTAACGGCTATAAATGGCAAGATTCAATTTCCCGGACTCTAACAGTTTATGCCTTTCTTTTCTGGAAGTATGAACGACGGTGACCTGGATATCTGGTGCGATTTCGCTTAAAATATTGAGGAGCTTCGGAAGAATCACAAATTCAGAATAATCAGACATGGATAAACGGAATGTTTGTTGACTCACCTGCGGTCGGTAATCTCTTGGCTCAAGAAAAACACTTTTTAATTGAAGAATGATTTGGTGGATCGGTTCAGCTAACGCATCGGCTCTTGGTGTCGGCTGCATCCCTTGGGAGGTTTTCACAAATAAAGGATTGTTGAAAATATCTCTCAACTTATTGAGAGCATTACTGACGGCAGGTTGGCTCATATTGAGTTGCTCACCCGCCTTCGTTAAATTTTGCTGATGATAAATGGCATCAAAAACAACTAAAAAATTTAAATCAACTTCTCTGAGATTCATGAGCTTTTTGATTTAGATTAAACGAGTTCCGTTATCAGAATTCTTGCCTTGTGAGCAAAGCATTTTACTCAAAGCCTCCTCATATAACAAGGAGAACCTCACTGAGACAATGTGGATTTCTAGACAAATCGGAAAAATGCCTATAGAGTTTCGATCAAAACTGAGATATCACAAGGGAGAGCGCAAATGTTTCATCCGAATTTAAATGCAACCCACTGATTGCTTTTCAACTAGGCACAAAGGTGATCACGAAAACAAACCATAAAACGAGGAGAACCTGCATGAATTATTTTCTAAAAATACTGGCAATTTTGGTAGTTGGATCAAGCGTTTCTGTGTCAACACTTTTGGCCACAGACATGAAAATGCTGACGGCTTGGGGGCCGAACCACTCTGGCACAGCCAAAATGGCCTATGGCTACAACAAACTCGTTGCAGAAATGACTGATGGTAAGGTCAAGATCAAACCAAGCGGGCCAGAAGTGGTTCCTGGTGGCAAGCAACTGCAACCGGTTTCGTCGGGTGTCTTTGATCTCATTTACACCCACGGTCTCTATCACACAGGCACGACCGGCATCGGCGCTGCCATTGATGCGGTTGTCGGTGACATTGAAAAACGTCGGACCAGCGGTGTTTGGGATTGGGTGGACAAACATTATCAAGAAACACAAAACCTGAAAGTACTGTCCATCCCGACAGCAACCACCGGCTTCCGTTTTTTCTTGAAAGCACCGATGGATGCTTCTAAAAAGCTAGGCGGGATGAAAATTCGTGCCTTGCCCTCTTACAACAAAATCGTTGGCTCCCTCGGTGGCACGGCCGTAGTGATTCCTTTTGGGGAGTTGTATTCAGCAGCCGAGAAGGGGGTGATCGACGGGCTTGTCTGGCCAGCTGTGGGTGCCGTCGGTTTTAAGTTCCACGAAGTCACACCCTATCTTGCCGAACCGGCTTTCGGGACAGTGTCCTATCTCATCATGATGAACTTAGACAAATGGAAATCCCTCGATGCGAGCACGCAAAAGGCCATGCTTGGGGCGGGCCACAAGCTCGAACAGCAAACGGTTGGCATTTTCAACAATTTGCTGGAGGAAGAAAATGCGATGATGAAAAAGGGCGGTGCCAAGATGACCAGTATTGGTTATTCGAAAGACAAAGCACATCGATTGTTTTCGGAACAAGCGATGGCAGTTGCCGTGGAGAAATCTGGAGCCGTTGGCGAAGCATTCCGTGACTTCGTCGCTTCCAAAGGCATGTGAGCAATCGCCTCAGCCGCTCTGTCCTGTTGATCATGACGAGCGGATTCGCAGAGACTCGAAATTGAGGATCCAAATGTGAAAGCTATTTTCGAGAGACTGTGCACTGTACACGACACAGTGACCCGTGTTGCGGCGGATCTGGCCGCAATCGGATTGATCCTGATCGTTGTGTTTTACGTTTACGAAGTTGTGACTCGATATTTTTTTGACTCGCCGACGGCTTGGGTCAGCGACTTTGTCTCATATGGTTTATGCGCATCTGTTTTTCTAGCCCTCCCCACAGTTACAAAAGCAAAAGGGCATGTTGCTGTGACGATCCTTGTTGACCAAGTTCCTGAAAAAATTGCTGACACCATTCATGTCATCATCAGTATTATCGGCTTTGCCTGCCTCATGTTTGCGGCTTACGTGAGCGCTCAAGAAAACCTGCGACAGTACACAAAAAATATCGAAACACTCGCGACGGTTGCAATTCCGCAATGGTGGGTGTCAGGTTTTATCACGTTGGGCCTCGCTCTAAGCGCGCTTTACATGCTCCGGTATGTTGCGCCATCCCACCGAACCTCCGATAATGCTTTTACGGAGGAGATAGACTAATGGAATGGTACACCACCTTACTAGCGGGGCTTGTCATCCTGTTTGCTCTGTTCCTCTCAGGGGCCCCCATTTTTTTGGCGTTCTTGTTTGCAATTTTGACGGGTGTTTATTTCATCATCGGCCCAGCAGGGTTTCCGATGTTTGCAAACAGTATTCTCGATACGGTCTCGATCACATCACTCGCTTCCATTCCGCTTTTTATCCTGATGGGCGAGCTGTTGTTCCGCTCAGGCACTATGGATGTGTTATTTGATTCCATTGACAAGCTCGTTGGCCGTGTTCGGGGGCGTCAATATGTGTTAATCGTGGTCTTGTCCGCAGTCTTTGGGGCGCTTTCCGGTGTGGCAATGGCCGTTGCGGCAATGTTAGGTCGAGCCATTATGCCAGGGATGCAAGCAAGAGGTTACAACCGTGATATCGCAGCAGGTTTGATCATCGGTGGAGCAAGCCTAGCACCGATTATCCCACCAAGCCTGCTGGCGATTATTGTCGGCTCGATCGCCGATGTATCCATTGCGAAGTTACTGATCGCCGGGATCGTTCCCGGACTATTGATGGGCGGGATATTCCTTGTCTATGTCTTTGTGCGGATCGCCATGAATCCAGAGCTAGCCCCGACCAATGTTGCCTCAGAGCGTGGCGAAGTATCGGTCAAGGACAAATTGATAGCGTTGGCTCGAACGCTGCCTTTTGCCATTGTCATTTTCTCGGTGATGGGATTCATCATGCTCGGCATTGCAACGCCGTCAGAATCGGCGGCAACAGGCGTTGTTGGCGCTTTGATCACAGCAGCGATCTACCGCAATTTCAGCCTGAGCATGATCTGGGAATCGGTAATGGCTTCAATCACAGTGTCTGCCATGATTTTGATGATCATGGCGATGTCGAAGATGTTTACACAATTGCTGGCGTTTACCGGGGGCACCAGTGAATTGGTACAATTAGTTGCCAATCTAGAATTCAGCCCGATCATTATGCTGATACTGTTGCTGCTTGTGCCCTTCTTATTATGTATGTTCATTGATACCATTGCCGTTATTCTATTGACCATTCCGATCTATCAGCCGGTGGTGAATAGCCTTGGTTTTGAACCGGTCTGGTTCTGGTTGCTCTTCCTCATCAACATAACGCTCGGAGCGATCACGCCTCCCTTTGGCTACACATTATTTGCCTTCAAGGCTACAGTGAACAATATGTCGATCAGCGATGTGTATAAAGCCACCTGGCCATTTGTCTTGCTGTTCCTGGCGGGTATGGCCGTCATCATTGCCTTTCCGGGGCTGGCAACCTGGTTAATTTAGTCAATTGATTTTATTTAAAAATGTGAAGAAAGCTATGAACAAGAACGAGCCAATCGCACGTGCCGAGTTTCAGCAGGTGCCAAAATTGATTGTTAATGAGAGGGAGGTAAGCCCATGAGCTGGACTATTGGAGTTGATGTCGGAGGCACCTTTACTGATTTTTATGCTGCCAACGACACAACAGGTGCTATTCAAGTCAGCAAGACGCCGTCCACAACAGCCAATCCGGCTGAGGCCATCTTGACAGGGTTGGTCGCTT
>WASW01074037.1_pt1 | contig 12922 bp, 12 predicted proteins | sample 5698521 | NCBI WGS metagenome assembly WASW01 (sample SAMN11175560, study PRJNA528189) | sponge metagenome | isolation source: marine sponge | host: Leucetta | place: Antarctica: Western Antarctic Peninsula, King George Island | collected 2013-01
TATGACCGGTTATGTCTTTGTTCTATTGGCTGGGTTGGCCTCAGGAACATTGAGCGGAAGCATTGGCACAGGCGCCTCAATCATTTTGCTGCCCATTCTTGTTTTACAGTTTGGACCACAACAGGCAGTCCCGATCATGGCGGTGGCGTCCGTGGTTGGGAATATTGGTAAAGCGATCGCATGGTGGCGTGCCATTCACTGGCGCGCCTTCTGGGCCTACATTGTTTTTGGTGTGCCAGGCGCTGCACTAGGTGCTCGCACCTTGCTGACATTGCCGCCCAGTATTGTTGAACTTGCACTAGGCTTGTTCTTCATCGGCATGATACCGCTTCGTCGATGGATGCGTGTTCGGAATTTTAATCTCCCGCTCTGGCAGTTGGCAATCGTTGGTGGCGTTATAGGGTTCCTCACAGGCATCGTCATATCGACCGGTCCGCTCAGTATTCCTGCATTTGCGGCAGTGGGCCTGAGCAAAGGCGCTTTGTTGTCGACCGAAGCGGCAGCTTCATTAGCCCTGATGATCAGTAAGGTCGCAACGTTTCAGCATTTAGGTGCGCTCCCTTGGCCACAGATTGTGCAAGGCTTAATTGTCGGAGGCACCATCATGGCAGGCTCGTTTATAGGTAAGTTCGTCGTTGATCGTATGAATGTGCGAACATTCGACTATCTACTCGACATCATGTTGGTGATCTCTGGTGCTTCGATGATCTGGACGGCTTTAGCCTAGTAACCTTTCTTCACATCAACGGTGTTGAGTGGCTGCTTCCCAGCCTCAATCAGGTTGATGTTTTCTTCCATCCAGTCTGCGGCACTCGACGGCACAGTCAGACTGGCAATGTGTGGAGTCACGGTGACCTTTGGATGGACCCAATAGGGATGATCGGAAGGTAATGGCTCTACGTGGAAGACATCCAAAGTGGCGGCATTAATATGTCCACTATCGAGAGCTGCGATGAGGTCTTCGTCGACGACATGTGCGCCACGTGCGCAATTAATGATCGATGCGCCCTCAGGTAACGCAGCCAGCGTTTCTTTATTGATGATGCCTTTTGTCGCATCAGTGAGCGGCAGTAAGATAATAAGTATTTCAGTTCTATTCAAAAAAGGTATGAGGCCATCTGCTCCATAATAGGACGTGATGCCATCGATTTGCTTTTCTGTTCGAGACCAGCCTGCGACGTCAAATCCAAGAGCAGCTACTTTCCCAGCTGCATCGCTTCCGAGCTCGCCAATGCCTAGGAACCCGACCTTCTTGTGACGCGTGTCTGTTTGGCGCATCTGTTTCCAAGTGCCATTTGACGACCAGTTCAGATACACACCCATACGACGATGATAATGAATCACCCAATATAAGACGTACTCACTCATGCCCTCGGTCAGGCAACGATCGACAAGACGTACAACGGGAATGTTATCAGGTAACTCGGTATCCATCAGAATACCGTCGACGCCAGCGCCAAGTGAGAGAATACCTTTGAGGTTCGGATATGTCTTTAACTCCCCAACGGGTGGTCGCCAGACAATAGCGTAATCGTAGGAGGCTTTATCTACGACGTCATCCGGCCAGATATCAAACGTCGCGTCAGGAAATTTACCAAGAATGGCCTCACGCCAAGCGATAGCCTTGTCGGCGATTGAGATAAAAAGAAATTTCATCAATGGTATCCCTGTATTTAGAAATTAGGAGCTGACCGCGCCTGTAGTATCAGCGCTTAAGTTGAGTGCAGCGGCTAACAATGCTTTTGTATAAGGCTGTTGTGGAGCGTCAAAAATCTGATCTGAGGAACCTTGTTCGACAACCTTACCGTCTTTCATGACAACAACATCGTGCGCAAGTGCACGAACGACTTTGAGGTCGTGACTGATAAACATGTAGGCAAGGTTATATTTCTTTTGAAGGCCTCGAAGTAATTCAACGATCTGAGCTTGTACCGACATATCGAGAGCGCTGGTAGGTTCATCCAGAACAATGAACTTAGGTTTTAATGCGAGCGCACGTGCAATTGCGATCCGTTGACGTTGCCCACCTGAGAATTCATGCGGGTAACGATCCCGCATTGATGCATCCAAACCGACTTCTTCTAAAGCGTCAGCTATCTGTTTTTGCCGTTCCTCTGGCGTTCCAAGGTTGTGGATGATTAAGCCTTCTTCGATAATCTGGCTGATCGACATGCGAGGACTGAGCGATCCATAGGGGTCTTGAAAAACGATCTGCATTTCACGACGTAGTGGACGTAGTGCTTTCCAATCCAAGCCCTCAAGCGACTGACCATTAAAGGCGATATGGCCAGTTGCATGCTCCAATCGAATAAGCGCGCGCCCAAGCGTTGATTTCCCAGACCCTGACTCGCCGACAATACCTACTGTATGGCCGGCTCGGATATCCACAGAAATGCCGTCGACGGCCTTGATGTGTCCAATCGTACGGCGGAGCACACCTCGTTTGATCGGGAACCAGACACGAACGTCGTCACCCTTGAGGATGCTGGCACCCGCAGGTGCCGGATCAGGCCGTCCCTTGGGCTCTGCAGATAACAGGTGCTGGGTGTATTCATGTTGAGGATTCTCAAACACGTCCTGTGCGTCGCCGCTTTCCACCACTTTGCCGTCATTCATGACGGAAACCGTATCTGCCATGCGACGTACAATGCCTAGGTCATGCGTGATGAGCAGCATCGCCATACCAAGTTTTTCTTGAAGCTCTTTCAACAACACTAAAATCTGCGCCTGAACTGTGACATCGAGAGCCGTTGTGGGCTCATCCGCAATTAATATTTCAGGTTCATTTGCAAGGGCCATAGCAATCATGATGCGTTGTTGCTGCCCGCCGGAGAACTCATGAGGCAATGCATGCAAGCGCTTTGTTGCACTTTTCAGGCCGACCAGTTCAAGTAACTCAACAACACGGTCCCGAGCCTGACCCGGGGTCATGTGTTTATGCACAAACAGGACTTCAGAAATTTGTTTCTCAATCGAATGAAGAGGGTTCAAGCTGTTGAGAGGTTCCTGGAAAATCATCGCGATACGATTGCCACGAATGGACCGCATCAAGGATTCAGGCGCATCCACGATAGCCTGGCCATCAAAATTAATTTCCCCAAATGGATGCCAGGCTGTGGGGTAGGGAAGCAATCGCATGATTGATAACGCAGAAACGGACTTCCCAGAACCCGACTCTCCGACCAGGGCGTGGGTGCGCCCAGCTTCGATATCAAAGGACACGCCTTTGACTGCTTTGACTTCACGTGCCCCTTGGCCAAACGATACATGTAAATTTTCGACCGATAGAATCTTACTCATTTGAAAGTCTTCCTTGGATCGAAAGCATCGCGGACGGCTTCACCGATAAACACGAGCAGCGAGAGCATGATAGAAAGAATGAAAAATGCTGTAATGCCCAACCAGGGTGCATGGAGATTATTCTTACCTTGGTTCAAAAGCTCTCCCAACGATGGCGAACCAGGTGGCAAACCAAATCCCAGAAAATCGAGCGACGTTAAGATCGTCACAGAGCCAGCGAGAATGAATGGCAGAAACGTCAAGGTCGCGACCATGGCATTGGGTAATATATGTTTGAACATGATCACGAAATCCGATGCGCCGAGCGCACGTGCGGCACGGACATAATCAAAATTACGGGTGCGAAGAAACTCTGCGCGCACAACGCCAACCAGATTGACCCACTGGAATAAAAGCAACAGACCCAAAAGTAGCCAGAAACTTGGCACGAAAACACTGGCCAGGATGATCAATAAATAAAGTTGCGGCATGGATTGCCATATCTCGATCAGACGTTGCCCGATGAGATCGGTCCAACCGCCGAAATACCCTTGAATGGCACCAATTCCAATGCCGATAAAGGAACTCAGGACGGTTAGCATTAGGCCGAAGACAACCGAAATCCGAAAACCGTATATTGTGCGCGCCAATACATCCCGGCCTTGATCATCAGTGCCAAGCCAGTTCTCGGACGTTAACCCATAGGGTGCAGGTCCCGCTAAGTTCAAGTTCACCGTATCGTACGAGAACCGCACAGGTGGCCAGGCTATCCAGCCTTTTCCGTTGATCAGGTCGCTCACAAAAGGATCGCGATAATCTGCCTCAGTTAAAAATTCGCCACCAAATTCAATTTCTGGATATGCGTTTAATATTGGCATATAGGCGCCACCATCATACCAGACAAAGATCGGTTTATCGTTGGCGATAAACTCAGCAAATAAACTGACACCAAACATCACCAGGAAAATCCATAGTGACCAGAACCCACGCCGATTGGTGCAAAAGTTGTGTAGTCGACGCGCATTTAAGGGCGATAAACGTTCAACTATTGCAGATGTTTGTGGAGGCGTCCGATTTTGTGTCGCCGCGGTATCCATCTTAAGCACCGCGGCTTTCAAAATCGATCCTGGGATCAACGATGTGATACATGACGTCAGAAACAATGCTAACGACGAGCCCCAATAACCCAAAGAAATACAGGGTTGCAAACATCACGGGGTAATCGCGGTTTAGTGCAGCTTCGAAACCGAGCAGACCAAGGCCATCAAGTGAGAAAACAATCTCAATAATTAATGAGCTTGAAAACAAGATACCGATAAATGCGCCTGGAAATCCAGCAATCACGATTAGCATAGCATTGCGAAATATATGCCCATAAAGGACGCGTTTCTGCGTGAGGCCTTTTGAGCGCGCTGTGGTCACATACTGCTTGTTGATTTCTTCCATGAACGAGTTTTTAGTCAGCATCGCAAGACCGGCAAACCCGCCGATAACCATCGACATTATTGGTAATGCCAGATGCCAGAAGTAATCACCAATTTGTTCAAACGTGGACATGTCGGCGAAGTTTTCTGAATACAGCCCCCTTAATGGGAACCAGTCAAAATATCGACCACCCGCAAATAATACGATTAACAAGATCGCAAAGAGGAACGCCGGGATTGCATTACCAACAATGATGATCCCCGACGTCCAGACATCGAACCGGGTGCCGTCACGCACAGCCTTGGCGACGCCAAGCGGGATTGAGATCATGTAAACAAGTAATGTTGTCCAAAGCCCCAACGAAATCGACACGGGCATTTTCTCTAAAACCAAATCAACGACGCTGGCGTCCTTAAAATAACTCTCGCCAAAATCAAAGGTGATGTAGTTCTTAAGCATCAGCCAGAACCGCTCATGAGCAGGTTTATCCAACCCGAACTGCTTTTCCAGTTCCGCGATGAATTCTGGAGGTAGCCCCTGTGCGCCGCGATACTTGCTCTCAACGGCGCCGGACATATTGCCACTTGCACCTATTCTGGCGCGGTCTGAGCCGCCTGTTTCCGAGCCCATGTTACCGCTAATACGACCCGTGGCATCGACGGCTTCGCCGGAAACCTCAGCAATCATCTGTTCGACGGGCCCACCTGGTAGCACCTGAACAACTGCGAAGTTGATCAAGATGATCACAAATAGCGTTGGTGGAACGAACAACAGGCGGCGGACGATGTATGCAAACATGGTGTGAGTTTACTGATCCTTCATGGGGTCGTCTCTAATTATTATTTTTGCGGATATCATCAATAGTTACTGCCTTTTCCAAGTCTACCCACCAGGACAAGAACTGAGTGCCACTTGCAGGTGTCACGTCAGGTTTACCAAATTTATCCCAATACGCAATGCGGTCATAACCAGCATGAAAATGAGGAATGACGAAATGGTTCCACTGTAAAACCCGGTCCAGTGCATGCGCTGCTGTGACGAGCGCTTTCCGATCCGGTGCGGCGATGAGCTTTTCAATGAGCGTGTCGATCGCAGGATCGTTGATGCCAATGATATTGCGACTCCCCTGTTGATTGACGGATGCACTGCCCCAGAAATCTCTTTGCTCGTTGCCAGGTGACATGGATTGCCCCCAGTTTCCCACGACCATGTCATAGTCAAACGTGTCCAGGCGGCGGCGATATTGCGCGGATTCAACTGTACGGGTGCGAATTTTTACGCCTAACTTCTCAAGATTCTTTGAGAATGGCAGCACAATCCGCTCAAATATTGGGCTGGATAGAAGAACTTCAAATTCAAGCTTAACGCCAGTTTTCTCGTTAACGCGAATGCCATCTTTGATAACCCAACCTGCATCTCGCAACAGTTTGGATGCTGTCCGAAGGTTTGTACGAATATTTCCGCTGCCATCAGACTCAGGGGGGGTGTATTCTTCAGTGAACACTTCGGGAGGAATCGAATTTCGAAGAGGCTCGAGCAGCACAAGCTCGGCATCCGATGGAAGGCCAGTCGCTTCAAGTTCAGAATTGTCGAAATAACTCCGTGATCGTTTGTACTGCCCATAAAACAGGTTTTTGTTGGACCACGTAAAATCAAACGCATACGCCAATGCTTCACGAACGACGGGATCTTTGAATAAGTCACGCCGGATATTGTAGGCAAAACCCTGCATGCCCGTAGGACGGTTATGGTCAAACCGTTCGAGCTTGATATGGCCCTTGTCGACTGCCGGCACTTTGTAAGATGTCGCCCAGGCTTTCGATGAAAATTCACGTCGAAAATCAAACCTGCCGCCGGTAAAGGCTTCAATCGCAACTTGTGCATCCCGGTAGTATTCAAATTCAAGCGTATCAAAGTTGTTGAGACCCTTGTTTACCGGAAGATCTTTCCCCCAATAATCGGACACTCGTTCCATGATGATTGTACGGTTTGCCTCGATGCGTTTGATTTTATAGGCGCCGCTACCGAGTGGCGGCTCCAGCGTTGTCGCGTTAAACTCTCGTGTTGCCCAGTAATGCTTCGGCAGCACAGTGAGTTGTCCGAGAATTAATGGGAGCTCGCGGTTTTCGCCTGGTTTGAAATCGAATCGAACGGTTTTTTGATCAATTATTACGGCACGCTCAACACTGCCGTAATAAAGTCGATAGAACGGTGCCCCTTTTGAGACTAGCGTCTCGTAACTGAAGATGACATCGTCCGCAGTGATCATTTTGCCGTCATGCCATCGGGCTTCATCACGTAATGTAAATTCAACCCATGAACGATCCTTCGGTGTGCGAACAGTTTTTGCCAATTGGCCATAAACGCTAAACGCCTCATCTGCTGATGACGTCATAAGCGTTTCGTAGATGAATGCAGCACCGCTGGCGGCATTTCCTTTGACAATGAAGGGGTTCAGGCTGTCGAAGCCACCGATGGCGCTGAGTCTAATTGATCCGCCCTTCGGTGCGTTCGGGTTTACGTACTCAAAATGTTTAAAATTAGAGCTGTACTTCATATCTCCATGCATCGCCAAGCCATGCGCTGGTGCTGGATCATTGGCATTCGCCGCCGGGATCACCATAAGATTAAAGGCAGTGACGCTAAGGATAATAAGACGATGCACAAACATGGAGCCTCCAACTCAAATGTAACTGATAAGATAGTGGTCTGCCGAAAGGCTCTCTACAAGAAAGACCGTATCACGCAGTAATAAAATCAGCGTGAACGATGAATATCTTCACGTTTACACGCAACTTAATGATTGTTCATAATGGTGAATTGACGATCGCTTACCGCGATAGAATATCAATGCCAGCTTGATGCAGGGCAGGGCCACTTGAAGCGAGTACGGTATGTGTCTTCGCATCATCACCGGCTTCAAATGTTAACGGCACGCCCGCCCAATCAGTGATGATGCCGCCAGCCCCTTCAATAATAGGGATCAAAGCGGCGTAATCGTAGGGTGCCAATGTATCTTCACAAACCATATCCACCCAACCACATGCTAACTGACCATAACCCTGACATTCTGATCCAAATGTCGTGTAGTGTACGGCGTCCATCAAGGCCTCAAATCTCGGCTTATGATCGGATACAAACATTTCTGGTGAGGTTGACGTCATCCAAGCTTCGCCGATGGGGCATTCAGGTCTGGTGGTGATCGTCTTGCCATTAAAGGTAGTTGCTCTACCAACACCACCAACCCAGCGGTCACTTGTTGCTGGTGCATCTGTTACGCCTGCAATGGCCTGTCCGTTCCTGACAATACCAATCAGGGTGCCAAATATTGGTTTGCCGGTAATGAAGGCTTTGGTGCCGTCGATGGGGTCAAGAATCCAAACCGTATCTGCGTCCGGATTTGATACGCCGAACTCTTCGCCAAAAATTCCATCGGAAGGGCGTTCAACGGCAATCATGTCTCGCATGATTTGCTCAGCAGCTCGGTCGGCCTCAGTTACAGGGCTTTCATCGCCTTTTGCGACGTGGCCGATACCACTTCTGAAATGCTTAAGTGTAACCGGGCGCACTGCATCAGCAAGCCGCCCGGCTAAATCTAAGATCGCATCAATATCGGCGGGAATTTCCGCCGCCCCACTCATGGTAGAGGCGGAGGATTGTCGTTGTTTTCGCGAAGATATAGGATCACGTTCGCACGGTCAGAGGCTTTCTTAAGCGCAAATGACATTTTTGTGCCGGGTGCATAGTCCTTAGGGCTCTTCAAGAAGTCGTTGATGTTCTCATAAGTCCAAGATGTGCCAAGGCTCAAAAGTGCGTCTGAGTAAGCGTAACCCTCTGCAGCACCTTTTTTGCGACCAAGAACACTCCAAAGGTTTGGTCCAACCTTGTTGGCTCCGCCTTGTTCAAGTGTGTGGCAGCCAAGACATTTTTTGAATGTCTTCTTGCCTTTTTCAACGGACGCGGATGCCATAAGCACCAACACGCTTTCTTCAACAGGAGCAGCAGCCTGCGTAGCGCCAGCATCTCCATTGTCAGCGACTTCAATCTTATAAGCGTTCTCTGCAAGTTCATCAGCGTGAACAAGTGTGTTGCCTATTTGATTGCTGCCCCAAACGACCCAAGCCGCGATGAGCAAAGCAAAACCTGATTTTTCCCAAAATGAGAAATGCATGCGTGTGTCTCCTACCCCGAATAGCAATCTCTTTTTACCTGCTCATCGCCCGGTATTCAACCGAACTCGTAAAAATCATGAAAGGACTGTGACGAAGTGCCCTAAGCAGGTATACCGGGTACTATATATAGGGATTGTTTAATGAACCCAATTGTTATTGTTCCGGCCAGAATGGCGTCAACACGTTTGCCGGATAAGCCGCTCGCAAATATTCACGGCAAGCCAATGATTGTACACGTCATGGACCGCGCTGCTGAGGCAGATGTTGGGCCTGTGCTTTGCGCGGCTGCGGAAACAGAAATCATCGATGCTGTGAAAGATGCTGGGTATGAGGCGATACTAACGAACCCTGATCACCCATCGGGTTCGGATAGAATTTGGGAAGCACTTTGCACTGCGGATTCGGACGGTTCATACGATGTTATTGTGAATTTGCAGGGCGATTTGCCGACACTGGACCCCAATCTTGTAACAGCAGTCGTGGCACCTTTGAGTGATCTGGATGTGGATATTGCCACTTTGGTATCCGAAATCACCGAAAGCAACGAGCGAGATAATCCTAATGTGGTCAAATGTATTGCTGCTTTGGATGATGGACGCACGCAGGCCCGAGCACTTTATTTCACGCGTGCGACCGCACCCACCGGGGATGGACCGCTTTGGCACCATATCGGAATCTATGCCTATCGCCGCAGTGCGCTTGAGCGGTTTGTTTCCATGCCCCCTGGATTGTTGGAACAACGTGAGAAACTCGAGCAATTACGGGCCCTCGAAGCTGGTATGTGGATTGAGGCTGTCCGCGTTGACACTGTTCCACTTGGTGTCGATACTCCCGCCGACTTGGAGCGGGCACGCCAGATGCTGACGCCGTAATCGCGCCTGAATACGAAATTGGATTTAAACAAATGACATCACCGGATAAATTGATCGCATTCCAAGGTGCCGTTGGGGCCAATTCTGATATTGCGTGCCGTACTGCTTATCCTGATATGACAAGCTTGCCTTGCGATACGTTTGCAAATGCTTTTGATGCTGTGCAGTCAGGCCGTGCTTTGTTGGCGATGATACCGATTGATAATACGGTGGCAGGCCGGGTCGCAGATATTCACCATCTTTTGCCCGATAGTGGATTACAAATTATTGGTGAGCAATTTGAGCGAATTAATCACCAGCTTCTCGCACTTCCAGGTACAAAAATTGAAGATATCACTGAAGTGCACAGTCACGTCCATGCACTCAATCAGTGCCGTGGTTTGATTGCTGAGTTGGGCGTCAAAGCCATTGTTCATGCAGACACGGCTGCCGCAGCTGCAGATATCGCAAAATGGGCAAACCCGAGCAAAGCATCTATTTCGACCCGTTTGGCGGCCGAGGTTTATGGCCTGGATATCTTAAAGTCAGATATTGAGGATGCGGAACACAACACAACGCGATTTGTTGTTTTGGCGCGGGAAGGGAAAACTTATCCTGCCGGCACGCCGGACATGATGACCAGCTTCGTGTTTCGGGTGCGGAACATCCCGGCCGCACTTTATAAGGCGATGGGCGGGTTTGCGACGAACGGTGTCAATATGACGAAGCTTGAGAGCTATGTGAGCGAAGGCTTTGTCGTGGCGCAGTTTTACGCCGAAGTTGAGGGGCATCCTGACGATATTGGACTTAAGCTCGCACTTGAGGAACTTGCATTTTTCTCACACGAAGTGACGGTGCTTGGGGTGTATCCGGCTAACGCGTACCGCAAAACAACCGACGCTTAATCAGCATCCAGCCATTTTTGAATGAGCCAGCGCGATATCGAGTCTTTTCGCGGTAGCCTAATTTCGTCTCCGACCGCATCAAGCGATTCTTTCATGCCCAGTACATCTGCTCGGCTGAACCACTGACAATCAACAAGCTCTTCCGTATCGATGGTGATGTCATAGGATGTGGCTTTAGCGTGAAAGCCCAGCATCAGCGATGATGGAAATGGCCACGGCTGGGAAGCAAGATACTCGACGTTAGTGGTCTCAACGCCTGATTCTTCAAAGACTTCTCGATTTACAGCTTGTTCAAGTGTCTCACCGGGTTCAACGAAACCGGCTAGTGTAGAGTACATTCCAAACGTCCATCGTGCTGAGCGACCCAGTAAACAGGCACCGCCTGGCACATCGTCTCGAATGACCAAAACAATGATTGCTGGATCGGTGCGTGGGAAATGGCTCGTTGCGCAGTCTGGGTTTACGCAAGCACGTTCGTGGCCGCTATGGCGTGAGACGGTTGGCGCACCACAGACACCACAATGCCCATGTCTGGAATGCCAGAAAATCATGCCTCGTGCATGCGCAAGTAAATGCGCATCGGTCGCCGGTAAAAATGATCCAACACTGCGAAGATCAACGAATTCTGCGGAAGAACCCGTCATCGAAACGATCTGCTCAGCGTAGGCATCTTCGACTGCGACAGCGAATACGGGCTTATGATCGTCAGTGCCGAGGAGAACTTCCTGGTGCCCGTTCGCGAGGATTTCGTGCGCCGCAACACCTTCAAATATTTGGGCACTGTGTGATCCGTCATTCTTTATGAGATTAAGTGCGCCCGATACGGGGACGACGCCAACACCTTCGGCCATGCGCTCGGCAAGCCATTCTGCGGGTCGTCTGGACATATTGTCGCGGCGGAGGGAAAGCGTGGTGTACGTCAGTTTTATGCTCATGGCATAATTTTGCATAAGAGGCCCTGATCAGCAATGACATCAACGGTAGGCAGTGAGTATTGGCTGGATAATTCGTTATCTTTATTGGCATTAACCATATACTTTCATGAAAGTCGCTGGACTTATGAGTTAATTGAGGTTTTTTTAACCATTCTTGGCCACGATGGTTGCAGTTGATGTTCCCGCACCCCTGGGTGCCGTTGCATTCCTTGCAGTCGGTAGGTGGAGAGAACGGTGGAAAGTATGAATATGAAATTGAGTCGTGTGCTGGGTAGACACGTAATGAACTGGGGCGCTGTTGCACTTGTTGTAACGGTGTTAGCCGCATGTGCTGCACCTTCGGGCGTCAGTAATTTTGGTGTTGCTCAGTGTAAACAGATATCACAGCGCGCCGAGGCCAAGATAAATTGGGCACGTGTCCCTGAAATTGAAATTCGTGTTCGCGATGGTGAGTACTCGCCAATGGTGACGCGTCTTCAGCAAGGGCGACCTTATGTGCTTCGCATTCGCAATCGTGATGACAGTCTTCGCGTATTTCGTGCCAAAGACTTCTTTGAACGAAACGCCGTGATTGCGGTCGGCGTTGAGGGTGTGCGTTCTGATCACACGTGTATCAATGCGATCTCCATTCCCGCACGTCAAAGTGCGGAGATACGGGTTGTTGCGATCACGGATGGTACGTTTGAATTCGAAGATAACGCCTTGCTTTTGCCATTTGTGTTTTCCGGCGGGGCATCAGGCGTGATCGTAATTGATGAACGTCGCGAGACAGCTGGCCTTAACTAAGTACGTTTCTGATGAATAATTCTGTTTAAGCGCCTGCATTTTGCGGGCGCTTATGCGTTTGTCGCTGGCTTGTGTGCAGCAATGCCGATCATGACCAACGCAATTCCCAATAAATCCCGGAGCGAAGGGATCTGTGCAAGCACAATCGCCGCAATAATCGTCGCAGTTGCGGGTAGAATGGCCAGTAATAGCGCAAATGACGCCCGTGGTAGACGCGACATTGCGAGTTGGTCACATATGTAAGGAATTACAGACGAGCAAACGCCGACGCCAATTCCTGCAAGGACAAGTTCGATCGTACCGAAGGCTTTCATGGCTTCATACAAGCCAATTGGCATCAAAAATATCAATGCAATTGCCATCGCCGCCCCTAATCTTTCAACACCTCCACTGGCACCGTTCTCAGAGGCTTTGTGGCCCAGCATAATGTATCCGACGAATAGTGCTGCATTGAGAGTTGCCCAAAACAGACCGAGCGGATCTGTCCCGGATCCGTCACAAAGAATTTTTTTTGCAGCGATTTTTCTTTTTCCAGGCTTTTCTTTGTCCGGTTTGGCGGCAACATTTGC
>WASW01081688.1_pt1 | contig 12895 bp, 14 predicted proteins | sample 5698521 | NCBI WGS metagenome assembly WASW01 (sample SAMN11175560, study PRJNA528189) | sponge metagenome | isolation source: marine sponge | host: Leucetta | place: Antarctica: Western Antarctic Peninsula, King George Island | collected 2013-01
TCCTTATTATAAGGCGCTTGATAAACAACTTGAATATTACCAGTGACTTTATCCTGCATACGTAATTGTGCTGCTGTCTCACCTTGAATAGAACAATAACGCCCACCAATGAGCTGCAAATTATTGTTAGCGACAAATCGAGATCGACTCAAAGAAAATTCTAATTTATTAAAGTAAGCACGCACATCACTTAACGAAGTGCTTGATACCTCCATAGGCTTCATCTTTAGATGATTATAAGAAACCTCTTCGGCAATAAGCTGTGATACATCCGCTTTATGATTTACCCCAAACTCCCAAAACATTCCCAGTGCAAGCGATAACACTAAACTAGCAGCAATCGCTCTCGCTTTAACCAGATTTCTGCGTTCCTTATTCTCGTGTTTAGCATTAATCATTTGCGTCAACCCTTGCAACTGCTCATTGCTAAGCTGTTGTGATTCAACATACCCTTTGACTGCTTTTTTTAGCTCTTGTTTCATGATGCTACATCCCTGCTCGATTCATCAAATTGCAACTCGAGCCGCTTTCGTAACCGATGGATTTTGGATAACAATGACCCCCGTGGAATCTCTAAGTACTCCGCCAACTCATCTGTGGTGTAACCTTCTACTCCCCAAAAATACATGATTTCCCGCTCTGAAACAGTTAACTTCTCCCAAACTGCTTCTACTTGATATTGTGATGCGACAATTTTTTCTAGCGAATTAGTATTCATATCCACATAAGTCACAGTCTCGTCATATTGTTCTTCTTCTATCTTTGAGTTCTTCCTACATTCATCAATATAATGATTACGAATAATTTTTTTTATATAGGCAGGCTTATTATTAATACTAGCGCTGTCTGCTTTCAGGAATTTTTCTACACTTGATTGCAGCAAGTCATAAGATTCATGCTCTTCACCAGTCAAGGTAAAGCAATACCGATACAGACTATTAAGTTGCTTTGCATCAAACATATTCAATATCTAAGCCATTCATTTTTAATTAACTGTTCAAGCGCTGTATTCAACCGATCACCATCGACAAACAGCTCTGCGATTTCAGTCAATGTTTTGCCATCTTGTATAGCTGTTATCAAGCTATATAGGTCTGCATTTATTTTCTTTAATGACACTTGATATTCATCTCTGTAAATACATAAGTATTCATGTTCGCTGGCAACAATAACCTCGTCCTCAGCAGCGTCACTTTGATGCGCCTCCCATAGCTCAGCGATAGGATATTCAGAGTTCAATATAGATACACTCGCCTGCATAGAAAAAAACATCTCTCCCGCTTGATTGATGCATGCATTTTGAAATCCAACCATGTCTAATTTTACATTATCTGCAGAAAAATAAACTTCTTGAATCTGCCATTCCAGCTGAGCTAAATCAGCTAGATATTGAAAATCCTCTAGCTCAGGCCTTCGCTGAATTAATTGCTGAAGATAACTTGAGAAGTTTCCACCGTACTCATTGAGATCAACGCTATGTGATGGGTTTTCTTTGATATACTTTTTTGCAATTTGCTTAAAGTAATCACTGCCAAGTATCTTTTCACAAACAGGATACACACTCATCAATACCGACACATGTAATGACCTTACATTGGTACGATAAATATCTATTCTTTCAGCTGGCTTTAAATTACCTTGATCACTAATCGACGCTAGCACTGCATTATCAGAATCAGTCAGTGCTGCCCAAAAATCTTTTTGTAACTTAACTAACATTCTTCCATACAACTCACATACATAGCTCTCTCCAAATCCTTATGGAGCAAAGACGAATCATAATATTTTGAGCTACGCATGATGAAATGAGATGTATTAAAGCTAATTACTTAGCAGGTTTTACTTTTGCTACTGTACCGCCAGTTATTTTTGCACATGTACCACCTGGGACATAAACCCACTCGGTATCAGCGTTATCTACAGTCGCTTGACCAGCACAGCCATGCTTACCATCTAATGCACCACAATCATTCTTGCCAGCTTTTGCAATACCCGCACATTTTTCCCATTCTGTAGGTTGATCAGGCACTGCTTGTGCTTGTGTGGCGGCGAACATGCCCGCTGAAAGAATAGTCGCGATTGCTGAATTTACAACGGTTTTTTTATTCATTTCTCGTACTCCAGTATGAGTTAATAATGTCGCAAGCAATCGATAGTTTTGCTTACTCTCACATCCTAAGACGAAATTGAGGCTAATTTGATTGCATGGATTCAAAAAATACTCTAGCTACCGGCCCATGAAGAGGTCGCCCACTTATATACGCTTACGCAAAAGTGATTGGCCCTGGCTTGAGTACCTCGGTTTTAAGCAGCGGAGTCAAGGCCACTTAAAATTACAAGGGTTTTACTTTGTAAAATTACAGATTACTTGGTTAACAACAATTTATTAGATTTGGTTAACTGTAATAAATATGTCTCACCGGCATGGCTTATCCCTGCATAACGCTTACCTTTTAATAGGCTTGTAAAAGATACCGCAGGGTCAAGTTGGCCCTGTTGATCACGGTTAAGAGGAAGCTGGTTCGACATGTTAGCGCTCCTAAATGAATTGTTGATTACCGATATGCTAATGATAATTATTATTTATAATTACAAGCAGTAACACTAAAAATTAGATTCTATATAAGATTATCCCAATTAACTCATTAATTGAGCTAGATCTAAGCCCTCTTCACCCATCGGCGGACACCAATAGTAATTGCCTGTAAGCGGTTTTGAAAAAGTGAATAATGCATCAGTCACCCCGTCATCTAAGCCAACCATTCTGTTTAATTGCAGTTCAAACGCATCGAATGAATGACCGAATGAGACAAACATAAGCCCTGATTGTTGGTTCTCTATCCACGGAGAAGAGCGTCTGACCACATAGGCTTGTGGGTCGAAATCATCTTGCTCAACTCTTTTCACGTGAGCACTTTTAGGCGCATCATCAATTTCTTCATTGGTTGTTTTGGCTCTACCAATAATGTGATCTTGCTGTTGTGCCGGTAGTTCTTCGAAATAGTTAAGATCGTGTAACCATTGCTGCACAGCAACAAAACTAGATCCATCCATCTTAGCGCTTTCACCAGACATTAGGGCAGCTTGCTGAGCTAATTCATCGATAGGATTTTCCGTGCCGTCTTCATAGCCAGTCAGATCCATACCATCACCATATTTAAATCCATCAACAACATTAATCAATTCAAACGCTGGATTAGCAATCACTTCAATTGCACGACCACGGTGAAGCAACTTCCCTAAATCATCACCACGCAACCAAAACCATAGATCACCAGGCGTTGTAGACATAGGCACTGGGGCTTTGCTTAACTCAGGAAATAAATGTAACCCAGGCACTTTTTTATGCAGAGCCGTGACTACTTTGGCTCCAATCCCCATGACCACACTAGTACCGTCGACCATATGCGACAAAGATGTCAGCACATTTTTTAATTCAATGGGGTTTTTAATCGTAAACGTTAAGTAACGTGAACGCGAAGGAATATCCAAAAATATTGCGGGTTGACCTGTATGCATAGAAAAGACTCATTAAGATATTAGTAATAACATTATATACCCCAACATATTGATTTCGAATATGTTGACTGACAAACCTATCCAGGTTGTTGGCGACCGTATAATTTAGTGTATAGGCCATTCGAACCTAACAATTCTTGATAACTACCATGTTCACTGATTTTTCCATCATCAAACACAAATACTCTATCCGCCTGTTTCACAGCACTCAGACGATGCGCAACAATTATTGTAGTTCGATTATTTAAAAATGTTTGCAATGAATTATGTACTCGTGCCTCAGTATCTGCATCTAGCGCAGATGTCGCCTCATCTAGTATTACCACATTAGGGTTAGTTAATGCCATACGTGCAATGGCAATACGCTGGCGCTGACCTCCAGACAATCTAATGCCATCCATGCCTAGCAGACTGTCTAATCCGTGCGGCATCTCTTCAACTACCTCACGTATTTGTGCGACTGCTAATACTTCCCAGAGTTTCTCATCAGGTACTTCTCTGCCCATTGTTAAATTCATACGTAACGAGTCGTTAAATAATGCAGGATGTTGCAACACACAGGCAACATGTTCACGTACTATCTTCATACCAATTTTCTGCATGGAAACACCGTTAAATTTAATATCGCCAAATAATGGCGGATAAAGACCTAGCAACACCTGAACTAAAGTAGATTTTCCTCCACCGCTAGCGCCGACTAAAGCGACTTTTTCACCTGCATTAATTGACAAATTGACGCCATTAAGCACATACGGTCCATCACCGTAAGCAAACTTAATATCTTGTATATCAACAGTCATTCCTTTTTGATCAAGGAATGGATTTTGTTCATGCCGATAAACAGGCTCGTTTGGCAAGTACATTAATTCATTAATACGACCTAGCGCAGCTTTAGCACTAAAATATGAATATTGAATATTCAATACATCCTGTACTGGGCCCATCATGAACCACAGATAGCCAAACACAGCAATCATTTCACCTATCGACAACCCGGCAAACAATACCATCGCCATCCCTACCGCACGGAAAACATCAAACCCAATCAGGAATATGACAAAAGACAAACGAGTAGCGGCATCACTTTTCCACGAATACGCAGCGGAATGATCACGCACTTTGGCAGCTAACTTATCGACTCGCGACAAATAAAACTTCTCACGGTTACTTGCTCTAATTTGCTGAATACCATCTAATGTTTCAGTTAATGCTTGCTGAAATATTTCGAATGCTTTATTTTCATTTTTCTTTAAATTCTTGATGCGCTTACCCATGGTCATAGTGAAATAAATTACCACAGGGTTCATCAGAAGTATAAATAATGCCAATTGCCAATGTAGCCAGAGCAAGATAACCGCCACCCCAACAATTGTTAACACGGAAACAATGACTTTACTGACCGTTTCACCAATAAAGGTGTCCACTGTATTCAGGTCAGTCACAAGTAAGGAGGAAACTGTGCCACTACCCACTGTCTCATATTCAGACATAGCAATGGATTGTAGGCGAGTTAATAGCTGTGAACGAATCTTATAAATAACACCTTTAGATATACCAACAAACTTTTTGGTTTGCCACAAATTAAGCAGTACCGACGTCACCCTAAGAATAACAGTAAGCACCAGAATGCCAGCAATATAAAACAGTGAACTGTGATCTGTGCCTGACGATAACCAATCAAATGCAGCGACTACTTTTCCCGGTTGATTGAGTAAAATTTCGTCAACCAGCAAAGGAATTAGCAGAGGAATAGGAACACTAGCCAACACAGCAAATATAGCAATGATATTGGCTGCGACAAAAGTACGCCGATGTTGCGGTGCCAACTGAACGATATATTTAAATGTATATGTTGCTGGCACTGTATTTATGCTTTTATTGAGAGTGGATTAAAATCTATTCGCTTTCTTTTTCTTTCTTCTCTTCGGCATCCATTGATGCGCGCACTTGATCCATATCGAGCTCTTTAACTTTCTCGATAATATCTTCTAATTGTGCTGGCGCTAAAGCACCTGCTTGATTAAACAATAAAACCTGTTCTCTAAAGAGCATTAAGGTGGGGATAGAACGAATTTGACATGTTTGACCTAATTCAGTTTGTACTTCGGTATTCACTTTAGCAAATACAACATCGGTATGATTTTCAGAAGCCGTCTCAAATGTAGGTGCAAAGGATTTACACGGCCCACACCATTCTGCCCAGAAATCAATAATGACAATATTGTTTCCTTGGATTGTATCGTTAAAATTATCAGAGTTTAGTTCCAGCGTGGCCATATTGTCTCCTAGTGATTAAGATTTTCATGCGAATAATAGTATTCGATATCCTTCAATGCATCTTGTAAGTTTTCTAAACGCACCAAAAAATGATCGATCTCAAGAATACGTTGTTTTTGATCTAATTCAAATGGCAAATATTCAGTCAATCTTGCAACGACCCAATGCACACTTTGCATATATGGAGCCTGCTGACTGAACAATCCACTCAATGCTACTACGACGGCAATAATCAATTGCGCCCATTCATGAAATTTTTCAGGCAATATTTGATCATCACCTTCCAGCAAGTATTCAGCGTCTGCAGCGACTAATTGATTCACTTACTTGAGGCTCGTTTTTATCTCTACTCGTGACTGACCTTAAGCTGTCACTCTTAACAGGCTATCAGGCAACGCTCCCCAGTCAATATTGCGGCATGAGGTACTTATGTTTTACAGCACTGTCAACTTCACTCCTCTCTTTGATTACACGAATACTCTTTCATCATATCCAAGTAATGCGATTCGAAAATAAGAAGTATCAGACCCCTGCAGAAAATATGATTAAGTGCCAGCTGAGCTCTCTAAAATATTTGATTTTGATATGCGCAACACTGGAGATATACTAATGTCTTGCAACTACATGAAGAGAGTTCTCTAGACAATATACTCTCCAACAAACATTGCCTCGCGTTAAGCATGAGATGCTTATCTTCAGTCGTTAAAAAAGCTTTATCCTCTACAATGAAATGCCTTCATTATCTACATTAATGATTTAAACGTTGGCTAAGCCCTGTAATAAGCTTTTCACATACTCCGCCAAAACCACCATTACTTAGGATAAGCACATTATCTTGTGGCTGTAAGATGGACAGCAGATATTCCACCAAACGCTCTATATCAGTGAATACATTGTTATGTAATCCTGATAATACTTGTTCTATTGACCAGCTTAGATCGCCACCATCATAGATGCACAACTCCGTCGCAGAGGATAACGCATCCTTTAAATGATGCGCGTGGATACCCATCTGCATAGTATTTGACCGAGGTTCAAATACAACAATCATGCGTTGCTTGTCATATTGTTGCTTAAACGCTTCTAGGGTGCATTTAATTTCAGTTGGGTGATGAGCAAAATCATCATATATCGTAATACCACCGTACTCACCTCTATTCTCCAAACGTCTTTTGACACCTGAAAAATTGGCAAGCGCTTTTAATGACTCCTCGACAGTAACGCCTGCATGCCTTGCCGCACCAATGGCAGCTATGGCATTCAGCGCATTATGTTCACCAAGTAACGAAATATGTCCTTCGTATTTCTTCCCTTCTTGCATAAAAAACTTAAAAGGCTTCTTTTTCTCGTGCACACTATCTAACTGCCAATAACAAGATTTTTTTGCACCAAACGATTCGCTTTCTGACCACAACCCCTGGTCCAACACTTGTTGAATATTTTCATCATCACCATTAAAAATTAACTTCCCTAACTGTGGAAGAATTTTTATGACATGGTGAAATTGTCTTTGCACATCTTCAAGATCACGAAATATATCTGCATGATCAAATTCAACATTATTGATAATTAATGTGCGTGGCTGGTAATGAACAAACTTAGAGCGCTTATCAAAAAATGCTGTGTCATATTCGTCGGCTTCAATAACAAAAAATGGTTTATTTCCAATACGTGCAGACACACCAAAATTATGTGGCACACCTCCTATTAAAAACCCAGGTTCAAGACCTGCATGCTCTAATATCCACGCAAGCATGCTCGCAGTCGTGGTTTTACCATGAGTGCCTGACACAGCAATCACCCAACGATTTTTCAACAGGTGTTCACTCAACCATTGAGGGCCCGACATCATCGGCCATTGTTCGCTAAGCATACGCTCAATGACTGAATGACCTCGTGTCATCACATTACCAACAACAACTTGGTCTGGACGTATATCTAACTGTGAAGCATCAAAGCCTTCAATCAAATCAATCCCTGCTGCTTCCAGCTGGGTACTCATCGGTGGATATACACCCTCATCAGATCCAGTAACTTGGTAACCCATTTGCTTAGCCAATAGCGCTAGGCCACCCATAAATGTTCCACATACTCCAAGAAAGTGAATATGCATTTTATATCCTTAGCATTTCTGAAATTGAAAGAAGCATCATCGAATTTAGCAACGTATATCCTAGACTAATAGAGATGCCCGCAGCTAAATTAAGCCCAACAGCATATCTTAAGATATGTCCATACGCGATAATTATCCAAATAAAAATAAGAAAAAACAAAATCTTCCCAATACCCGAGATGTTTTGCACATTTTGATCTGCAATGAAAGCATGAGAACATATTGTATGCAGTGACCCAATAAATATTCCCACTCCTAAAAATGCATTAAACGTTTGATTCACACGTTCTTTCTTTCCGCGCAGAATCAGTAGAGTAAATATATACAAAATAATTAAATCTAATACACCATGTACTGCTCCTCGTGCAAAGCCGTAGATAGCAAGTGCATTTAAAATAGACGGAGCCAGATAAAGACACAGCAGTATCTTTTGAAAAGTGTACGAGAAAGGACAATCTTGTGGCTTTTCTCTCAACAAAGACAGGTGAATGTAGTACTCAAAAATATATTTCATTTAATTAGCGTAAAAATTTATACACACCACGTTTTGATGGTGCAGACAACCAATCTTCCAGTATCTCTAATTCTTTAGTGGTTGCTGGATAGCTTTCACGATCACCTGAGCGAATTTGTCGGATTCTCTTTTCTAATGCTTTATATCTTTCACCCGTGATGCCCGCTCTTCGTAGACCGATTGTATTCAACTTATAATGCACAACTGGATCTCGCCCCAACAAACAAAATGGCAACACATCTTTAGCAACAGGTGTAAATCCACTTATCATTGCATAAGCGCCAATACGACAAAATTGATGAATGCTTGAACTTCCTCCGATAATCGCCTTATTACCTACTTCAACATGACCACTAAGCCCTGCATATGCCGTGATAATAACTTCATCACCAACAATACAGTTATGACCAACGTGGGTGTTGCACATTAGATAACAGCCATTACCTATCTTCGTCACTTCTTGATCGCTATTAGCGCGATGCACGGAACAAAACTCTCGGAAAATATTGTCATCACCAATTTCCAACCATGTTTCTTCTCCATGATATGAAATATCTTGTGGTGCTCCACCTAGTACTACATGATCAGCGACTTTATTACGTTCACCCATGCTCACATATGAATGAATAATGCTGTGCGAACCTATCGATGTTCCCGCACTGATACGTACATGATCATGCACGACTGAGTATGGCCCTACCTCCACATTTTCTGCTAAGTTTGCTGAACTAGAAACGACAGCGGTTGAATGAATCTTTGCCATACAGAATAATATCTAAGTCAAATTGAGAACGAAGGCGCTGCTTATGTGTTGAATAATTGTTGAAACTTATTTTTTTGTTTTCCATCAATATCTACAAATGTAAAACGGATAGACATCTGGCTTTCAGCCAATCTTAGTACTGCTAATGCATGAGTCAAAATAGAAATAATTTCACCGCTCTTTGCATTCTTAAATTCAGCTATCATCATCACTAGATCGCCAGGTGTAGTTTGTATACCATCAGGCAATGACTTTGCTAACAATATTGATTCACATTCGATGCGCATGCCACCCAATGAGATATCTCGAGTAGACACATCAATTCTTTAATCGTTTTTATCTATCAGAGTCACTGGAACCAAGATGTCATATCTTAGGTAAACTCTGCGTTCTAGAGAAGATATGTTACTTCTCTTTACTCCACACTAACCAATGCAATTAGATCCTCTTCGTTCAACACTGGCACTGTCAATTTTTCTGCTTTTTGCAATTTCAAGCCTGCTTTCTCACCGGCTACTAGTGCGGTAGTATTTTTAGAGATACTTGATACCACTTTACCGCCTTTAGCACGAATCGCCTGTGCTGCTTGATCTCGACTCATACTAGCAAGTGTACCGGTCAAAACATAAGTATTTCCAGATAAAGTACCTTCTAAATTAGCATCGCTTGACTCTGGAACTACCCAACTGATTCCAATTTTATCGCACAGCATGTGTATTAGACGTCTATTCGCCTCATATGAGAAGAATTGAACAATGTTCTTAGCCACTACAGGGCCCACGTCTGGCACTTCTTGCAAATTCTCTTCATCAGCAGCCATGATCTTTTCTAAATCGTAATCAAAATAATTAACTAGCGCTAATGCAGTGGCTTCACCCACCTCGCGAATACCTAAGCCAAACAAGAATTTTGCAAAGTCTGCTTGTTTGCTTTCGTTTATGGCTTGCAGAACATTTTGCGCAGATTTTTTTCCCATGCGCTCAAGGTTGCTAAGTGCATTTTCATCTAACTGATATAAATCAGATAAATCTTTTACTAGTCCATCATCAACCAGCTTGTCGACCAACTTAACTCCTAGCCCTTCAATATCCATAGCGTTACGCGATGCATAGTGTTTTATAGCCCCCTTTCGCTGGGCGGGACACGAAAATCCTGCAATACAGCGAGCGATTGCTTCACCTTCAAGCCGTGCTATTTCATTAGCGCATTCAGGACATTTTTTAGGAAGTTTGATTTTTCGCGCACCTTTACGACGATGCTCCAACACTACTTTAACGACTTCTGGAATCACATCACCCGCTCGACGAATAATAACTGTGTCACCTAAACGGACATCTTTGCGCTCAACCTCATCCATATTATGAAGTGTAGCGTTACTCACCGTCACACCACCAACAAACACCGGTTCAAGTTTTGCTACTGGTGTAATAGCACCAGTACGACCCACCTGAAACTCAATATCATTCACTACTGTAATTTCTTCTTGTGCCGGAAATTTATGCGCTGTTGCCCAACGTGGTGCACGCGATACAGAACCGAGTTCGTCTTGGTATTTCTTCAGATTAACTTTATAAACAATTCCATCAATCTCATAATCGAGTTGTTCACGCAGCTGATGTATTTTTTCATAAAACTTCCAACAACCTTGCACACCTTCAACCAACTCAATTAAAGGGCAAACGCGCAAACCCCACTGCTTCAATTTTTCCAGCATACCACTGTGCTCGCCAGGTAATACACCACTTCCAACCAATCCCACACCGTAACAAAACATGTCCAGCGGCCGTTTTGCAGTTAATTTTGCATCTAACTGGCGCAAGCTACCCGCAGCAGCATTACGCGGATTAACGAACTCTTTTTGATTGTTTTTGCGCGCATAGTCATTCATTTGCGCAAATCCTTTTTTTGAAATATACACTTCTCCGCGCACTTCTAATTGTTGAGGTATATTTTTTCCCTCTAACTTTAAAGGCACTGAGCGAATTGTGCGCACATTCGCTGTTATATCTTCACCGATATTGCCATCGCCACGTGTTGCGGCTTGCATTAATAGGCCATTCTCATAGCGCAAGCTAACGGCGAGACCGTCCAACTTTGGTTCGGCGTTATAATCAATTTGACCATCATTATCCAATCGATCTTTAACTCGCTTATCAAAGGCTTTTAGTTCTTCCAAATTAAATACGTTACTTAGCGACAACATGGGAACCGAATGCTTAACTTGCTTAAATGAATCCAACGCAGAACCTGAGACTCGCTGCGTAGGCGAATCTGAAGTAATTAATTCAGGAGATTGAGTTTCTAGCTGTATAAGTTCGCGCATCAAGCGATCATATTCAGCATCAGGTACTAAAGGATCATCGAGCACGTAATACGAATAATCATGTTTGCGTATTTGCGCACGAAACTCATCAATTCTTATTGAATCAGAAGCCATTCAAGGCAAACATCAATAAGTATTCATTATGTAACTTGCAATGATTATGTGGTGACACTCTTTCTTGTTGCTCGCAAACCAAATAATTGCACTTGTTCTTTGTAAAGTGATATCGATTGCTTAGTGATGGGATTATGATCTTCATCTAACAAGTCGCCATTCAGAAATGCTGCAAGGCGCTGAGCATGCTCAACCATAATATTAAACGATTTGAGCTCATCTTCTGGACCGGGTAATTGCAATATCATAGTTAATCCGCGCGTTTCAAATGCACCCATTGCTTGCAAGTCAAATATGCCAGGCTTAAGCATATTTGCAACACAGTAAACGCTATGCTTTTTGTCTAGTCTTTCTACATTGTAGTGATATACGCCCATCTCTCCATGTTCAAGATCCAAATCCGACATCATTCGTACAATCATTGGACCAGCGAATACTTCAGTTTCATGCGCTACCACATGAAAGATCACTAACATTTCTTTACTAGATTTATCTTTTTCGGCCGGTTCAATTGCTGGCTTTCTGTTAACTTCAGTATGAACACGCTTTTCTTCCTGCACACGTTTAGAAATAGTTTCCTCACGCAACTCTTTGCTCACATCTTGAAACTGTGAGCGCAAATCATCTGGCAGGCCTAATGCTTCATCAACCTGTCCCATTGAGGGAATATCGTCGAGCTCTTCGGTGAGATCTAAATCATTTGTGCTCAGCTCATCAATTTGTCGATCTTTAGAATTAGTGCGATACCAAACATAAATGGCGGCAATGATGAGCACCGCAAGAATAGCGAGAGCGACGCGTAACTCAAAAGCAGATATCATATTACCTACCTATCCTGTTAATTTAACCAACATTGCATTATCAAGCAGTTGCAAGTTTGACTGCTTCTTCTATATCTACTGAGACCATTCTAGACACACCAGGTTCATTCATTGTCACACCTAACATATGGTCTGCGTAACTCATAGTACTCTTGTTATGAGTGATAAATACAAACTGCACATGCTTACTCATGTCTTTAATAAGATCACAGAATCGTCCAACATTAGCATCATCTAGTGGTGCATCAACCTCATCGAGCAGACAGAATGGGGCAGGATTTAATTCAAAAATAGCCAAAACTAGCGCAACAGCCGTTAGAGCTTTTTCACCACCAGAAAGCAGCTGAATAGAAGACACGCGTTTACCGGGAGGTCTTGCCATAATGGTTACGCCTGCCGTCAACAAGTCATCACCTGTCATTTCTAAATATGCTTTGCCGCCTGGGAACAA
>WASW01082881.1_pt1 | contig 12887 bp, 11 predicted proteins | sample 5698521 | NCBI WGS metagenome assembly WASW01 (sample SAMN11175560, study PRJNA528189) | sponge metagenome | isolation source: marine sponge | host: Leucetta | place: Antarctica: Western Antarctic Peninsula, King George Island | collected 2013-01
GTTGATGCATGTGGGAAGTGGATCATTTTCAATGAAATGATCTATATGAACCGTTGGTTGCCTATCTATTATTGTCCTACCTTTATGGGTTGGGGTATACAGCTCATCATCTTTCATGTTGTAATAAACGGTGCTTTCACCTCCAAGCCCAAGAGAGATAAGGTTGGGAAGAATGATGCTCAATGTTTTCATTGAGCCAGGCATACCGCATACGACCAGATGGTGATCTTTTGGCATGAAGAGAGGGTAATTGTCTAAATGCCCTAAATAAACACCGCCTAGCGTTTCGCCATCTTTTTTAATTAAGCCAAGGCGCATTGCATCGGCAAAAGTGCCTAGATTAGAGTTTTGCAATTTCCCCGATACATCGCCGCTTTCAATCAACTCTTTTGATTTTTCTGACTCAAGGAATGATCGTCTACGGCCTAGGTTTGTGATCACTACTTCAATGATGCGGTTGAGTGTAAAGGCCGTTTCTAGCATTCCGCTCAATCCTTTCTTTTGCTGACGCTGCGAAAGGTAGGCGGTGGGTTGTCTCGGTGGCGATTTATTTATCATTGATAATTTCCTCCGCCAGTCGTTTGAACTCCAGTGTCCGCATGTTTAAGTCACTAGGCTTTGGTAAATCCCGAATTAAGTCCTGGGGAATCGATGAGCGTTGAGACTGGGCAATCTCTTTAATCTCTCGTGCCATCTTTTCCCGTTGCGCTCTTGCGTATTGATTGCCAGAGGCCAAGGTTGGATCACCAATGAGCATTCCAATGGCTGATGTGAGTTCTCCCATATTTGCGGTGAACTTTGTAACGCCATAACTATCTTTGATGGTTTCAAGTTGGGCTGTTAAAAGCTTATCTTCCATTGTGTACACATAAGGAATGACTTGGCTTATGGCTTGGTAGTACATCGCATATGCGTTGTTACTGCGCTCCACTTCGGCCACGGCCAATTGCATGAGTTGTTCCATCTTTGCTTGGTCGTTTGCCGTTGTCCTAATGTGTGTGGCCTCACCAGTCCCCACAATGCGCATAACGGCGTTGTAGAGTGATCGTTCTGGATCAACATTTAACTCATAAATTAAAACGATCACGCCCAGTAATATTGGAAGGGAAATTAATTTTGTTAATTCCAGTAAATAAGACTGGCAAGGATAAATTCAGGCGTGGCGTGATGGGTTTCTTCGATAAGGTAACGGGAAAAGAAAAACGGATACGCCTGATTAACCAAGAAGAAACGGCAGGCCTTAAAGATAAGCAGAAGTCTGTGAAGGAAGAATTGGTTTTTCGCCATGGCGGTGTGCGTTCTGTACTCCAAGGTGAATTTGTCGAATTACGCACAAAACAAAGAGAAGAAAGAACGTTGCTTGCCTCTCGCATTATGGAGTTTAGGCAATCGCAAGATAGGGATGTAAAACGAAAATCTTCACTCAGTCAAACCTTCGAGAAATCAGCTCAAAAATCTGATGGAAATCGTGGTGTAGATAAGAAAGAAACCCGAAGAACTTCACGACGAAATCGAACAAGGGATAGGTCACGAGACCTGTAGCTGTCCCTACTTGTCTGTGTTCAATTTTAGGCTAATACAGAAATGCCAATCTTAAGTTAAGTATATAGAAACAAATGGATAAGCCTTGAATTGTCTTTGACTCTTTGGTGGGGGGTTGTTATGAGTCGAATGTATAAAAATATTTTAAAAGGAATTAAGCGATGAGTGAAGAGAAAAATCCAATGAGTAAGAAGAAAAAAATATTGTCGGTAGCTCTAGTGATTTTAGGGTTACTTATTGTTCTTCGTGTTTCTATTTCAGTCTTTGTTGAGCCAAAGACCATTCACCCTGTTGACGGAAAGGCTGGAATGATGAGGGCTCTAGAGGATGCAAAGAAAAGAAAAGACAAACAAATAGAAGATATTAGATCGAGAAGCCCTAACTATGAAGATAGTAATAATGATGTAAACAAAAAGTAGAGGAATAACTAAATGCCACAATTATCAGATGCTAGTTCACTATTAAACCTTTATAGCTTAGCTGGGAATTTGAATGGAAATGCTGTTGGAACAATTACAGTTCCAAACATTATTCTATCCAAAGACTCTGAAGACGACTATGTTGTCGATTACACATTATTTCGTAGTTACACTGATATTAGCTCTGCAAGTTATTATGATCCGAATGATACTGAACCGCAGAATATTGTGGATGGAGACGAGTATAATCAAAATATTGAAAATGCTATTCAGTCAATCCTTACTCCTACCAATTTTTACAGCACTTCATTTAGTGATGTAGCCCAATTAAGTTTTTTAGAAAGCACAAGTGGCACAGGAATACTGACTTTTGCACAGATGGATTTTGCTTCAGATATTTTTCCTGAAATAGAAGCCTCTGCTGGCTCATATTTTTATAAACCAACACTTTTACAATATCCATCTGAACGCTATGGCGATATCTTTATCAATACAGAGCATGATTTGATAACGGGTTTAGCCTTGGGAGATTATAATTTCTGGGAAGAAAGTGGAAACATTGAAATTGGTACACGTGCCTATAAAGTCTTGATGGAGGAAATATCTCACTCCCTTGGGATTGATATTGTTGGTATGGACTCTAATGGTGATGAGCTTTCAAAAAACTCCGCCATTGATAGTCATAAATATACAGTGACATCTCGAATAATTCATCCCGATATGGCGTTTGACAGAACGACTTTTTATGCGGTGTCGAAAGATATTAACGTAGAGAACGCATCAGGTAACCCATTTCCAACATCTCTTGGTATTTACGATATTGCTGCATTACAGGCGATATACGGCGCAGATACAACAACTCGGATAGAAAGTGGAACGACGTATACAGACGGTCAAGGTTTTTACGCCGATGTATCGGAAGCCTTTTTATATACAATTTGGGATGCTGGTGGAGACAATGATGTAATTGATACAAGAGATTATTTAACAGGTGTTGAAATTGATTTACGAGAAGGGCATTTTAGTTCGATTGGCGATAGTGGTAATGGCCAACGCGTTGCTTGGGACTCTGTTAATAATGATCGAGGAAATGTAGGAATCGCATATGGTGCAGTGATTGAAAATGCCATTGGAACGGGTGAGGCGGACAGTTTCTTTGGTAACGCATACGACAATCATGTTATTGGTGGTGAGGGAAATGATCGGTTTGATACTGGTAATCCTGACGTGGGGATTGGTGCCGTTACGTTTAATGGTGATGGTTCGCTGACGGCGTGGGATGCGCACGGTAATGATAAGGATACATTGGAAAGCATTGAGATTATCGATGCAGAATCAATTGTCGTTGATCATATAAATTACGATGCTTATAAAAATATGTTGGCGGCAGGATCAAGCTTTATATCAGTAGATGTGAGTGGTGTGCTTGAGGCGCAAAGTTTTACGACGAATAGCGGTAAATTTTCAACAATATACGGTACCAACTCTGGAGATACTTATTCCGTGTTTGCAAGTGTATCTGGGAGTCCGACCAGTGCTCAGTTTATAACAGGAACAGGCAATGACACGGTTATAGTTAACCCAAGTTCAACCCAACATACTTACACAGGTATTGTGTATACAGACGGGAATGACACTTATACATTTAATGGGCAGGGTGGCAGTATTTCAATTGGCGAGGGAGTGTCCTTGGGGCAAATGAGTGTCTCTTCAATATTAGGCGAACATGTTTCCCATATTGCGCAAAATAACGGCACAGTTATAGATACATATAGCTTGTCTGCTACAGTTAATATTGGGGGTCGTGGGACGATCACCCTTTCAAGGAATGTTACGTCTATTTTTGACGAAGATAATCCTGTATATGCAATACAGTTGGCAGATGGCGGTCAGCTATTGTTTACGTTTCAGTCTAACTTTAACCAATCTAACCAGGATTTAGGGTCATGGGAATGGTCACTTGTAAGTGGTGATGCACCAGATAATGTTTCAATAGACTTGACAAAAAACAACGTGATTGAGGGGACTGAATCCGGTAATTATATTCGTGGTATGCAAGGAGATGACACATTAGACGGTGGTGACGGGAATGACACAATTCATGGTGGACAAGGAACAGACAGTATAAAAGGTGGTAGCGGCATTGATACTCTCTATGGTGGACGTGGTGATGATAACATTTTCTTTGGTGATAGTGACGACGTTTATGGTGGGCAAGGGAATGATAAGCTCTTTGTGGAAGAGGGTGTAACGCGCAGTGACGTTTATGACTTTGTATTAGGTGAAGATGTTTTCTATTTTCATTTAATCGGTGGCGTTGATGATATTACAGATATATCTGTTTCAGCGTTTGGTGTGTCACATACCGAACTAGCATTTGGCGCAAATGGGCAGAATATCATTCTTCATAATGTAATTTTATCAAATGATGATCGTGCAGAAGCGTTTAATGTTTATGAACCAACCATAGCGTTTTCTTATATCCTTCCACTTGTACCAACGACGGTACAGTATGTGGAAGATGATCCAGATTATATGAATACTGCTTTTGCATTTTTACAGGCGAATGATCCCAATGGAGAAGTGCTTCAGGGATCATTTGGTACGGATGATCTCCTTGGCGCTTCTGGGGATGATTATCTCTATAGGGGAGACGGTTTGATAATTTAGTTGGTAGTGATGGAAACGATGTTCTCGATGGTGGAGATAGCTCTGACACCTTAAATGGTGGGGCAGGTGACGACTTTTATATCATTAGTGGTTTTGGATTCAATGGAGATTTCTACGACTCTATCACTGACTTTTCTGGAACAGACACACTTATCCTAACTGACGGTATTGTCACAGGCGATCTGGCGCTTTCACAATCTGGCAATGATTTAATCATTGACGACTTAAGCGGAAATTGGTTCGGTGTGGAAATTACGGATCAATTCTTTGGTGGTGAAAACGGTGTTGAATATATAGAAGTTGAAGGCATTATCTATGATCTGCATGATGCGTTCTCGACAGGAGTGTTTACACCTCTAACCGCGGGAATTGCTGGAGCGCCGCGTGCATTTGATGATGTCATTGTTGTTGAACATGATACTGTCACCACGGGCAGTGTATTTGCCAATAATGGCAACGGCGTTGACTATGACCCTGATGGTATTTATTTGGAAGTTAATCCAATCACAATCACAGATACATTTGGATCGTTCATTCTGGATGCTAGTGGTAATTACACAGTTACAACAAATGTTGGCGTGACACATTCACAAGTATTCTCTTATACGTTGAGGGATGCCGATGGGAATGAAGTACAGGCAAACATCGACCTTACCGTGCAGATTTCAAACTATGCGCCAGTTGCTGGTGTAATGGATGCATTCTTTGGTGTTGAAACTGGTGGTGCAGTATCGTTTGTTTCGAACTTTACTGATGCTGATGGGGACACTCTTTCATATTGGGCGACGTTGGATGATGGTTCGCCGCTCCCTGATGGATTGGTCATTAACCCAACAACAGGTGAAATCACAGGAACTGCGCCAGATATTCCTGAAGATTATGCTATTCGCATATCAGCGAGTGATGGAACGTCTATAGCTACGCATGATGTCGTATTAACAGCACATTTGAACGGTACATCTGGAGATGACCGCCTTCATGGGACTCAAAAAGGGAATGTGATCTCTGGTGATGCTGGTCATGACATTATCCACGGATATGAGGGACTTGATTTTCTGAATGGAGAAGCTGGAAACGATGTTCTCTATGGTGGTGACGGCGATGACGATATATCAGGGGATGCAGGAAACGATGCCCTTGTTGGCGGTGCAGGGAATGATCAACTAGATGGTGGAACGGGTGTTGATGAATTTATCTTTAATGCTGGGTTTGACGATGATGAAATTGATGGTTTTGAAGCGGGCGAAAAACTCAACTTTGCATCATTTTCAACTGTTACAGATATCAGTGATCTAACGATTACAGCTTCAGGTTCTGACTCACTTATCACACTTTCTGGGGAAGGAAGTATTCTTGTTTACGGTGTCGATGCAACGTCTTGGACGAACAGTGACTTTGTCTTTGGAAAGACAGGAACAACTGCTGGCGAAGCTGTCACTGGTGACGGCGCTTGGGATCATATTAATGGTCTGGCAGGTTTGGATTACCTCACTGGAAATGGTGGAAATGACGTGATCCTCGGTGGGTATGGTGAAGACCGTATTTACGGGAATGACGGAGACGACATTCTTGATGGTGAACGAGATAACGATAGAATTTACGGCCACCTTGGAAACGATACAATTTATGGCGGCCATGGTTGGGATCTCCTTCTTGGGTTAGAGGGTGATGACATTATCTGGGGTGGTATCGGTGACGATGTTATCCGTGGTGATGATGACGCAGCACTTGATAACTTTGTAGGCGCTGGAAACGATGAGCTTCACGGCGGAGATGGCAAAGATAAAATATCTGGTGGAGCAGGGAACGATATTCTCTATGGTGATGACGGCAACGATACTCTTTACGGGAACGCTGGTGAAGACACTCTATATGGAGGAAACCACGTTGACCGTCTTTATGGATATGCAGATAACGACATACTCTATGGAGAAGCAGGCAATGACTATCTCTATGGCGGGTTAGGTGATGATACTCTCGACGGAGGAGATGGCGTAGACCGTATCTACGGAAACGAAGGCAATGACACTATCCATGGTGGGGCTGGTAATGATTACCTCTATGGCCTAGATGACAATGACACAATCAATGGTGATGCTGGCGTTGACCGTATTTACGGGAATGCTGGTGATGACATTCTTGATGGTGGAGCGGACAATGACCTCATTTGGGGAGCAGAAGGCGCTGATACTCTCTATGGTGGAGATGGTGCTGATCGCTTAATCGGTGACGATGATCCTGCAACCTCAGGCTTTGTAGGCGCAGGAAACGATATTTTATACGGCCAAGCTGACAATGATATCCTCGGTGGTGGTGCTGGTGACGATACTCTCTATGGTGGAACCGGTGTTGATGCCCTCTACGGTAATGATGGTGCTGATACGTTTGCTTATCAGGCAGGTGACATTGATGGCACGATGGATTATATCCATGACTTCTCACTTCCAGAAGGTGACATGATTGATATCTCTGATGTAATTGATTTCGACGCTGGTAACGGTGATGCGATCTCTGACTTTGTATTTATCAGTAACGGGTCATACCACGCACAGATTAGTATTGATCAAGATGGAACTGGTACAGCCTATGCGGCAACGATTGTGACGCAGATTCAAAGTAATACAGGCCTTGATCTGAATACGATGATTACTAATGGATCGTTGATTGTGGCGTAAATTTTCTATGCTAAGTGGCTACCCACTGGGAGCCACTTGCTTTGTAAGTGATATTTGATTTCTATTCTAATATGGGGAGCCCTCCCGAATTTTTCTGCGTTATCCCTTATGATGCAAAATATCCTTGACAGGAAGTGTTTTCTTCTATATTTTATGCATCATAGCTAATGAAGGAATAAAAATTGAAACTCGTAGACATCACAACAATAGCCGCAGGGCATCCATTTCGAGGCAAAATAAGGGAGAAATCTGGTAGTGGTATTCGTGCGATCCAAATGAAAGATATTTCTTCTGATCAAAGTATCTTTTGGAAAGGCGTTACTGAGACAGAGGTTATTGGTAAGAAGAATCCTGATTGGCTCGTGAATGGAGATATTCTTTTTGCCGCTAGAGGGGCTCGAAATTACGCAGTTTTGATTAATGATGTCTTGGGTAAGGTCGTTAGTGCGCCGCAGTTCTATGTTCTGCGTGTAATGGGAAAATCTTTATTGCCTGAATTTTTGGTTTGGCAGCTCAATCAAAAGAGTGTGCAAAATTATTTTGAAAGCACTTCCGAGGGAACGCTTACAAAAAGTGTTAGGCGTTCGGTGTTGGAAAGTACTGAAATATGTATTCCTCCTTTGCAGGAACAAGAACAGGTTTTGGGATTGTATAAAACATTGAAGGCAGAGAAAGCAGTGTGTGCTGAATTGACTAGGAATGCGGATAAATTGATGAATGTTATAGCCAGCAGTGTTCTGTCTGATAGAACTTAATAGATAAAAGGAAAGAAATATGAATACAACGATAAGCTCAGAAGTAAGTCAGGACGCAATTAATAAAGCCTTGTGGGGGGCGTGTGACACTTTCCGTGGCACGGTTAGTGCCGATACCTACAAAGACTTCATTTTGACTATGCTATTCCTGAAATATATCTCTGATGTTTGGCAGGATCATTGTGACAAATACAAAGAAGAGTATGGAGATGAGCCTGAGTTGATTGCTGAGATGATGAAGAATGAGCGTTTCGTGCTTCCAGAGGGTTCAAGCTTTTATACCTTATATGATAAACGTCATGAGGCAGGGAATGGAGAGCGAATTGACCAAGCTCTGCATGCCCTGGAAGAAGCTAACGGAACTAAGCTTCGTGATGCATCAAAATCAGTCTTCCAAGACATCAGTTTTAACACAGACAAGTTGGGTGAGGAGAAGCAGAAAAATACAATTCTTCGCCATTTGCTGGAAGACTTTGCTAAAGACGAATTAAACCTTCGGCCAAGCCGTGTTGGGGCACTCGATATTATCGGTAACGCCTATGAGTATTTAATTAAGCATTTTGCCGCAGGTGGCGGGCAAAAAGCAGGGGAGTTCTATACACCTCCCGAAGTCTCAGATTTGATTGCGGAGATACTAGACCCGCAAGAAGGTGACTCAATTTGTGATCCTGCATGTGGTTCGGGGTCACTACTCATGAAATGTGGACGTAAAATTAAAGAGCGTTTCGATAGCAGAAAATATGCGCTCTACGGACAAGAGGCCATTGGTTCTACTTGGTCACTTGCCAAGATGAATATGTTCTTGCACGGAGAAGATAATCATAAAATAGAATGGGGTGACACCATCCGTAACCCAAAGCTCTTGGATAATAATGGTGGCTTGATGCATTTTGATATTGTGACAGCCAATCCTCCATTCAGTTTAGATAAATGGGGGCATGATGAAGCTGATAGTGAAAAATATGGACGCTTTCGCCGAGGAATTCCTCCAAAAACAAAAGGTGATTACGCATTTATCTCTCACATGATTGAAACCATGAAGCCAACAACGGGGCGTATGGGTGTTGTTGTTCCGCATGGTGTTTTATTCCGTAGCAGCTCGGAAGGAAAAATTCGTAAACAGCTTATAGAAGAAAATTTGCTGGACACGGTGATTGGCCTCCCTGAAAAACTCTTTTATGGCACAGGTATTCCAGCGGCGATTTTGATATTTAAAAAAGATAAAGCGGATAGAAGTGTTTTATTTATAGATGCTAGTCGAGAATGTAAGGCTGGTAAAAATCAAAACCTTTTGACAGCAGATAATATTGAAAAAGTTGTTGCCACATATGAAGCTCGTGAAAGCACAGATAAATATTCTTATCTGGCAACTTTTGAAGAGATTGAGGAAAACGATTTTAATCTTAATATCCCCCGCTATGTTGATACCTTTGAAGAGGAAGAAGAAATTGACTTAATGGCTGTTCGTAGAGAGCGGAGGGAATTAAAGGCTCAATTGGAGATTTTAGAAGTTGAAATGGATGGTTATCTCAAGGAGATGGGTTATGACTCTAAAGGGGTTTAAGAAATATAAACATTTAGGGCTGCTGCCTATTGATTGGGAAGTGTGCAATGCAAATGATGCTTGTGTAAAAATAACTGATGGCACTCATGATACTCCAGTGCCGACTAAAGCTGGAGTGCCTTATATTAAGTCAGTTCATATAAAAAAAGGCAAGGTTGAGTTTGGGAAATGCTTTTATCTTGAACAAAGGGATCACGATGTAATTTATAAGCGGTGCAATCCGCAGTCGGGTGATTTACTTATAGTTAATATCGGTGCGGGTAATGTTGGGGATTGTGCATACGTAGATGTCGACTTTGAGTTCAGCATGAAAAATGTAGCTCTACTAAAACCAAACCCTAATGTAATTAATAAGTTGTTTTTGTATCAGTATTATCAGTCGATCAAAGATAAAGTCGTGCACATAACCAAAACAGGTGGAGCACAACCATTTTTATCAATTAAAGATCTAAAAAGACTGAAAATCGTAATTCCTCCACTTGTAGAACAGGAAAAGATTTCTCGAATTTTATCAACTTGGGATCAGGCGATTGAAGTAACAGAAAAGCTTATTATATCCAACCGAAAACAAAAAAAAGCGCTTATGCAACAGCTCCTCACTGGAAAAAAACGCCTACTTGGTTTTAGTGATGAATGGGAGATTAGAATGTTAGGTGACCTTGGTGAGATTAAAAGTGCAGGTGTTGACAAAAAAATTATTGATGGTGAAAAATTTGTACGGCTATTGAATTTTACTGATGTCTTTAGGCGCAACTTTATTTATTCGTGCGAACTCAATCATTGGGTGACAGCACCAGAGAAAAAAGTTTTTGAATGTAACGTAGAATTTGGTGACATATTCTTTACGCCATCTTCTGAAACGAGAAATGACGCCGCTATTTCTGCTGTGGCAGCTGAAAAAGTAAAAGAATGTTGCTATAGCTACCACGTTGTTAGGTTTCGTATGACCCAGAAATGGGATCTTAATTATAAGGCATTTGCGTTTTCAGTAGATGGCTTTCGTAGACAAGCTTATCGGTTGGCTGATGGTAGCGGTCAGCGATATGTCATTTCACAGGGAAACTTCAGAAAAATGCTAGTGACTTTCCCTCAATACAGAGAACAAGTTGAAATCGGTAAGGTTTTGAAAGCGGCTGAAGAAAAAATAGAAATTCTTCAGAAAAACCTAGACGCGCTAAAGCAAGAAAAAAAGGCATTAATGCAACAACTCCTCACGGGTAAACGTCGTGTAAAAATTGATGAGGAGGCGGCTTAATGGTGGATGAAAGTAAAATCGTTGATGCTGTAATTGCGGAAACTCATCGTATTGAAGAGGACTCTCTTCACTCCATGAAGGGTCATTTTAATGCCGGTAGCCTTTGGTCTAAGGCGCATCTATTTTTTGGGTTACCGAGTGCAATCCTAGCTGCTTGGGCAGGCATAGAAGCCTTTTCTGATAATCCAGAAATCACTGCGATATTGGCACTGCTAGCAGCAGCACTCACTTCAGTAATGACTTTCTTAAGTCCTCAACGAGTCGCAGATAACCACAAAAATGCAGGGCGTGAATATAACGTTCTTAAAAATAGTGTAAGACGGTTCAGAGAGATAAACCTTCTTGAATTAAAAGGCGATGCCATTACGAAGACAATTGCCGAGCTTGCTGATAAACGAGACGCATTGAATTCCATGAGTCCTGATATTCCGAGATGGGCGTTTGAAAAAGCCAAAAAAGATATTGATGCGGGGATGGCTGATTATGAAATTGACAAGGAGGTAAGCAATGACAGTAAATAGTTATGTAACGAATCTAGCGAATAGCGCCATTCTTAGAGATACAGAAAAGCAGAGTATTCAGCGTTCTATCTCAACTATTCAATCTCGGTTGAATAGTTATTTTGGTGGAGAAGTGGCCAAACATTTTCTCTTTGGATCATATACACGTGGAACGATACTTCCAAGAAGCATGGATCAACGTTCTGATATTGATTATATGGTTGTGTTTAATGATTCAAACTTTCAGCCACAAACCTACTTAAACAAACTTAACCGATTTGTTAATACCTATTATAGCAGTTCTGAAATATCTCAATCAAATCCAACAATTGTTTTGTCGTTAAATCATATTAAATTTGAGCTAGTACCTGCCATTAGTACATGGCTTAGTGGGCTGAAGATACCTGCTAAGGCATCGGCCTTTGATAGTTGGATAGAAACTGATCCGAATGACTTTAACCAAACGTTGGTCGCTGCAAATCAAGCTAATAGTAATATGATCAAGCCAATGGTCAGGCTGGTGAAGTATTGGAACGCAAAAAACAATTATGTTTTTGAATCCTATGAGCTGGAAAAAATGCTTACAGAGAAATCATACTGGCATATTGGTGGTTTGCTTGGTAGTGGTGGTCAGTTCAAGGACTATTTTCTTGATGCTATGGGGTCGCTAGATGTTGGTTGGAATGCTGCCCAGTATAAAAAAGATGCCGTTAATCGAGCGCACCAACTAGTAAAAGAAGTTGAATATTATCAAAAAAGAAATATGGAAGCTGAAGCAGAGAATAGAATTAAAAGATTAATACCGCCAATAACCGCTTCATTAAGTTTATTAGGAAATTATTGATTTAATCACGTTCATCGACTGTAAAGATAGGAGACACATTATGCCCAAGAGAGACACCCATAGAGTTATGCCCCACAAAGATGGTGGTTGGCAAGTGAAGCGAGATGGTGCTTCAAAAGCCAGTGATAAGGCTAGTACCAAAGCGGAAGCTGAGAGAATTGGTAGCGATATTAGTAAAAACCAAGGCACTGAGCTTCAAGTTCATGGAAAAGACATGAAGATACAGCGTTCGGATAGCCATGGTAATGATCCATATCCCCCGAAGGGTTAGAGCTGTATGTTTAGATACTTCGCTAGATTTCAACGACATAAAAAAACCAATGGTCAGGGGGATGTACTGCCATTGCTATCCCTTGCCTTGAAGAAAAAATCTTTGATAAACAATAAGATAGGTTTTTTCAAATCTTTTTTGTTGAATTCTACTGTGTTTTCTTCGTATACTATATGTAACACAGCCACCACGCCTCTTAATAATGCGCAACCTTGGTGGCTTTTTTATGCCTGCCGTCTGGGGGTGCTCAATGCTTGAGACCTACCAGAAATCTGCCCTTACCTTTAGTGATCAACTGGCGTTGCTTCAAACGCGCGGTCTGATTGTTAATGACCCAGCTAATGCATTGACGCAGCTTAGCACGATCAGCTATTACCGCCTGAGTGCCTATT
>WASW01068715.1_pt1 | contig 12862 bp, 9 predicted proteins | sample 5698521 | NCBI WGS metagenome assembly WASW01 (sample SAMN11175560, study PRJNA528189) | sponge metagenome | isolation source: marine sponge | host: Leucetta | place: Antarctica: Western Antarctic Peninsula, King George Island | collected 2013-01
CCATTCCGGCGATCGCCGCTGCTGCTGATGCGATGGCAACGCGGCTCGAAAACGTCAATTCACGTATTGCATATGTCGGAGCTGGATCATCCGGATTGCTGGCCATGCAGGATGCCATGGAATTAACCCCGACATTTGGCATCGCTCTTGATCGCATACTTTTTTTAATGGCTGGCGGAGAGAGTGCCCGCCTCGTCCCGGTTGGGCCGGAAGAAGACAATGTCCGTTCCGCAGAGAACGATGCCAAGGCTGCGGCTTTGACTTCAATCGATGTTGTGATCGGCGTCGCCGCCAGTGGCAGCACCCTCTATACCGTCCGAATGATGGAATTGGCGCGCGCCGCCGGGGCTTTAACAATTGCCATCGCAAATAATCCCGACACCCCTCTGCTCTTCGGGGCAGATCATCCAATTTTGGTTGCTACGGGCGCAGAAGTGATCGCCGGATCGACCCGGTTGGCCGCCGGTACGGCGCAAAAGGCAGTTCTTGGTATGTTATCGACGGCGGTAATGACCCGGCTTGGTCATGTGATTGATGGGCATATGGTCTCGTTAATCGCTGACAACGAAAAACTCGTCGCCCGAGGCGTTCGTATTGTATGCGATGTCGCTGGCGTAGGGGAACAACAAGCTCATAAGGCCCTATCCGATGCGGATGGGGGTGTGAAATCGGCTGTTTTGATCGCGTTTGGTCAAACTGCTGAGCAGGCTCGGGTTGGTCTTGAACGGGTTAATGGGAACCTGCGCGCGGCACTCGAAAATATCGATTAACTGAACTTTATATCCAACGGGGAGACGATTATGAAAATTAAACTAAACCCAGGGCGCTTTGCCTTCATGGCAGCCATGGTGGCTGGTGTGACAACTTTTGGTGCGGCGGTTAGTGCCGCCGAACTGGTGATTGATAGCTGGCGTAACGATGACGCGGAAATTTGGAATAATACGATTATTCCGGCATTTAATAAAAAATACCCGGACATTAAGGTTAAGTTCAACGGCATGCCGCCGGCCGACTATGTTGCTGCGATCAATGCCCGGCTGGTTGGTAAAACGGCTGGTGATCTGATCACCTGCAAACCCTTTGATGCGTCTCTCGATCTTTATAAAAAAGGTCAACTGACAAGTCTCAATGGCCTTAAAGGACTGGACTCGTTCTCCGATGTGGCGAAAAGCGCATGGACCACGGATGATGGTAAAAACACATTCTGCCTGCCGATGGCGTCGGTTATTCATGGCTTTATGTATAACAAGGATATCTTCAAGGAACTGGGACTTTCCGTTCCGAAAACCATTCCGGAATTTATGGATGTTCTTAAAACCGTAAAATCCAAAAGCCGCTACACACCCTTGGCGATGGGAACGGCCGACCAGTGGGAAGCCGCGACAATGGGTTACCAGAACATCGGTCCTAACTTCTGGAAAGGTGAAGCTGGCCGTAAAGGGCTGATCGACGGTAGCGCAAAATATACCGATGCTGCACATATCGCGGTATTTAAAGAACTGGCGTCCTGGGGACCGTTCCTCGGCAAAGGATATAAGGCTCAGAAATACCCGGATAGCCAAAATCTGTTCACCCTCGGCCGGGCGGCGATTTATCCTGCAGGATCATGGGATATTGGGACTTTCAACGCGCAGGCAGATTTCAAATTTGGTGCTTTCCTGCCGCCGGTTCCTGCCGGTCAGTCTGATTGTTATATCAGCGACCACACGGACATTGGCCTGGGGATTAATTCAGCATCCAAAAACAAGGCGGCAGCAGAGACCTTCCTTAATTGGATGGGCGGCGCTGATTTTGCGGAACTTTACACCAATGCCCTACCAGGGTTCTTCTCTCTGTCTAAGCACAAGATCTCAGTTAAAGATCCTGTCGCCAGTGAGTTCATTTCATGGCGCGGAAAATGCAACTCAACGATTCGTAATTCCTACGCGATTCTGTCACGTGGTAAACCAAATCTCGAAAATGAACTTTGGAACGTCAGCGTTGGCAGTATCACGGGCTCAATGACACCTGAACAAGCAGGCGCTCAGCTCGAAGCTGGTTTGAAAAAATGGTATAAGCCACACATGTAAGTGGCTATTGTTTGGCGGGCGGCGGTGTTTTTACCGCCGCCCGTTTATTCTGGTTTATTCAGATTCTGGAAATTTAAAATCGAGGGGTGCATATGTCAGGTTCAACCCTGGTCGGCCATAAGGCTAATACGCATGTGATGGTATTCCTGGCACCGGCAGTGATTATTTATTCGCTGTTTATGATCTATCCGTTACTCGATTCTATTCGCTTTAGTTTTTTTAGCGAGGATGATGTTGGGGCCATTCACTTTGCCGGGTTCGATAACTATGTTACCATTTTCACTGACGACCGGTGGTCGGTCGTGTTCTGGAATTCCCTGGTCAACAACCTAAAATTCTTTGCCGTTCATATGGCTGTGCAAAACCCCATTGGACTGGCGCTCGCCGCGATGCTCAGTCTGCCCGTATTAAAGGGGCGAAATTTTTACCGCTCGGCCATATTTCTACCGACCATGATGTCGGTGGTGATTGTCGGTTTTATTTGGCAATTGATCCTCAACCCGCTTTGGGGGGTCGGTGAAACCTTAATGTGGTATGTCGGTCTGGAAGAGTATTTCGACGCATGGCTTGGTGAGGAAAGTACGGCTCTGGTCACCCTTGCGCTCATTTCCGTCTGGCAATTTGTCGGCATTCCTATGATGCTGATTTACGCCGCCTTACTAAATATTCCCCAAGATTATGAGGATGCCGCTGTGGTTGACGGCTGTAATCACTGGCAGGTGTTTTGGCGCATTAAACTACCACTGATTCTGCCGACCTTCGGGATCGTTTCAATCCTCACCTTCGTCGCAAATTTTAATGCCTTTGATTTGATCTACACCGTCAAAGGCGGGCTGGCCGGGCCAAATTTTTCGACCGATGTGATGGGCACGTTTTTTTACCGTACCTTCTTTGGTTTCCAGTTGGAGCCAGGCAGCCTGACCATGGGCGCGACGGTTGCCACCTTAACCTTCCTTGTCATCCTCGCCGGCGTATTGCTGTACCTGTTCGGTATTCAGCGCCGCATGAACAGATACACGTTGTAGAGCCGGTTGATGAATATTCGTAAACCCATTTCCGCGACATTGGTCCATGGCCTACTGCTGACCTATGTGCTGATTGCGCTGTGGCCGATTTTCCTGGTGCTGATCAACGCTTTTAAAACCCGCAAGGCCATTTTTAAGGATCCAATGGCGCTGCCGACGGCGGAGACGTTCAGCACGGTTGGTTTTGACAAAGTGTTCGAGTCCTCAAATTTTGGACTGTATTTTACCAATTCAATTGTCATCACTGTTGTCACGTTGAGCGTTACCTTGCTGCTTGGGGCCATGGCCGCCTGGGCCTTGGCTGAATATAAATTTCCCGGCAATACCCTGATGGGAATTTATCTGGCGATCGGAATTATGGTGCCGATCCGCCTTGGTACAGTCAGTATCCTCGAGATGATGGTGGCACTGGATTTGACCAATACATTGACCGCTTTGATCTTGATTTACATTGCTCAAAGCCTGCCGTTGACCATATTTATCCTGCACGAATTTATTCAGCAAATTCCCAAAGATCTGAAAGAAGCAGCACGCTGCGATGGGGTTAGTGAATACAAAATATTCTTCCAAATTATCCTGCCCCTGATCCGGCCCGCGATTGCAACAGTTGGAGTCTTTACAATGGTGCCGGTGTGGAACGATTTATGGTTCCCGCTGATTCTCTCTCCCGGCGAGGAAGCCCGCACCGTGACCCTTGGTGTTCAGCAATATATTGGTCAATACGTGACCAATTGGAATGCCGTTTTGGCGTCACTGACTTTGGCGATTTTGCCGGTTACGGTTCTGTATCTCATTTTATCCCGCCAGCTCATTCGCGGCATCACATCCGGTGCGGTGAAATAGGAAATCGATATGTCCAATATCAATCTCAATAATATCTCCAAATCATTTGGCCCGGTTGAAGTCCTGCATGGTGTCGATATCGACATCAAACATGGCGAATTTGTCGTTTTTGTCGGGCCTTCAGGGTGCGGGAAGTCGACCTTGCTAAGATTGATCGCGGGTCTTGAGGACATAACCTCAGGCGATTTGATGATCGGGGATCGGCGGTGCAATGATCTGGCGCCGCCAGAGCGCGGAATTGCCATGGTGTTTCAGTCCTACGCACTCTACCCGCATATGTCGGTCTATAAAAATATGGCCTTTGGTCTGAAAATTGGCCGCGAAGACAAGGCCGAAATTAAGCGCCGGGTCATGAATGCAGCAAATATTCTGGAGCTCGAAGACTTGCTCGAGCGCAAACCATCGCAACTGTCCGGTGGCCAGCGCCAGCGTGTTGCCATTGGCCGCGCCATTGTCCGTGACCCGGAGGTATTTTTGTTTGATGAGCCGTTATCAAACCTTGATGCGGCACTGCGCGTTCAGACCCGCCTCGAGATCGCCAAACTTCACAAAAGCCTGAAAAATACTGTTGTTTATGTCACCCATGATCAGGTAGAAGCCATGACCCTGGCCGATAAAATAGTCGTTCTACAGGGCGGTAATGTTGAACAGATCGGCTCACCCATGGATCTGTATCACCGCCCGGCGAATACATTTGTCGCTGGATTTATCGGCTCGCCGAAAATGAATTTCCTCGATGCGATGGTCGACAGCGTCGATGGAGAAAAGGCTGTCGTTACGTTGGAGGGTGGGCAGACAAACACGATATCATCGAACGGAAGGGCGCTGAGCGCCGGACAAAACATTATCATCGGTATTCGGCCAGAACATTTTCACAGTGCCGATGTGTCTTCAGATGATGGTTTTGTCCTCCGCGGAACGGCAGACGTAGTCGAACGGTTGGGCAACGTCAGTTACCACTATATTGTGCTCCCCAGCGGGAAACAGATAATTGTCAGCCAGACCGGAACTAGTGATGTAGCGGCAGGTCAGGCGCTGAGTTGTCCGGCCAACATCGAGCACCTCCATTTTTTTGATGTCGATGGTCAGGCGCTGTAACGTTACAAATCACAAAATCTGTTACCTGAGTTTCACAACTCTGTTGACGCGGTATCTCGGGTATTGGAAGTTCCGGCCTGTAAGAATACAGTCTGCTGACTGATATTCATTAAGATCAAAACTGAAGGATCTCCAATAGATGACCAATTGTCCTTGCGGCACCAATAAGGCTCTCGAAGAGTGCTGCGGCGTATATATAGACGGCGGTGCTGCGCCGTCGGCGGAAGCTTTGATGCGCTCACGCTATACGGCCTATGTGTTGGGTAAAGGCGACTATCTCGCTCATACGTTAACCGAGAGCCAGCGCGCTGATTTTGATATTGAAGAATTTAATGACAACGCCAGCGAAACCAAGTGGCTTGGTCTGGAGATCCGTAATACCACCGACGGCGGAGAGAAAGATAAGGTCGGGACCGTCGAGTTTGTTGCCACATACCGTAGTCAGAAAGAAAAAGTCGGGCATCATGAACTGGCCCGGTTTACGCGTGAAGACGGGCGCTGGGTGTTTTCCGACTGCATTATGAACCCGAAAGAACCGCCGCGAGTATCGCAAAAAGTCGGACGTAATGAGCCGTGTCCGTGTGGGTCTGGGAAGAAATTTAAAAAGTGCTGCGGTGCGTAATCTGAACCGGGGGGTCAAATTATGACCATAACCCGCCAAGATGCCGCGGCGCTGGACCGCGCAGACCCACTGGCTGGTTTCCGCGATGAGTTCGAGCTTGAAGAGGGCCTGATCTATCTCGATGGTAACTCGCTTGGCCCGTTACCAAAATCCGTTCCCGAGCGCCTGCAGTCGGCGATCCGGGATGAATGGGGCAGGGACCTGATCACCAGTTGGAACAAAAACAGCTGGTTCGATATGCCCAAGCGGGTCGGCGAGATGATTGCGGCAATCATTGGAGCAGGCGAAGGTCAGGTGGTTGCCGCTGACGGAACGTCAATAAACCTGTTTAAGATATTGGCCGCGGCCCTGAAAATGAATCCGGCACGACATCGCATTGTATCGGAAACCGGTAATTTCCCGACGGATCTGTATATTGCGCAAGGTCTGCAAGACCTCGTCGGAAACAGCGCCTGCGAACTGGTGCTCGCGGGTGAAGAAGATATTCTCAGCGCCGTTGATGATCAGACAGCACTTGTCATGATTACCCAGACCAACTTCCGCTCCGGGCGCATGCATGACATGAAGGCCATGACCCGGGCTATTCACGACAAAGGCGCACTGGTCTGCTGGGACCTTTGCCATAGTGCCGGGGCCTTTCCTGTTGATCTTGACGGCTGCAACGCTGATTTTGCGGTTGGTTGCGGGTATAAATATTTGAACGGCGGGCCGGGTGCACCGGCGTTTCTGTATGTTGCCAAACGCCACCAGGAAAAAGCGGTTCAGCCGTTGTCCGGCTGGCACGGTCATTCGGCGCCGTTTGCCTTTGAGACCGGGTATAAACCAGCGGTCGGCATTGAACGGTTTTTGTGTGGGACCCAACCGGTGCTATCGATGATCGCCCTTCATGAAGCGATGAAGATGTGGTCACGGGTTGACATGAACCAGCTGCGGAAAAAATCAATGGCACTGACCGATCTGTTTATTGATCTGGTAGAAAATAGATGTGCCGATATAGGGTTTGAGCTGGCGTCTCCGCGTGATGCCAATACCCGCGGTAGTCAGGTGTCTTTTTCCCATGAAGACGGATACCCGATTATGCAGGCGCTGATCGCGGCGAATGTCATCGGAGATTTTCGCGCCCCTGACATTCTGCGTTTTGGTTTTACACCTTTATATACCCGCTACGTTGATGTTTGGGATGCCGTTGACCGGCTCTCTGATATCATGTTGAACAAGAAATATGACACACCAGAATTTCGCCAAAAATCGGCCGTAACCTGATCGGAAAAACAATGACAGATAAATCGCGGACACTGAGATCACAGCTTTGGTTCAACAACCCTGAAGATCCAGGCATGACGGCGATCTATCTGGAACGTTACCTAAACTACGGGTTTACACGCGACGAACTGCAATCGGGTAAACCGATTGTCGGTATCGCCCAGACGGGGTCGGACCTGTCGCCGTGCAACCGCCATCACATCGAACTGGCCAAGCGGGTCCGCGAGGGTATTCGCACTGCGGGCGGTATCGCTTTTGAGTTTCCCGTGCATCCGATCCAGGAAACCGGTAAACGGCCAACGGCCAATCTTGATCGTAACCTCGCGTATTTGGGGCTGGTTGAGTTGTTGTATGGTTATCCGCTTGATGGCGTGGTGTTGACGATCGGCTGCGATAAAACAACGCCTGCCTGCCTGATGGCTGCGGCGTCGGTAAACATACCGGCAATTGCCTTGTCGGTTGGGCCGATGCTGAACGGGTATTTCAAAGGCCAGCGCACGGGGTCTGGAACGATAGCCTGGAAAGCCCGCGAAATGTTGGCGGCGGGGGAAATCGATTACGACGGGTTCCTTGATCTGGTTGAAAGTTCAACACCGTCAGTCGGCTACTGCAATACCATGGGCACAGCGACGACGATGAATTCCCTTGCCGAAGCGCTTGGCATGTCGCTGCCGGGTTGCGCAGCGATCCCGGCGCCATATCGGGAGCGTGGACAGATATCCTATGAGACAGGGAAACGTATTGTTGATATGGTCTGGGAAGATTTAAAACCGTCGGACATCCTAACCCGCCAGGCTTTCGAGAACGCGATCACCGTCAATTCTGCAATTGGTGGATCAACAAATGCGCCAATCCATCTTAATGCCATTGCCAAACATATTGGCGTGCCATTGAACAATGATGACTGGCAGGGCATTGGACTTGATGTGCCCATGCTGACCAATCTTCAGCCAGCTGGGGAATACCTTGGCGAAGATTATCACCGCGCTGGCGGTGTGCCGGCTGTTGTTGGAGAACTGATGTCAGGTGATCGCCTGCCACATCCGGGGGCGGTGACAGTTAACGGAAAATCAATTGGTGAAAACTGCGCCGAACGGCGCTCGGAGAACACCGATGTTATTTATAAACTTGAAACACCGCTGGTTGATAAAGCTGGGTTCATTAACTTAAAAGGAAACCTGTTTGATTCCGCGATCATGAAAACCAGCGTGATTTCCGATGAATTCCGGGGGCGGTATTTATCCAACCCTGATGACCTGAATGCGTTTGAAGGCCGCGCCATTGTGTTTGAGGGACCGGAAGATTATCACCACCGCATCGATGACCCGTCACTGAACATCGATCAAAACTGTATTCTGTTTATTCGCGGCACAGGGCCTATTGGTTATCCGGGCGGGGCAGAAGTGGTCAACATGCAACCGCCTGCAGCGCTGATCAGAACAGATATTCATACCTTGCCCTGTATTGGTGATGGGCGCCAATCAGGCACCAGCGGATCACCATCAATCCTAAACGCCGCGCCGGAAGCCGCCGCAGGTGGCGGGCTGGCCATTCTTAAAACCGATGACCGGGTACGTATAGATTTGAATAAAGCCACCGCCAATATTCTGATTTCAGAAGATAAACTTACCGAGCGTTGGTCCGCGCTGGAGGCAGAGGGCGGATTTAAAATTGCTGAAAGCCAAACGCCGTGGCAGGAAATATTCCGCGAAAAAGTAACGCAGTTCGACGAAGGCATGATTCTCAAAGGCGCGGATAAATACAAAAATATCGCCGAGAAAAGCATGCCGAGGAACAATCACTGAATATTAGGAGAACTGAAACACCGTTTTTGTATTTCAGTCACTCAGATTGCGGCAGGCAATGTAAAACGAAATGTAGAGCCATTGTTTACGGTGCTTTCAACCGTTATTTCACCGCCTTGTTTTTCGACAAATTCCTTGCACAGAAGTAAACCAAGCCCAGTGCCGGGCTCGCCTCTGGTGCCGGGTGAGGATGAATGGGACTCGATGCGAAACAATTGATTTAAACGCTGGTCCGTTATGCCAACACCATTGTCGGAGACGCTGACTTCGGCCCATTTTCCTTTGAGTTTGGTGGTGATTGTCACGTGCCCGTTCTCGGGCGTAAATTTGACGGCGTTGGAAATCAGATTGCGGAGAATGGTCGCTGTCATATTCGGATCAACGGTCACGACAACAGGTTCTGCCCTATTTTCAATCCGGATATTTTTTTCGTCCGCCAGATGACCCAGCTGGCCTAAAACGCCAGCGATCAAGTCGCGAATATTCGATGGGGCGGGTTCGAAGTCCAACTGATCCATCTGGGCAAGAGACCATTCCAGCAGGTTTTCAAGCAATTCCTTCACCCGATTGGAGGCTTCGCTTAATGATTGACTGTAGTCAATGAGATGTTTTTGCCCACTATCTTTAACGCCGTTTTCGATCAGGGTTGTGTAACCGGATATGGCGTTAACCGGGTTTCGTAAATCATGGGCAACGATTGAGAACATTCGGTTCTTTTGCTGGTTGAGTAAAATCAGTTGGTCACGCTGTTCAGCGATTGCCTGTTCAGCAAATTTTAATTCGGTAATGTCAGTATATGTAATTACACGACCAAACCCATCCACCACGTGACTTTTGCGAAATAACTTTCTCTCGCCCGGAGCGGAAAGCAATTGTTCGGCATTGTTGTGTTGAGTGCCAATTTCAGTGAATCGTGCTTGAGCCAGATCTTCGACATCTCCTTCTCCAAATGCCCCTTTTTCTGCTTGATACCGGACTAGGTCCATCAACAGTATATTTGGCTGGACCAGTTTATGAGGAAGATCCCACATGTCGCAGAACATTTTGTTGCTCACGATTAGTCGATAGTCTTCGTCCCAGACGACGAAACCCTGATCAATAGAATTTAGTGCCATTTCCAGCAAACGAGATTGCTCTACCAATTCCTTTGATTTTTGACGGGTTTCAGACTCTGCGGTTGTTACCCGCATGACATATTCTTTTAATACATGCAGTGCCGAAACCATGTCTCCAAGTTCGTCGTGCGTAGGGTTTGGAAGATCAACGTAAGGGCGACCCGCTGCTATTTCGCGCATCGCTATCGCTGTCGCAACCAATGGCGATGCAATTTTACGCCCAACATAAAGCCATATTATACCAACGACGCTTACAAAACTGACAACAACAGCCAAAATTAGAACTCTTGTGCTTTCGTTGATGTGAACTTCTGCATGTATTGCGATGCCACGTATCAGAGTTTGATGGTGTTGCACTAGGCTTTCAGCCTCGTCTCCTATTTCCTGTGCAATGGTTTCATGTTGGTCCAACTTTCCCCTCAACAAATGTTCCAATCTGATTTCGCTTCGCCTGGCTGAAACCAAACTATCAGCCCCGATTACCAGTGGTTTCAAATCGCTATGCCATTTGAGGATACTTTGACGAAATCCTGGATCGTTTATCTGCTCCCCACGCCGCCGAACCTCACGGTGATCAGTTATCAGTTGACGCAATATTTTATTTAAGTCGGTGACATCTTCACTGGCTGATGCGGCAAACAACTGGGTCGATAAATTCCGACCAACGTCAATTAACCGCCTCACGCGTTCGTTTTCGATGATAGCATCAGTTATCAATTTAGCGATTGTGTCTTGAGAACCATCCTGCCCGCGTATAGCGCGGGCAGCATTTTGAATGCTGCTAATACTGTTTTCTGCCGCCTGCAATACTGGTTCGACGATTGTATCAAACGCCGCTCTCTGTGCACGGATACTATAGTGCCTTGCCCGCCTTGTAGCGCGGGCTTTTATCCAAACCGACGTTGTGGCATCAATCGTGCCAATATCGGCTAAGAACAATCCGATTTTGTCTCGCTTTACGATTAACCGATGTCTTGAAGGTTCGTCACTTATTGATTGTAACCCTTGATTGACCAGGACCCGCACATTTTCCCACTCTGCATCCAGCCGAATTACCAACCGCCGTCTTTCATTATCGGACTTGACGGCATGAAGCGCTGATGTGATAGCAGAAATGGTCTTTGTGCGAGCCTGCAGCCTTAGTAGGGTTTCCAACTCCGGGACGCGCTGGCCAGTAATCTCGGACAAGTCGGTGCGTACTCGATCAAACAATAAGTATACAAACAAACTTGCCAACAAGGTTATGCCGGATATAGCAGCCAATCCAATAAAAAGTTTGGTTCGAACACCAAACCGATAACTATTTCGTTCATTGGGCGCGTTTTCGCCGCCTATTGAAGGCAGTCGATGTTTGTTGGATGGGGGGGTGTTAATCTTGCCATCAGCTGAACCTACCTCAACGTCGGCACTTCGCCATATTGGTTTTGAAAAGTTTCGATCTTGGCAGCAAGTCCGTTCAGCTCATCTTCAATATTCGTTTCATCAGAAATAATTTTGTGCGCGGTGCGCATTAATTCCGGGTAAATTCGGCCCATCGCAGTACTCGTAAAGTGACCAAGATTTTGCACATGATTGCCCCATCGTTCCATGTCCAGATGATTTTGGTGAAAGGCACCGTTTACCAGGCGGCGTTCTTCAGTGGCAAAAAATGGATCCAGAACAACATCTTGCCGGCATGGGTTCCCACCACCGAGCGCGTAGGCCAGTTGCCCCTCGTATGAGCCAATATATTTTAATAACCAGTATGAGGCTTCCGGGTTTCGGCTATCGTAGGCGACCCCGACGGCGTAAGCGCCTGTATAAGGACGCCCCAACGGAACGCTTGCGACAGCGGCCCGGGCACCGGGAACTTTATTTTCCACTTGCGCAGAGACTGGCCACAAATTGTTGTATGCAAATGGCCACATCGCCACCTGACCGTTCGCAAATGCTTCGGCGGACTCAAGAAATGCCCATTTTCGTGCCTGCGGGGGTGCCTGATTTAGAAGCGCCCGATAAGCCTTGGCTGCTGTCCGGGCGACACGCCCGTTCGCTTCGACTTCAAACCCGGTGATGGTACCCCGGACGTCGCGAACCGGCCTAAACCACGTGCCTCCCATCCCCCATAATAGAGCTGAGAATTCGTCATTAATGTGGGGCCGCTTATCGGCCATCAAGGCAACACCATAAAAATCTGTTTTTAATGTTCGCCCGGCCAGTGATGTACCTGCGCGGCGGGTAAAAAATGTACTGACATCGAGCAATTGACGAAGAGTTTTCGGAGGCGCCAACGTATACCCATAACGTTTTAAGAACGCGGCCTTTTCAATCGAGCTGGAAAATAGATCAGCCCGGTAATGCATACCCATTGTATAGTTGTTATAGGGGATAGAATGCAGTTCCCCTTTATATGTCAAAATGGTGAGCAAGACTTCATAATAGGGGGCCAAATATGTTGCCAAGGCGTCCGGTCCGGCGGAATCGTAACGTTTCGCCAAATCCAGAAGCGGGGTGGTAAATCCGTTGGCTGCCCACTCTTTCGCCCAACCGGCTTCAATCGCGAGCAAATCATATTTGCCAATACCGCCGCTCATCGCCTGGCCCTGCATATCGTACATTTCTCCGAGCGGCATTCCAACAACGGTTACTTTGACACCGGTCTGACGTTCGAATTTGGGTACCATTACGCGTTTGAGAAAATCAGTCCAAAATCCTGTTTCAGCAACCATAGTGATCGACGTTTTGTTTTTGATTTTTGGAATGTCAGAAACAGAAAAACCATTATGGGAGGCGGATTTTTGTTCAATAATGGAATCTGTATAGTGATCTGTTGCTATTGCGGGAAATGTATAACATCCCGCAAATAATACTGTGAAAGTGACCACCATGCGATAATTTCGATACATTAATTAATAATCCTATCGAGGGGCTGTCGACTAATGTTTTACGGCATTAAACTGTAACTGCCCAGGCAGGGCTGCCTGACAGTCAGGCGCCGCGGAGTCGGGCGATCAGGATTTCGGGATCCTGCCTGAGCGCGTTG
>WASW01013790.1_pt1 | contig 12829 bp, 7 predicted proteins | sample 5698521 | NCBI WGS metagenome assembly WASW01 (sample SAMN11175560, study PRJNA528189) | sponge metagenome | isolation source: marine sponge | host: Leucetta | place: Antarctica: Western Antarctic Peninsula, King George Island | collected 2013-01
GGTCAAATTTGCCTTCATAGGGTGTGGCTGGCGCCATTTTAGGGCGAAAGAATGCAACGATTAGAATGTATAGAATATACAACCCAACCAAGATCATTCCGGGAATAAACGCGCCCAAAAACATGTCACCAGCACTAGCAGAGGTGATGGCGAATTCTGATGGTAATGCTGACGAGCCTGTTCCAAGCTTAAATTCTGCGGTGCGGATTGATGCGGCCCTGTCTGTGGCGTTTGACAGTTGATCGGCTAGAATTATCAGAACAATTGACGGCGGAATGATTTGGCCTAAGGTCCCTGATGCGCTAATCGTTCCCGTCGCAAGAGAATGAGAATAATTTGCCCGCAGCATAACAGGCAATGAAATAAGCCCCATGGCAATTACGGTTGCGCCGACGATGCCCGTCGTTGCTGCAAGCAAGGCACCTACAATAACAACCGAAATACCAAGCCCACCCGGCACCGGGCCGAAGAGTTGAGCCATCGTGACCAGTAAATCTTCTGCAATTTTCGAGCGTTCAAGCATAATCCCCATAAAAATGAACAAGGGTATCGCTATTAATGTATCGCGCTCTGCCTCCCAATAAATTCCGCGGAAATTTGTGACGCCCGCATTAAGCCATTGAATAGGGTCTCCTTGGGCAAAATAGGCATCCATGCCGCCGCCAAACAGAGCCCCACAAATAGCCGCCAGAGAGATCGTGAAAATTGCTGAGCCGGGCAGAGCAAAGGCTACCGGAAACCCGGATCCAAGAGCAGCCACCATTGTTATGACCAGGATAAGAAGAAATAGGATTTCCATAGTTTAATATTCCGCCGATTTACACGTTTGCGTGTTCGGTTGTATCTGGATGATAGTCAGGCTTACGAAGTAATACGGCTGTGCTGCTCAAAAAGTAACTCATAAACTGGATCAGCATACAAATTGCAAAAATTAACAGAAACCCTGCCAGCAAGTATTTTACATACAACCCGTACCCGGCCTGAGTAACCTCAAAATTCAACATGGGACCGGTAATTACGTTGGCTTTGCCCCACATACCTCTGGTCAATACGACCCAGCACAACGGCATTCCGAGGAGGGCAGATCCAATAGTATTGGTCCATGCCTTGCCACGTTCGCCGAAGCTGGCGTAAAGAATATCAACACGCACATGGCCTTCGTGGATCAGGGTGTAGGGGCTTGCAAACAAGAACAAAGCGCCATACCAGAACCGCACAAGGTCCGCCATGAACGCCTGTTCATAAGAAAATACGAACCGGGCGATAACGATCTGAATTTCAGCAACAACGATTAACAGCGCCAACCAGGTAAACCCAACCGTGCGGGTCAGCAGCGCAATTATCATCGAGATAACCATCAACGGGTAGTGAACATAATTCCCTCTGAAACTAGGACGGCCTAAATCTTCGACCAATTGTTCACTAACAAAATAATGGAGGAAATTCTCAATTCTCAGAAACGAGATTACGCTGTCAGCAAAACCAATCAACAACACAGACCAAAATGCGGCGCGGATGATGTAGGCGGAAATGGTTGACAAAACATCTGCGTCTTCATGCATTGTCCGGTCGGGTGACTTTAATATAAAGGCCAGTACCGCAACAATTGGAACGATGTAGAGGGCCAATTGAACCCACCCCTGCATTATTACGCCGTTCTCTAAAACGGTGCCCTGTTCTTCCGCGACGAACCATCCCAAATGTGAATACAGAGTCAGAACGCCCGGCCAATCGTGCCAGAAAGTAAGAAAATTACTAAAAATAAAAACGAACGCTAACATTACCGTCGACAGGGCGAAAAACCGCAGGAAGGCTGCCATGGAATTATTAGACGTGCTCTGAAGGTCGTTTGTCATAAGAGGCCAACGATATCATCAAAAACGCAAGCTACATAAAAATACAGTAGCGTGAGACAATGAGAAGCGGAGCCCTGTGACCATCACGAGGCTCCGCTTTCATTAATTGCGGCGTAATTGACCTGTTTTAGAGGCCGAGAACGCGGTTACGTTGTGCCAAATAGGCCTGATCGGAAATTTTCGTCCAACCACCAAGATCGGTACGTGCAGCCAGGAAGCTGTCGTCGATCTTTTTCGCCAACGGACTGTGCGAACGCACGTCAGCAAAAACTTCTTCAGCGGCTTCACCGAACGCGTCATATACGTCATCATTAAATTCGCGCAATTTGACACCCTGGTTTTTAACCAGATCAGTTAGGGCTGAACCACTGTTCATATTGTACTCAGCCATCATTGCGTCATTTTCCCACGCTGCAGCGCCTTCAATGGTCAACTGGTCAGATTTGCCGAGGCTTTCCCACCATTTTTTGTTAAGACCCAATGAAATCATTGCGCCAGGTTCATGCATGCCTGGGTAGTAGTAGTATTTGGCAGCTTCATAAAATTTCATGAAACGGTCATTCCATGGGCCGACCCACTCAGTCGCGTCAATGGCGCCGGAAACTAGATTTTCATAAATCTGGCCGCCTGGAAGCGATACGGGAGAAGCCCCCAATTTAGCCAGAACATCACCGCCAAGGCCAGGAATACGCATTTTCAGGCCTTTGAAGTCGTCACCGGAGTTGATTTCTTTGTTGAACCAACCGCCCATCTGACAACCTGTGTTGCCGGCCATCATACATTTGAGTCCGAAGCTTCCTGAAAGTTCGTCCCAAAGTTGTTGACCACCGCCAAAGCGAATCCAAGCATTCATTTCGGCATAAGTCAGGCCAAATGGAACGGATGTGAAATAAGCCCAACCTGGGTGTTTGCCTTTCCAATAGTAATCGGCGGCAATATATCCCTGAGCGTTACCAGAGGCGACTTCATCGAAGGAATCAAAGGCTCCGACACGTTCTTTAGCGGCGAAGTATTCAACTTCAATCCGGCCATCGGTCATATCGTTGATACGTTTTGCTAAACGCTGGGCACTTGTCCCAAGGCCAGGGAAATCGCGTGGCCAAGTGGACACGATAACCATTTTTTTGTGCCCGGCGGAAATTGACGGTGTGGCAAACGTTGTGGTCGCAGCCGCGGCTACAGTGGCAATTGCGCCACCTTTCAGAAGTTTACGTCTCGTTACCTTCGTATTCATATTCATCCTCCCTTAGGATCATCATTGTTTTGGCTTGTACCTTTTATATAAAGTCAATCAGCCCTGTAGCATGATTTTTTTATGCTTACTGTCCGGTAGTAAACATTTTTCAAACGGTAAACGCAATCCTCATTGGCGAATAGTGAGGTGCTTTATGAAATGATGAAAACAAAAATACGTCATCAAAAAAGAATTTTTTGTTGTGACGGCGAAGATGAATGCAATGGATGGTTATGATAACATCGTTGTTTTACCTTGCGGTTTCCTCTAATTTTGGACATTTTGCTGCAGTGCACAATGATGGCGAACGCAAATATCAACCGACCAAAACCACTTGTATGGTCAATGACATAATGAAAAGGAAGAAGGCATGAGTTTTACTGTTCCCGTACAGGCACCGGCTCGATTGAATCGCTCCGAGCTTGCCGTTCCAGGGTCGAATCCACGGTTTCTTGAAAAGGCTGCTGTCAGCGCGGCTGATGCTGTATTCCTCGATCTTGAGGACGCTGTGGCACCTGATGATAAAGTTCAGGCACGCAAAAATATTATTGAGGCGCTAAACGATCTGGATTGGAGTGGAAAAACTGTATCTGTACGAATCAATGGTCTTGATACGCACTATATGTACCGTGACGTAATCGACGTTGTTGAGCAGGCTGGCCAAAATCTTGACCTGATTATGATCCCCAAAGCTGGCACGGCCTCCGATATATATGCGATCGATATGTTGGTGACCCAGATAGAACAAGCTAAAGGGATTAACAAACCCATCGGTTTTGAGATGATTATTGAAACCGCGCTTGGCATGCAAAACGTATTTGAAATCGCTGCCGCCTCGAAACGTAACGAATCGCTTCACTTCGGCGTCGCTGATTACGCTGCATCAACTAAGGCGCGAACGACCGGTATTGGTGGCCCAAATGCCGATTATCATGTCCTCACAGATGCTGATGGTGAGGGTGACAGGGACGTTCATTGGGGTGATATGTGGCACTATCCAATTGCCAAAATGGTTGTCGCCGCGCGTGCTAATGGTTTGCGCCCGATTGACGGGCCGTTTGGTGATTTTTCTGATCCCGATGGATTCGTTGCCCAAGCTAACCGCGCGGCCGCTTTAGGTTGCGAAGGGAAATGGGCTATTCATCCGACCCAAATTGAGTTGGCAAACACGTGCTACAGCCCCTCTGAAGCTGAAGTATCCAAAGCAAAACGAATATTGGAGGCAATGGAACAGGCGCAGAAAGACGGATTGGGCGCCGTGGCGCTTGATGGTCGATTGATCGATATCGCATCTATTAAGCAGGCTGAAGTTATGGTAGAAAAAGCTGCCCAAATTGCCGAGTACGATGCCAAATAGTTATGCTGCGAAGTGTTCAGTTCCAAACAAGAGGCCCCGTAGGATCGACCTTCGGGGCTTTTATTTGATATCGTGCAAAATTAAGTGCCATTCCTGAAATCGCGTGCTAAACAGCGCTCATGCACAACTATCTAGATTTTGAAAAACCAATTGCGGAACTCGAAGGTAAAATCGAGGAGTTACGCCATTTAAGTGGATCCGGCGAGGTCAATATCGTCGAAGAGATCACCAAACTTCAGGGCAAAGTTGATCGCCTGTTGGTCCAGACTTATGGCAAACTGACGCCTTGGCAAAAGGTTCAGGTGGCCCGTCATGCTGACCGCCCCCACGCGCTTGATTATATTGCCACCTTAATCACCGATTTTACGCCGCTTGCTGGCGACCGCGCATTTTCAGACGATCAGGCGATTGTTGGTGGGATTGGCCGCTTTCAGGGGCGGCCTATCGTCGTCATCGGGACTGAAAAAGGCTCCGATACTGCGAGTCGGGTCAAACATAACTTTGGCTCAGCCCGACCTGAAGGGTATCGCAAAGCGCAGCGCCTTATGAAACTGGCGGATCGTTTTGGCCTACCTGTGATTACGTTTGTTGATACTTCTGGTGCGTATCCCGGGGTTGATGCTGAGGCACGTGGTCAGGCGGAGGCCATCGCCCGCTCAATTGAAGTGAGTTTGAAGATTGCGGTTCCCATAATCAGCGTGGTTATTGGCGAAGGTGGATCTGGCGGCGCGATCGCGCTGGCGTCAGCCAATACGGTTCTAATGCTGGAGCACGCGGTTTATTCAGTCATTTCGCCAGAAGGATGTGCCTCAATATTATGGCGTGATGGGGCTCAGGCTCAGGAAGCTGCGAATGCGCTGAAGATCACTGCTCAAGACCTGTCCAAGCTTGGGGTAATTGACGCCGTCATCGGTGAACCCGTTGGCGGTGCACACCGCGACCCTGGCGTCGCGATGAGCCGCGTTGAGGACGCGATTGCGGCCGCGCTTAGCGAATTGTCTGGTCTGGATAAAGAGGGTTTAATCAAAGCCCGCAGGAATAAATTTCTTGATATCGGAAATAAGGGCCTGACTTAACTTTCCAGGCGAAAGGCGTGCCGGACGGCATTATTATAGGCCTCTGGGTGTTCGAGATAAGGCGCGTGTCCCGCCCCCGTAATCGCGACGGCTTTTGCACCTGGTATAAGGTCAGCCATAATATCAGAGGTTTCGGATGAGATTACCGGGTCATTCTCGCCGCTGAGCACTGTCGTTGGTATTTTGAGTTCTGTTAAATACGCTCGATTATCTGTTTCCTGCAGCATTTGGGCTGCTGAGGCCAGCCCATCGGGCCGTGTTTCGGAGGCGATATCAGCAGCAAGTTCAATAACATCGGGCGATGCCCCCGGCGCCAACATGGCCGCCGCCCGTTCGCGGCCGTAAGTTTTGGCTGGCAGTGTTTTTAAACTGTCTATGCGCGCCTGGTATCCGGTGCCAAGCGGGCTCCCTTTTGGTAATGCTCCGCCCCAGAACGTGCAGGATAAAATTAATGCCTTGATCCGCGCCGGATAAAGCCCGGCAAGTCGCCCGGCGACAATCCCGCCCATGGAGTGGCCGGTCAAATTCAGGTTTTCGACACCAATTTGGTCGAGCAAACCAAGCAACGTATGTGCAAAAATATCGACATCAGCGCCAACACCATCCGATCCGCCAAACCCTGGAGCATCCCATGCTATTACGCGATGCGTTTTGGAAAAGGTTTCAAATTGTTTTTGCCAACTGCGGGAATTACCCGCAAGGCCGTGCAGAAACAGCATTGCCGGACCCGCGCCCTGTTCCCGGTAAGTGATATTTTTCCCGTTCAATAAGACAGTTTTTTGAGCAGGTATTACCATTGGGAACTCATATATCGACGATCGCGTCAGGCTTTTCCGTGACAGCGTTTATATTTGTTTCCAGACCCGCACGGGCAGGGGCCGTTACGCGATACCCGCCCCCATGTTGAGGGATCTTCAGGATCAATGTTTTCGGCTGAGCGTCGACTGGTCATTGGCAGCAGAGCACCGTCCGCGTGTTTGGACCCATCCGCAAACGCCGGGTCCGTCCGACCTTCAACCATTTTCTGTTGCCCCTGCTGCAAATGAAGATCATCTGGGTCACCAAACTGAAGTTCGATCTGGCTCAGCATCTGCGTAACCCGCTCGCGCAGCGAGTCGAGCATTTCTTCAAAAAGCTCAAAAGCTTCCTGTTTGTATTCGTTTAGTGGATCCCGCTGCCCATAGGCTCGCAGGCCAATGCCCTGGCGCAAATGGTCAAGGGTCAAAAGATGTTCTTTCCAAAGCTGGTCCAACAATTGAAGCAGAAGACTTTTCTCGACACTGCGCATGATTTCAGGGCCGAAGTTAGCGGCTTTTTCTGCCATCCGGCGATCAGCAAAATCTTTCAAGCGCTCTAGGATTTCAGCATCCGCAATGCCTTCTTCCTGGGCCCAGTCTTTAACCGGAAGATCAGTTCCAAAAATACGCAGAACTTCTTCGTGCAGCAGGTCCGTGTCCCACTGCTCGGCGTAGGCTTTTTCGGGAATGCAGCGGGTGACAATGTCTTCAATAACGGTTTGGCGCATATGACCAACTTCTTCGGAAACATCTTCCGTCGCCATCAGTTCCTTGCGCTGCTCGTAGATGACTTTGCGCTGATCATTCATCACATCATCAAATTTGAGCAGATTTTTACGAATTTCAAAATTGCGCTCTTCAACTTTACGCTGGGCTTTTTCCAGTGCCTTGTTAACCCAAGGGTGAACAATCGCTTCGCCTTCTTCGAGGCCCAACTTCTGCAACATTCCATCGATCCGTTCAGACCCGAAAATACGCATCAAATCATCTTCCAGGGATAAGAAAAATGACGATGCACCAGGGTCTCCCTGACGCCCGGAACGGCCGCGCAGCTGATTATCAATACGCCGGCTCTCATGGCGTTCTGTGCCGATCACAAACAGGCCGCCACCGGCTATCGCCAGTTCCCGTTTGCCCTCAATCTCTTTCTCGATTTTTGTGACGGCTTTGGTATAAGCCGCGGTACCCGGCTCTGCCTTCACTTCTTCAAGGATCCTCATGTCCAGGTTACCGCCCATCTGGATGTCGGTGCCGCGGCCGGCCATATTGGTAGCGATGGTTACGACCCCCGGCCCGCCAGCCTGCGAAATAATCATCGCTTCCTGTTCGTGGTAACGGGCGTTCAGGACATTGTGTTTGACCTTGGCTTTTTTCAGCATAACGGAGAGTTCTTCCGACTTTTCAATGCTGACAGTACCGACCAGAACCGGCTGATTACGGTCCTGGCATTCTTTTGCGAGTTTGACGATCGCCGCATCTTTTTCGGCTGAGGTCCGATAAACCTCATCATCGGCATCAATACGAATACAATCTACGTTGGTTGGGATGTCGATCACTTCAAGTTTATAAATTTCGGCAAACTCGCCGGCTTCCGTCATCGCCGTTCCGGTCATTCCGGCAAGTTTTGGGTAGAGGCGGAAATAGTTCTGAAAGGTGATCGAGGCCAAAGTCTGGTTTTCGTTCTGAATCTGGACCTTTTCTTTGGCTTCAAGGGCTTGGTGCAGGCCTTCGGAATACCGCCGGCCTTCCATCATGCGGCCGGTAAATTCATCAATGATGACAACGGCGTTATCTTTGACGATGTAATCGGTGTCGCGCTGGAACATATGATGGGCACGTAGCGCCTGATTGGAGTGGTGAACCAGTGATACGTTTTGGATATCGTAAAGGTTACCTTCTTCAAGCAGGCCAGCATCACGCATCAGGGTTTCAATTTTCTCTGTGCCGGCTTCGGTATAGGAAATGGCACGCGCTTTTTCGTCCTTCTCGAAATCTTCTTCTTTGATTTCCGGGATGAGTTTGTCGATCGCTGTATAAAGTTCAGAATTGTCTTCCGTTGGTCCCGAAATAATAAGCGGGGTCCGGGCTTCATCAACCAGAATACTGTCGACCTCATCGACGATGGCAAAATTGAATTCGCGCTGAACCATTTCTTCGAGCGAAAACTTCATATTGTCGCGGAGGTAATCAAAACCCAGTTCGTTGTTGGTTGCATAGGTGACGTCGGCTTTATATTGCGCGCGCCGTTCATCATCTTCAACGCCGTGAACAATACAGCCAACGGTTAGCCCGAGAAATTCATAAATCTGTCCCATCCAACCCGCATCGCGTTCGGCGAGGTAGTCATTAACCGTAACCACATGAACGCCTTTGCCGGAGACAGCGTTTAAGTAGACGGGGAGGGTTGAAACCAGTGTTTTACCTTCCCCCGTGCGCATCTCGGAAATCATGCCGTTATTGAGGATCATGCCGCCGAGCAATTGAACGTCGAAATGGCGCTGACCAAGGGTGCGTTTGGCCGCCTCGCGTACAGTGGCAAAAGCTTCTTCCAAAATGCCGTCCAGTTCTTCGCCGTTCTCAAGGCGTTCACGGAACCACGGCGTGCGAGCTTTTAGCTCGTCGTCAGACAAATTTTCCAGTTCCGGTTCAAGGGCATTAATTGCCGCAATACGGCCATCCAGGCGTTTGAGATAACGATCATTGGCAGAACCAAAAACACGTTTGGCAAGGGCTTGAAACATGGAGAAATCACCTAACGGAAACAGTCAAAAATGAAATTGCTAAAATCGCCTCGGTAATACGCAATACCGGCCAATTTTAGCGCGTGTCAGAGATAGATGCGCGCGGGGGTGATGTCAATGCAAGGGGGGAAATTGGCCGCGCTGAATGGCGCCGCAACACGCTTTTGACGGACTCAAAAAATCGCCGCCATATTCTGGACCCTTATTTGCCCTTATAAATCCTTATAAAATCATATGAAATTCCGTGGCCCCCCATAAAACCCCATTAGTGAACAGATTTGAAATGGGTAGTCCGATTAGAATAGTCGTGATCCTGATCGACCTGTTTTGCCGCCAACCATAATCGCCGGATGCAAGTATTCTGTTCAAAGTGACAAACGCTACCTTTTTTAAGGTGCCAGCACATTCCGTCAGTCCAAATTGGTCGTGTTGTTTAAATACAGATCAAATGCAGCGATTTAATGGTGCTGTTTGGGTGAGGGGTGGAACTATAAATGAGAATGTCGTTATAACCGTTCGGTTTACAGTTATAATATTAGTTATTTCGAGGTATTGTTAAATTTGCTATATTGAAACGCTCGGGGGGACGTCTTTATTACCTGGGTGAATATGAATGAAAGTGCATTTCTCTCCCGTTCGAATAGCATTGATTTATGCTGCGTTTGGCGTTGTGTGGATTCTGCTCTCTGATTCTGCTCTCCATGCACTGGTGCAGGATGGAGAACTGGAAAACAGGTTGCAAACAGTCAAGGGGTGGTTTTTTATCCTCGTGACAGGCGGGTTAATTTATTGGCTTGCGCGTCAATCGACCAAACGGTTTGAGACGCTCGTACGTGAGCGAACATCTCAATTGGAAAACGAGATCGTTGAGCGGCAATATGCCGAAAAATCACTAAAAGATACAATGGAGTATCTTGAAGTGAGTGAACAACGGCTGCGAAATATGCTGGAATCCAGTCCAATTGGAATTGTCGTTGTGTCACGACACACCCGAAAAAGAGTATACGTCAACTCCCGGTTTCTCGAATTATATGGTTTTGCCTCCAAAGCGGATGCGTTAGACGCAAATATTACTATAAGTTTTGCCCGTTCGGTTGACGATGACTATGTGAACGAGAAGCTTAAATGCGGTGAAGATGTAATTGGTGCGGAAGTTCAACGAATACGTAAAGATGGCACAATGTTCTGGGCGCGAATGGATTCACGACTGATGAAATTCGAGGGCGACGACTGTATGATCTGGTGGCATTACGACATCACCAACCGAAAAGAGGCCGAACAGAAACTTTCCGCGGAACGCCGTTTGATCAATATGGCCATTGAGTTCATGCCTCCGGGCGTCGTCGTACGCGACGTAGACGATAATATTGTTTTATTCAACAATAGAATACTGGACCTGGTGGGCGCTCCTCGCGAACTGTTCGAGAACAACACGTCGTCCCGGAATATGATGAAACTTTTTAGAACAATGGATTACGCCGGAAAGGTTCCATCTGAGACTGAGAATAAAATTGATGCGTGGATAAACGCACGACTGAACAAAGAGCCAATGGCGGATTTCAGTTATCAACGCAAAGGGGTCAACGAAAAGACTCTGATGGTCGATTTTAGGTCTATGGAAGATGGTTATGAAATTAGAACTTTTAACGACATCACCGACCTTAAACGGGCGGAAGATTTGTTGCGTCGAAATTCAGAAATCGTTGACCTGTTACGAACGACCGCGACCGATGCAAATCAATCAATAGATTTCGATGGCGCCTTACAGAACTGTCTGGACACAATCTGTGCTTTCGCCGGATGGCCGGTCGGGCACGCTTATGCTCGAGATGATATGAAGTCGGATTTTTTAAAACCAACGAAAATCTGGCATCTCGACGAACCGGAACGGTTTAACGTGTTCCGTAAAATCACGGAGAAGACCGAGTTGACGTTTGGGTCCGGGCTGGTTTCCAAAGTCTTTGAGAGTCGCAAACCAATATGGATCGAAAACGTAATTGAGGATCCTAAATTTTCCCGGGTGAAGACGGCAGAAGGCGACCTTGTTGTCAGGTCTGGTTTTGCGCTGCCCGTTCTATCGCAAGAAACAGTCGTCGCCGTTTTAGAGTTCTATACGGACGAGATTGTGGAACAGGACGACGAGTTATTAGGCAGTCTTATTCATATTGGCGTTCAGTTGGGGCGGGTGTTTGAGCGCAAACAGGCCGAGATGGAAATACGTTTGGCGATGAATGAAATTGACCGTGCCAACCAAACCTTGGAGCTTAAAGTCGAAACCCGTACACGTGAATTGCTGGACACCAAAAATGAAGCAGATCACGCAAAAATTGAAGCAGAAACGGCGAACCAGGCCAAGACTGAGTTTCTTGGGAACATGAGCCATGAGCTCCGCACACCCCTAAACGCGATTATCGGATTTTCAGAAATCATAAAGGATGCATTGTTCGGTCAACCAATATTGGAAAGGTATCAGGATTACGCGAAGGACATCAACGCTTCGGGTGAACACTTATTGGGGATCATCTCTGACGTTCTGGATGTCTTAAAAGTGGAGGCCGGGGAGTTCGCTATTGAAAAAGAAAAAGTGGATATGACGGAAACGGTTGTCGCCTGCGAAACTATGATTAGTGGCAGGGTCAAACAGGCAGGAGTAACGTTAACGTTCAATATGGCCGTGGATCTGCCGCCGATTAACGCCGACCCGCTACGCTTGAAACAGGTTCTTCTGAACTTGATCGGCAACGCCATCAAGTTCACCCCGAAGGGCGGCCTGATTACCGTGAATGGGGAAGTTAACGGCGGCGGCGGCGTGAAGTTGAAGATTAAAGATACGGGTATCGGCATCGCTAAAGATGATATCCCAAAGGCGTTGGAGAAGTTTGGTCAGGTCCGCGATGGCCATACCCATGCGCACGAGGGCGCTGGGTTAGGTTTGTTTCTGGCCAACTCACTAATGGAGCAGCGTGGCGGTTCACTGGAAATCGAGAGCGAAGTCGCCAAAGGGACGACCGTCACCGTCACCTTCCCACCGGGTCAAAAATAGAAATTGCCGGCCAGAAATATCGATTGCCAGTCTGCCTGCTAATGAGACCAAACGTTGGTACTCCTATCAAGGCTACGGCCTGTGTCTCGATCAAACCGGTCCTCTAAGAAAATCAGGCCCTCAAATTTTCCGCTTAAAGAACCGGCGGCGCGGAACAAATCTACTCATAGGCATATCGTTCCTTTAGTAAACCATTATATTCAAACACATCCATGGTCACCTCAAATGCGTCCGTGGCAATCTCGATATGCGGGAAGTAATCTTTCTCGGCTTTGGCGATGTTTGCCACGCGCGAAATATTCAAAGGTTGATTTTCGATTGTTCGAAGTGATTTGGCGATGAGAAGTGGCACCTGAGTGGCATCAAACTTAGTACGATTGATCAGTTCGTAATAAGTACGGACCTAAAATTTCATACCTCACGGTAAAAATTCCAGTCCAGAAATGATGATTGTTTGGCCGTATCTATGGTCTTCGTAAGGGCCCGGTAAGGACGCCTCGTGGACCGCGTTATGAACAGTTGGCGCAGGCGCAATCGCATGGTTTGATTATGCGCTGTGTAGTCAACTTCCTCGTAATCATAATGAGTTTTAAGCAATCGAATAACCTTACGCACCGACGGCATATAGGCGTCATCAAATGCTATAGCAGAACGACTTTAATTTGATTCAAAGTCCCTGATCCCTGAAAAGCACCTCAATATCGCAGTCGTTTTTTCGTCGGATG
>WASW01027769.1_pt1 | contig 12786 bp, 11 predicted proteins | sample 5698521 | NCBI WGS metagenome assembly WASW01 (sample SAMN11175560, study PRJNA528189) | sponge metagenome | isolation source: marine sponge | host: Leucetta | place: Antarctica: Western Antarctic Peninsula, King George Island | collected 2013-01
AATTACGGGGAAAATTCCTCAACTCATTTGGTGAAGGAGAAACCAAAGTGAATATCAAAACAACTCTCAAAGCATCTGTTGCTGCTGCTGCCCTTTTCGCAGTTGCTGTTCCTGTTGCAGAAGCTGGTTCAATCAGCAACGGCAACGGTAACTCAGTTACTATTTCTGGTCAGGTCAACAAAGCAGTTGCGTATTTTGACGACGGTAAGTCAGAAGATACAGCAATTGTCGACAACGATAACAGCGGTACACGTTTCCGTATCCTGGGTTCAGGTAAAGTAAACGAAGCCGTTTCTGTTGGTACAGCTATCGAAGTTGAATTCCAGGATCAAGCTGCGAACAGCTGGAGCATTGCTGACTCAAATTCAGCTGGTGGTTCAACTGCAGACGCATTCGGTCAGACAAGCTTTGGCCAGCGTCGTCTAGAAGCTTACATCAGCCACAAGCAGTTCGGTAAAGTATCGATTGGTCAAGGCCCGACCGCTTCTGACGGTACTTCTGAAACATCATTTAGTGGTGCAGGCATGGCTGGTGGTGGCGGTTTCAACTTTAACAACGTCGGCCAAGTCATCCGTACAACTAACCAGGCTGATAACGTATTTACCGCTGCATCTACTTGGGGCAGTAAAATACCATTCATGGACGGCCTAAGCCGTAGCGATCGTGTTCGTTATGACACACCAACATTTGCTGGTTTCAGTCTTGCTGGTTCTGCACTTTCAAGCGGCGCAGCTGACGTTGGTCTGCGTTATGGTGGTAAGTTTGGTGGCGTTAAAGTTAAAGCTGCTGCATCTTACGCAAACACGGGCGCATCAAGCACAACAGTTGACGCACAGTGGGCTATTTCTGCTGCAGCTGAGCATGAGAGCGGCATCAATGTTCGCGCTGACTATGGCCAATTTGACACGACAGCCTCTACATCTAATGACATAAAAAATGGGCTGTTGGCCTTGGCTATGACGCATCCTTAACAAGCATGGGCGAAACGTCATTCGCAGTTGGTTACAGTACAGTTGAAGATGCTAGTGCTAACGGCGATGAATCAAATCAACTTGAATTTGGTGTTGTTCAGCACATTAAAGATGCTGGCACAGAGCTTTACCTCGGTGTTACATTGCTTGAGTTCGAAGACACATCTGCAGTGCAGTACGAAGATGCTACAGCAGTCATTGCTGGTACACGCATCAAGTTCTAAAGAACTCGATGTTACCCAGTCAGAATTGATTAGTTCTGATATTGAAAGGCCAGGTCTTCGGACTTGGCCTTTCTTTTTTGTGCCGTTCGTCGACATTAACAGTATGAAATCTGATCGACAATGAACACACCGACACGCGGGCATTACTTGCTGATCCTGCTGGGCGGCTGGTGCCGGATCTGGCTATTTTCGTCATGTTCGGATGGGAACGATTAATAAACGGAGTCAACGAAAGCAACCTGTGGCGCGATGTTTATTGGCAAGAACCATGGCAGACGCTGGTGGCAATCGGGAATTCAGCGCCACTTTACGCGCTGCTGCTTTTGGGCGCGCGGCTTTTTCGACTGCCGTTGCTAACCGTGTTCGCTGTCGCCGCGCTGCTGCATCTGATGCTCGACTTTCCAGTTCATCATGATGACGCGCATCCGCATTTCTGGCCCGTTACGGATTGGCGCTTCCATTCGCCGCTGTCCTATTGGGACCACAATCATTTTGGCGGCATCGTATCGATGCTTGAACTGGTCCTCGCCGTCGTGCTGATCATTGTCCTCTGGCGCCGCTTTGCCGCCCGCCCGGTCCGTTTTGCTCTGGGTCTCGCCTTGATAACCTATTTCGCCGTACCCGCGTATTTTACCCTGATGCTCGGGTAGCTATCCGCCGCTGAGCAAAAACCGCGTCACCCGTACTCGAACAGATACTCCCGTTTCTTAACGTTATCGGTCAGCTGATCGATTTGTTGATGAGGAATGAGGGTCAGGTAAAATCCTGGCTATGGTATATCCGCCCTTACATGAGCCTCTGCGAATACCCGCCAACTTACTTATTACCGACAAGGTGGCGGGGTAATCACCACAACCCGCAATTAGAAAGACTTGATGACCTCGCCAACGTGCGGATGAATTGAGCCATCTTCAACAGCGCCCGCTTCAATCATTTTACCGAAAGCCTGTTTGGCTGTTTCACTTGCCGCATCCATTGTCGCTTGATCCGGGTACTTCGCCAGAATGACGCCTTTTCCATTTCCATAGGAGACAATATCGATAAAGTCGGCCCCTACGCCCTCCAGTACATCACGCATGTTTTCCGCGATCTCTGCTGCCTTATCCATGTTTGGTGCTGCAAACCGTGTAATTCTGTAGACGGCCATCTTGCTCTCCTTTAAGTGTGATTTTTAAATTTATTGGTTAAACATATTTGATATTCGACAATCAAACCCGCAAATTCTGACAATAGATTTGAATAAACAATATACGTGCGATTGATATACAGTTTTTGTGTCTGGGTTTTCGTCAGGCTTCAAAACCACAACGACATCTCACAACTAAGTCTTCGAATGCGTCGGAGCACCATTTTTGGACGCTGACAGCTATTCTTAATTGGTATGTATAGATTCCAAAGAATTGGGTATTTTTGAGGTATCAATTCAACCTTATTATCAACAGAAATTCGGCCCTTTAATTTCTTGGGGCGCTAATGTTTTTCTAGGAGCAGTTCGCATGGTCAATCGACTCAACTACATGGAAATCAATGCCAAGGCCACCAACAACCTTGCATCCATCAATAAGCATGTATCATCAATTAGTAACAAACTACGCGCACTGGTGGAATTGCGTGTATCTCAGATAAATGGATGCGTTTTCTGTGTTGATCTACATTCTGAACAAGCAAGGGCCGAGGGGGAAAGTCAGCAACGTCTTGATTGCCTTCCCGTTTGGCGCGAGTGTCAATTTTTTGATGCCTCCGAACGCGCAGCCTTTAGTTGGGCGGAATCGGTGACACTTCTTCCAAACACAAATGCGCCTGACGATCTATATGACAACCTGAAAAAGCACTTTTCTGAGGAACAAATTGTCGATTTAACATTCATTATCTCATTGATGAATGCATGGAATCGTCTTGCTGTTAGCTTTCGGCACTTGCCCGACGCGCGCGTTGACTGACATTAGTCCGTGGGAAGAAAACCAAGTACGTTTCAGGGGAAATTCAGACGAACGGTATGTGTGCCGGGTCGAGCGACAGTACCTCCTGCAAGGTTTTATTCTTCAAATGCGCCGTGCAATGATGGTGGCAATGTTTCTGCGGATTAACAGTATGTAATTGCTGCTTAAGTTTAACCGAACTCCATAAAGAAGCGAAACTTTGCTTCTTTATGGAACCAAGCCAACCACTTTTAGTATAGGCCTTGTCTTGGCACGTATACACTGAACTATCGGCGCCAATGACTGTCAAAAATTGTAGAAACGGACAAGTCTCGTATGTTTTTTCGAACCGCTCTTCCATTTGATGATAGTGATTGACGATTTCAAAGGTATCGCAATCCAGTTGCCGGGCCTTATCGATCTGCCCAGAAACAACATGAGCAATCTTACTGTGATAAACATTATTTTCTTGCACATCGTTGGAAACCACGGCCGCCGATATTTTTACATGCGCGACCCCTATATCGCTTAACTTCCGACAGACATCAGCGATGTGGTGGAAATTGTTCTCATCAACAATGAAACTGACACCGAGCACGCAATTGCTGCCGCGTTTCGCAAACCTGTGAAGGTTTTCCATCAGCGCCGAGAATGCCCCTTCCTTAATACTGCGGCTTTTGGCATAGCTGACGTCATCCCAGGCGTCGAGGGATACCCGCACCCACGAGCCGTATGTCGCGAACGCATCGGCCATCCGCCCCTTCAGGTTGGATCCGTTGGTCAGGCTGGCGACCTGCACTCCGCCCTCGGCCAAATCGCGAATGCGCTCAGGCAGGGACTTATAAAGTAATGGCTCGCCGCCGCCCGAAAACGTCACGGCCTTCACGCCCATAGCGACCAGATCTTCGCTGATTTCACGCATCTTTTCGTCGGGAATTCGGTCCTTGATATCCATGTCCTCGCCGAGCGATATATCATCTGACCGATAAGCGCAGTACCAGCAGGCATGGTTGCAGTAGTTGATTGGTTTGATACGTACATGCACCGGCGCAATAACCCGGCCATCGCGTAAGGCTGTGATATGATCGGCAAAGTGGAGGAATTTATTTGAGCTGTAAACTTGCATACAGAGTTATAAATCACAACTCAGCTTGTCTTGATATGATTTAGATCAATCGGGGTGAACAGCCTCCCCCTCAAATAACTGGCCCGGCATGATTGTTAGTGCATCATTCGGTTTTGTTCCAGTTTTGATTATAGTCGGCGATGTCGACGAACTCTTAAGTACTTAAGTTAAATAAATGGCTCTTATTGGCTATAAGCCATTGTCGCAGTGTCCGGCGCGGGTCGTCTCTTTGGGTACGATAGAGAACTAGAGACGACGTATCGCACTTATGTGAAGGTTCACTACGGAAACTTTCGTGTGTTTGGTCGTTCTGAATCCGAGCGTGCGCGGACCTCAAACTTAGCGTTGTAATTTGATGCGCTTGGGTTCGCTTCCGACGGCCTGAAGTATTGCTGCCCCGAAGGCTGCGCCGGGTCATAATCCCAACTCGGTCTGAGCCCAATATTGTGTGCACGGTCGACGACCCGTCGCTGAACCTGACTGGCGATAACCTTTTGCTTCAACGCCGACATATCCCAGTTGTCGGCAACGTAGGCTACAAGCCTGGTTTCGATCTCGGCGGTGGCCGCCTGGCCCGCCAAATTATGTTTTTCGTGTGGATCGTTCGCGCGATCAAACAACAACGCCGGATCGGTCTCGCAATAAATATATTTGTAAGCGCCATCCATGATCATCACGGCAGGGGCCTCTGATCCCTCCCCGGTTAATTCAGCGACCACATAATGACGCGTCGCTTCATCGGCACCTTCTATCAGCGGGCGCAAGCTTCTGCCATCATACGCCGTTTCAATAGAGGCCAGCCCTTTATCCGTATCCGCCAGATCAATTACGGTTGGGAAAAGGTCTACCAGCGAGACGTTTTCGTCGCGTCGCTCAGGACTAGCCATCGACGGTGTGGAAATAATCAGGGGCACCTGCAAGGCAACATCGAAGAACGACCTTTTGAACCAAAGCCCGCGTTCGCCCAATGCTTCTCCGTGATCAGACAGAAATACAATCACTGTGTTATCCGCGTACCCGGCCGTTTGTAGGGCGCCTTGAAGCAAGCCCAACTGATCGTCGATATAGCTTACTGCACCATAATAGGCGTGCCGTGCAACGCGCACGTCTTCTACGCTCATATTGGCTTCTGCGACACCGATATGGTCGTACAGGCGTTGCGAATGAGGGTCTAATTGCCCCCGCGGCATCTCCGCAATTGTCGGCATGTCGATATCATCGTGGTCGTAGAGATCCCAGTATTTCTGTGGCACGGCAAAAGGATCGTGAGGATGTGTGAACGAGACAAACAGGCAGAATGGTCGTTCATCATCCGAGCGCGCCAGATCAAGTATTTTCCGGGTCGCCCGAAAAGTCACTTCGTCGTCATAGTCGAGTTGGATTGTACGCTCGAAAACACCTGATCGTTTGACACCATTAACTTCGCCAGCCGCGGCCAGTAATCTTTCACCGTTTGCCTCGGTGTCGTCGACGCTCCAGTTCGCGGTCCAGTTAAAATCAGATGGATAGATATCTGTCGTCACCCGTTCTTCAAAACCATGAAGCTGGTCTGGACCGATGAAGTGCATCTTGCCGGACACAGATGTCTGATACCCCGCCAGTCGCAAGTAATGCGCAAAACTTGGCAGGGCAGCAGGATACTCAGCCCCATTATCATAGGCCCCGGCATTTGTCGCCAGCAGACCTGAAATCATTGAAAACCGAGACGGCGCACAAAGCGGATAATTACAGTACGCATGATCGAACGTGACACCACGTGCCGCCAATCTATCTATGTTTGGCGTCTTTGCGATCTTGTTGCCATACACGGGCAACGCGCGTGCTGCGAGTTGGTCCGCCTGAACGAAAAGAAAATTTGGTTTATCCATGGGGTCAACCTTTCCAATCCAATAGACCAGCCGCCTAGGATTAACGACCAAGCCAAAAGTATCTAAGCTGATCGGATAAACCGCAAATCAGATTATCTCAGTACAGGCCTAGAAAATCTCGGCCTCACGTCATTCTATTTAAGTATTATCGGATGTGTTTCCAGCCATGTGGCCGGTCAGGAACAACCCGGCAGACACCGCAGGACCAATCCCCAGTGCAAACATCACGGTGCCAATACCAACGACGCCGCCAAGCGCCCAACCGCACAGTACCACAGTAATCTCGATGCCAATACGAACCCAGGCTATCGGCATCTTGGTCACACGTTGCAGGCCCGTCATCAAGCCATCTCGTGACCCTGGGCCCAAATTTGCCACCAGATAAATTCCACTGCCGAGCCCGACCAACAGAATGCCGGCCACAACTTCGACTGTCTGCAGCACATAACTGAGTGGCGTCGGTAACAAGGGCAACACGAACTCAATCGTCGCAGAAATAATGAAGACATTTAAGATGGTGCCTATACCAGGGCGTTGTCTTAACGGTATCCAGGTCAGCAAAACGAAAACGCTGATCACAAATGTCGTTACGCCGATGCTGGTGCCAGTATAGATGGCAACACCCTGCGCCAACACAGTCCATGGACTGACGCCCAGCCCGGCCGAGATCAACAAAGTCTCACCCAACCCGAACAGAAACAGACCGATGCTCAAAAAGAACAACGTCGTTACGCGCGGACGAAAGCTCAGAGGCTCCGGAGAACTCCAACCTGCCACCGGCACACTTTTGACCATGAACATACGCATGGAGGCCTTATACGACTGACGCCAGCGCAACGCTATAGGTGCCTGCCGATTAGATTGTTGCCGGAACAAAATTCACGACGACCCGATTACAAATAGGTTGCCACTTGCACCTAATCTTTATGGATAACGTATCGACTATTGTGATTTATTTGATACTTAAAGGACGGTTTCCTACAAATGGATGACGTTTCATGAGTACCCAAGACTTCAAAAGTTACGATCTATCTGCTCTTAATTTCGCAGTTGTCGACGATAATGATTTTAATCGTAAGTTGATTGTGAACGTCCTCCGCACTTTCAATATACCCAACATTTACGAGTGGAATCATAAGGATGCGAAGTCCGGCTTAAAACAACATCCGCCCGAAATATTAATTTGTGACTGGGGCTTCCCGGCAAATTCTGGACCCAAACTGGTACGATATATCCGCCAGCCTGAAAGCCCATTGAACTCAAACATTGCAATTATCATGACCTCGTCCGTTGCGACTGCAGCGCGAATCGCACAGGCACGTGGTGCGGGCATTGATCAGTATCTCGTAAAACCGTTATCCCCTACTCTTGTATATCAAAACGTCGTTCGGTGTATTGAGAACTCTCGACCCATTATCCGCATAACAGACTATCTAGGACCTAATCGACGTTCACAGAGTTCAAGCAGCGAAGCTCCGGTTCAAGAAGAGAGAAGAAAAACAGCAACTTGATGCTGCTGCATGCCTGACGCAGGTTGCAGCCAAGGATCAATGCCTATCGTCTTCGCAAAACCTGCAAATCAGCGTATACATGTTGAGTGATGGGATCAGGGGAAGCTTTTGAACAGGCGAGACATGTTAGCGGGAAGTGCTGCGTTGACCGCACTTGCATCTATGGGGAGGTCAGCCATATCTGATCCAGGTGGTAAGTTATTTGTGCCATCCGAAGAGGCATCTCACGACCGCACCTTCATGCAATGGCCCGTCAGCCGAGAAGTTCATCCCGACGCCGATTTCCTTAAACACCTCCAACTCACCATTGCCGGTATCGCCAATGCGATTGACGCGTTTGAGCCGGTCGTCATGCTGGCGGCAAAGGAACATCACGCCAAAGCTCGCAAATACCTCAGCACGTCTGCCACGCTTTGGGACATTCCCACCGAAGATTTATGGTGTCGGGATTCCGGCCCCCTGTTTGCCAAACAATCCAACGGTACCCTCGCCATCAGTCATATTCAGTTCAATGGATGGGGCGGCAAACAGGTTCACAAACACGACGGCCAGATTGCCGCAAAGATCGCAGAACGGCTTGGCATGGCATTAATCCCGTCAGGCCTGAAGGGCGAAGCAGGCGGTGTCGAGCACGATGGGCATGGCCTGTTGATGGCGCATGAAAGTTCATGGATGAACGACAACCGTAATCCGGGCTTGTCTCGAAATGAGATCGAAAAGCGGCTGCTGGCCGCATACGGCGCTGAGGAAATGATTTGGTCGCCGGGTGTGTATGGCGAAGACATTACCGATTATCACATCGACAGCCTCGCCCGCTTTACCAGTCCCGGCCGGGTGCTGGTCAACCTGCCGGACACACCAGATATGAGTGATCCTTTTCATCTCGCCGCACTGAATACTCATGACAGGCTAGAAGTTGCCGGGCTTGATGTTGAGGTTATCCCAGAGCCTGAACAGCGCCGGATCAAGGACATCGATTTTGTTGCGTCTTATGCGAACTATTACGTCTGTAATGGTGGCGTGATCGCGGCCCAATTTGGTGACCCGGAAACCGATGCGATTGCCGAGACTGCCCTCAAAAACCACTACCCGGACCGCGAGATTGTCACCCTCAATGTCGATGCCTTGGGCGAGATCGGCGGCGGCATCCATTGTGCCACCCAGCAGATGCCCGCAGTGTAACGGCTTCAAACAGCACCTTTTTATCTGTGTTGATCGTTCTTATATGAATCAACAACCGCAACCCAAACAAACCAGCGAGGTGCCCCATGACGTCAAAAACCGGTCTGCCAGAAAGTGAAACCATCAATGTGTTGCGGAACAGGCGCAGTATCCGGAAGTACGCACCGACGCCCGTGAGCGAAGCCCATGTCGATGCTATTCTCAGTGGCGCATTGCGCGCACCAACGTCTTCAAACCTGCATGCCTATAGCGTCATCGTGGTTCGGGATGCCGAGACAAAATCTCAACTTGCTGTGCCTTGCGGTAATCAAAAACACATCGTCGACTGCCCCGTCTTCATCGCCTTCTGTGCCGATTTGACGCGCATTGAATCCGCGCTTGAGCGCAATGGCCACAACATCGAAAACAATAATCTGGAACTTGGATTGGTCGCCACGATTGATGCGTCACTTGTCGGCATGGCGGCCTACGTCGCAGCAGAGTCTTTAGGCATTCATGGTGTGATGATTGGCGCGGTGCGCAACAAACCAGAAGAGATCGCAGGCATCCTTGGATTGCCAGAACGGGTTTATGTTGTGTTCGGAATGTGCCTGGGCTTTCCAGCAGAGACGCCGAAACAAAAACCACGTATGCCGGTCACAGGGATTGTGCATCATGAACGCTATGATGCAGACGCTGCCCTAGCATCGATTGATCCCTACGATGTTGATCTCAAGAGCCACTACGACAGCATCGGCAAAGAGTCGCATCCAGACTCCTGGACCCACGAGGTCGATACCAAGTTCTCACCCCGCCCCCGCAACACCCTCCGCGCCGCCTTAAAGGTCCGGGGCTTTGATTTTAGCTGAGGTTGGGTTGATACAGTGTCACCAAGAAACAGAATTGCAAACACAACACCAACCTGAATTCTAAGTCTCGAAACGCTGCTGTCGTCTCCATCTGTCCACAATGTGATCAACATCAATATCATCAGGCCCGTCACGCCATTTGTTGTAAAAATCGATATCAGCACTATTCGGTTCTGGGGATGGTCTATGGAACTGAACTCTCGTAGGTAAAGGCACTGCTTCTCCAAGCGCTAGTGCTTCACCTCGACCAAGGCTTGAGAGAACATCGATTAAGTCTTTCTCTGCTTCAGGTACAAGGTTTTTTACGTAAGCTTGATCAGTCGGATTCGTTATCCGCAAACATATGAATGATCCACATTGGGCCAATACAGTTTCAGAGAGTTCATGCGGGCGTTGACTAACAACACCTAATCCAACGCCATACTTACGTCCTTCTTTTGCAATCCTTTCCATCGATTTTCTAGCACCTGAAAATTGAGTGTTTGAATCTCTTGGTATGTACGCGTGTGCTTCCTCACATACCAATAGAATTGGGAATTCCCGATACTCTGGATTCCAATAGTTAAACTCGAAAGCCAACCTCCCTATTTGCGCTGCAACTGTAGGACGAACATCGAATGGAACAGAACTAAGATCAATAATTGTTATTGGAGCTTTAGGGTCACCAAGACCAACGAAATCTCGCAATAGAACTGAAAGTGTATCAGAAGAATTGCGAACTTGTGGTTTCAATAAAAAATCATAACGAACATCGTTTAACTTGCTTTCGAGACGAATAAGAAACCTATCAAAATCTCCATGAAGAGGCCCTTTTATCTCTTTGGTTGCTCCAGGTCTCATCCGTGAGTTTTCTTGATTTACTTTGTCTAACAATTCGTCGAGCTCAAAATATATTGGGGTATCGACAGAGACTTTTTCCAGTCCAAGTTTTTCCGCTTCAATTTTTTTTAATTCGAAAAGTGTGTCTCTAAAAAATGCAGTTTGATTAGCCGCTTCTCGCTCAGAGTGATCAACTAATAAATCGCAGAGTTCCGCATAGGTCATAAGCCAGTAGGGAATTTCAAGTTCAAGCGCATCCACATGACGCACATCCTTATCTTCGAACGCGTATTTCCTCGATCCGTCAGTGGCGACCCAGCTATACTCTCCGTGCAGGTCCAATAAAATTATGTGCGCTTTTGGCATGATGGAAACTGCGCGTTGCATAAGGCCTGCCACAGTGTGGGATTTACCAGCCCCTGTTTGACCCAGGATCGCAAAATGACGCCCGAATAAAGGTGTTGGATCAAAATATGCATTTTGATTTGTTGCAGCTGAGAGGACACCAACATCGTATCCTTTCTCTTTAAATTTATTAAACATCAATGCTATGGACTCTGAACCAATCGCATGAACTTCAGCAGCAGTTGTCGGGAAAACCCCCAGCCCTCTAGAAAATTGATTTTCATCATCAATTACTCCCAATGGAATAAGAGATATTGTGCGTATCGCCATAGCAGTTCGAAGCGATTCATCTACTCGTTCTCCCGCTTCTAACGGCACCAATTTCTCATGTTCACTCATCCGAGTGACCATAGCCAGAGTCTGGATTTGCCCTTGCTCGATTAGAAGATAAGAACCAACCCTACCGATGAGAACATCTTCATCCCCAATTGTCCTGACAGAAACTCGCCCTGGTTCATCGTCAATTAAAACAGCAGTCAAACCGTCCGATTTAATATCACTGACATACCCCACTAATGTTTCTTCGCTTGTCACTATCATCTGTTCATCTCCTCAACGATTGATTCAAATGACCACAGAGTTGGATGCCCAGGGCCAACCTGTCCGTACAATGCAGATCGGTTCTCTGTCACGATCACAGCGCTTCGCTTTTCTGACCAATAATTGAAAACACCATCACTAAGTGATTTTGCGATTATAATCAGAGTAAAATTAGTTCGCGCCATTGCACCTTCAATAACTGCATTTACATGTTGATCACCCATTCCATACCCGAGTGTCACAAGCCGGTTAATTGGTTTAGGTCCTTGAGTGAGTCTTTCACGAAATTCAGACCAAAGATTTGAGTATGGACGGAGAACTGTATCTGTTGCCTTCCGATGTTGGGGAGGAATCATAAGACGTTTAGCGCCTTCAGGAAGGTCAGAATTGAATCCAGTTCGACAATATCCTGTTTCATCGCTTGCATACCACCCGACTGAACCATGTAGTTTAATTAACCAAACCCATGGCTGAATATCCCTCCGACGAACGCCGCCTCGTGCACTAGTTTGCAGAACAGCGATGTCGTGCAAAAATGATCCCGGATCAAAAAAAGCATGTTCATGGCCATAAAAGCCGTCAAGAACCCGAACTTGCTCCTTCTCAGCAGCGCGTTCGATGAGGGGGTCATAATTTAATGTAAATACTGTAGTTGAAGCTTCATTTCGACGAGATAACAAAGACACAAATGTCCTATGACAATTAAGCGGCGCATCGAGGCTACGGAAATACTCAGCTATAGCGTCTGCAACAAGATGTCGATGTGGCTGATCAACTACTCCACCTGGGTCAACGAGATCAAGCGCTGCCTCGATCCCAGTTACCCCGTCATCAAGGATTGCTTGGATTTCAGTTTTTTGCGGTTCGGGGACATGGTTTTGAATTTTCGCCCAAAGTGTATCTGCAAGCGGATACCCTTGACCTTCAAGAAATGAACTACCAGCACCAAGCAGAAATCCCACACGAACACTCTTAAGCTGCTCACGTACTTTACTTTTAAGTTGCGTCTGGAAGTCAATCTCATCAGCCATCAGCGTCAAACCACCTTATCATTCAACTAATAAGATTAATCTATAACATAACTTACCTTTTTGTAGCTATCATTCCCTGTGAAATTGAACAACACAGCCCAGACATATCGATGATGACTCAAGACAATAAGAAATCCAGGTTAGGCCTAAAGGGGAGCACTCCACCCCTACCAATCAATACGCTCGATGCCGTCGAACTGGATTTGCTCGCCGTTGTCGAGGGTGAGGGTGCCTGAGGCGTCGCTGGTGAGGGCGACGTAGCCGTCTGCTTGTTCGACCACTGAGCCTTCATCGAGATCGAGTGACCAATTCTCGCCTGGCTCATTTTCAAGCCGCAATGTA
>WASW01055547.1_pt1 | contig 12720 bp, 13 predicted proteins | sample 5698521 | NCBI WGS metagenome assembly WASW01 (sample SAMN11175560, study PRJNA528189) | sponge metagenome | isolation source: marine sponge | host: Leucetta | place: Antarctica: Western Antarctic Peninsula, King George Island | collected 2013-01
GGATTTCGATTCCTGACATCCTGCCGGTCGTTGGTGAATAATAAGCGGAAGGGGCGGAATAGGGAGCGGGAGCGGTTAAAATCCCGTCCTCCATGATAGTTACCTTCGAACTACGCGCAGAATCGACACCACGCAGGGAAATATTGGGAAACAAGCCAAAACCGTCTTCCTCACGCAGGTTCACCCCAGGAACCCGCCTTAAAATGCGGTTGACATCGTCCACGCCATGCTGGCGAATATCCTGCATGTCTAGATAGGCGGCGGAACCGGCTATATCCTTTACATTAGACTTGGAGCCAATGATCGATACCTCCTGCATTAAAATCCCGCTATCCATTTTCTGTTTCTCATCTTTCTGTTTCTCATCAGCATCAACAGCAAAAGCTGAAGATGCGAAAGTCAGCAAAAGCAGAATCCCCAGTCCCATTTTGAAAAATTTTAAAGTCATTCCTCTTTCTCCTTGTTTATATGCAAAGCAAATATAATTTCTTAACTTATTCGGTAATTTTAATATTGATACCCGTTATCATTTTAATATAAAAAAACAGACTTTAAACAAAAGTCCTCTCTCTGTCAATCTTTAGTTCCGATAAAACCCTATTTTCTTTCTGGTCCTTCCGCATTTACAATCGAAATTCCGGCTAATTTCAGTATTATCAAGTTTAACCATTAAGGAGTAACGCACATCAGCAAAAACAAAATTCCCGACCTTGACCTTATGAAACACAGTTAAAATACAAAGAATTCTACCCTTATTTAAATTTTGAAAATCATTATCAATATTAGAGAAAAAGCAATCCCCTGTCAACTGATAAATTCAATAAGAGCCTATTTTTGTCATGTCGATTTTACTATCGAAGTTTTGGTCCATTTCGGTTTTTTCAAGTTTTCCTGCGAACAGGACTTGGCAAAAGCACAAACCTTGGTCCAACATAAGAAAGCACATTGCAAAAACCAAACATATTTATCTTAATTTTGGCACTCATTATTAAAATAACCCCCCCCAGCCCGGTCATGCTGAGCCGTCACCCTGAGTTTATCGAAGGGTGAAGCATCGCACGCTAGAAGAACTAAAAAGGGCAACCCCCCAGCCCCCCTTATCAAGGGGGATCATTTAATCCCCCTCACCTTAATCCTCTCCCTCCAGGGGGGAGAGGAATTATTAAATATCCACCTCCTAATAACCCCCTCTCCCTTGAAGGGAGAGGGCTGGGGTGAGGGTGCTTCATAACCCTTTCACAATTCTCTGTGTTTATCCGTGTCCATCTGTGGCTAAATCTAATTTTTTTAAACACCACTTCAATATTTAAATCCGAATCTCTTTTGATATTGGGATTGCTTGCTTTATTCCTTCTTTGTGTTCGCTGAAATTTTAAAAAAGGGTGATCCTAAGTGCTATCAAATAGGGAATAAAAAGGGCAACCCCCCAGCCCCCCTGGGGGGATCATTTACAACTACTCCGCACGTCATTTATTCACCGCTCCCGCAATACCTTCAACAAAAACCCCCAGCCCTGTCATGCTGAGCCGTCACTCTAGATTTTGAGCTGTCCTGAGCTTATCGAAGGGTGAAGCATCGCGTGCCAGAAGAACTAAAAAGGGCAACCCCCCAGCCCCCCTTATCAGGGGGGATCATTTATTTTTCCTGAGACTATTGGGCTTGTTCCTCGGTGGGAAGGGGTTATTAAATATCGACTTCCTATTTATTAAAATAAAAAAAACCTTTTCAACCCTAAATTCAATAAGAGCCTATTTTTTCTGGGTCATGTCGATTTTGCCATCGAAGTTTCGGTCCATTTCGGTTTTTTCAAGTTTTCCTGCGGAATTGAAATGTTCCCAGCGATCTGCTTTTCCATCGCCGTTGGTATCGTAGTCGGCTTTTTTCAAGGCTTGGTCGTCATAATAAAACTGCCACTGGTCTGGCTTGCCATCGCCATTGGTATCGAAAGCCGTGCGATCCAGCACCGAATTACCTCGAAAATGACTCCAGCGGTCGATCTTGCCATTTTTGTTTGAATCAACCTCCAAGCGTGTCAATTCACCTGAAGAATTATGAAACTGGGTGGTGTCGGGCTTTCCATCGCCATTCTCATCCATTTCAATATGAGTCAATTTTTCATTAGCGTTGAAAAATTCCTTCCGGTCATAATTACTATCAAACTTGCTTGATTTTTCGACTCGGGATAGTTTTCCACCCTTTGTGTAGTATTGGATGTGATCCATCTTTCCATCCTTATTCCGGTCGAATTCCACATGTTCCAAGGTTTTTTCGCCTTCAAAATGTTCTATCTGGTCCACCTTGCTGTCAAAATCGCCATCATATTCGATTTTCACAACTTCCCCCTGACCATCGAGATATTGCCACTGATCGATTTTACCGTCAAAATTGGAATCGATTTCATTCACTTCAGCCATACAAGGTAAAGCAGTGACAAGAAGGGCCGATACTGCTCCTGCAAAAATATTCCTGATTCTCATAGAAAACCCACTCTTTTTAAAAATTTGCACATTTCTCCCTATGCCGTTTTGCATAGAGGAACCTGTTCTCCGAACGAACCCGATATCAATTCAGTTCAAACCTGAAAGGCAAAACAACCTTTAATGATTGTTCCATTATACTGTCAGGAAACCCGGAAAAAGGGGCCGCTCTTTTTACAGCCGCCATGGCTTCTCGGTTCAAGTTTGGGTAGGGCGTTTTAGTGAGCAACTTGACATTGTCCACCTCCCCATTCTTTAATATGGTGAACTGGACTTTTAGTTTGCCATACCGCCCTGCTCTCCGCGAAGCCTCGGGGTAATGCTTGGCACCTTCGACACTGCGCTGCACCCGACCAATATAACTTTTCAAAGCGCCTTTATCCCTGATATTTGGAACCTCTCGAGGAGACGGGAAGGAAGCTAAAGATGCCAGATGCACTCCGGTTTGCACCGGCACCATGCGGCCCCGGGTTGCTCTGGAAGATAATTTACCACCTGCCCTGACAACCCGCAATTTGTTTAATTTAAAATGCGGTGTTCCCCGAACTATGCTTCCTTTTGTCGATGAGGTATCGCTGACGGACGCAAAGGACCGGGGGGCATTCACCCGATTGCTTTTTGTTGGACGTGAGCTATACATAACCGCCTTCATTGCAGAGGACTTTATGGAGGACCTTTGCGCCTGCCTTGGAATGGGACTCGGCACTGCGACAACGGCTCGAGCCACTCTGGTTTGTTGAACAGCTGTCCTCGGCTGAATAACTGGCATGGTTTTGGGTGTCAGACGGGCCACTTTAATTTCCGGGCGAACAGACTCTTTTCGAATCGTCTCTTTTTTCACTGGGGCTTTCCTTTTGACGAATTCCATTTTATAGGTTTTTGGGAGTTGGACACTGTTATTGATGTTCAACAAAAAACTTCCTGCGCCTAGAGTGAACAGCATATGAGCCCCGATGGAGCCGACTATAGAGTACGTTGTGGAGTTATTCTTGATCATCTTTTTTTCGTTATCAGGAATCGGTTGCGGGTTTCTGCATCCCGGTCGCAAGCACAAAGTCTTCGGCACCGGCTTGCTTGGCAAGCTCTATCACTTTACCGAAAAGCTCAAACTCAATGACTTTGTCTGCGTGGATTGAAATCACCGTATTTTTTTTCTCACTGATTTTCTTTTCAAGATAAGCCGGCAAGACATCAAGTGTGACGGCTTCTCCGTCTAGCTGCATGGAACCCTTTTTATCTATTGTCATAACGAGAAACTGCTTGCTGCTTTTCTCAGCGGTCTTGGCAGTCGGGAGTTCAATCTTTGTTTTCTGCTTGGTGGGAGTGGTGGAGGTCAACATGAAAAAGATGAGCAACAGGAACACAACATTGATCATCGGAATCAGGTCGAGTTTGAACGGTGACTTTTCTTTGTATGGAAACTGGATCATTATTTTATAATTGAAAAGCTTTCCGCCCCCGCCTCGCGTGAGACATCAAGGACTTGGGCAAACAGGTTATACTTGACCTTGGGTGCCGAATCGATCACCACCCGTTTGCCTGACCGGCTTAACAGTTCTTCCCCCAACACACTCCCAAGAGAATCGATGCTGATCGGTTTATCATTTAAAAGAATATTATTATTTCGGTCGATTTTAACGACAACAGCCTTCTCCATCTTTTGCGTCTCCGCACCCTCAGGAAGACGGATCGCCAGCCCCTGGCCTTGAATCGCAAAGGTGAGCATGAAAAATATCAGCAACAGAAACACCACATCAATCAGCGGTGCCATATCAATTTCAAAACGTTTTTTGTGAGAGGGAAATAAATCCAGCATAACCGTTCCCTACACCCCCTGATGGGTCAGTTCACGTTGAACACCTGAGGCGGTATGGGGATTAGACAGATCGTCCTGCCCTTCATAAAGGTGATGCACCAGATACTGTCCGTATTTTCCCAGCAGAAAGGAAATAGCCTCCACTTTTCTTTCAAAATAATTGAGCATGACTACAACGGGAATGGCAAGAGCAAGACCCGCCGCAGTGGTCAACAGAGCCTCCCAGATACCACCCGCCAGAAGGCTGGGGTCTACCTGGCCCTTGTATTGGGCGACCTTGTTGAACGCTTTTACCATTCCAATAACCGTTCCCAATAATCCCATAAGGGGAGAAATGGTTGCGAGCACTTCCAGAACGCGGAGGTTTTTTCTTAAACCCTGTATCTCTTCCTGACCATTGATCGTTAATTTCTCTTCAAGTTTCCATCGGGGTTCTTTTTGTGCTTGCACTCCGCATTCCAGCATCCGTGAAACCGGACCCTGGGCGGACTTGCTGATATCATTCTCACCAACTTTCTTGTCATTGTTTACCAAATCCTTGATTGCCTCAAAAATATCGTCCGGGTTTTCTTTGCATTTCTTAAAGAAAATAAACCTCTCAATAATAACGGCAACGGCAATGACAGAAGCCAGAAATATGGGGTACATCATAACTCCCCCTTTTCCCATTAATTCAATACCGGAGGTGAACGTGGCAATCATTTTTTTACTCGCTTTATAAGTTAATTTTTTACTTCCGAAGCACCCTTCCCCATATCCTTAGAATATGGGTTGTGCAAACCGCAATTTCGGAGAGAATAATTAGATTCCGACAATAAATGATAACGATTTTCAATATAATAAGAGAATTGAAGGTTTATGTCAATATTTTTTAGCTTTCCATTGTTTTTTTGCTCGAAAAAAGGGAGGGAGGGCATAGCGTAAACCATTCAAAAAGAAGGAATATTATTCATACTTTTTTTGAGGCCCCGCAAGTAAATGTCAAATAGTATTTTAAGCATGAAACGGAAATCTCTTTGGACTGAGCTTTTTCGAACCCTGATAACTTCATGTTTCCAGGCCGGGGGTATTATGAGGAATAAAAACAAGTCCGCGGCCGGGGCGCAACCCCCAGCCACAGACCCTTTGATTCGGCCTAGGGCATGGCCGAAAAAATCAAAATTTCGGTTCAGGCAAAACGCGTTCACCGGCTACTTTAACAAAATAATCGCAGACCACGACTGCCAGCTTGAGAGGGTCTGCCGGTTTTGTAATCCATTCATAAATATTTAATTTTTGCAGTTCCACGGAAGCCTCCAACCAAAGACGTGAAGAAAGGTAAATCACCTTTTCGCATTGTTCACTGGAAATTCGTTTTAAAAAATTAAAACCGGATTGCCCGGCTAACTTGTCATCAACGATTACCAGGTCATTATCCCGGCTCAGTTGGTCCGGGCAACCCTTACCGCAGGAGAACCGCACTTCGTACCCAAAACGGGAAAGCATGATTCCCAGTCGCCCTCGCTCCTCGGGATTATTGTGAACCAGAAGAATTTTTTTAGGTGCTGTTATCATAATTCCCTTTAAGAAAGACTGTTGAGGCAACGTTTCAAAGCAGAAATACTGCTGGAGTGGCATCGGTCTACAGGAATGTTTTGCTCCTTGCCAACTCGGACGGCTTCAGTAACCATAGGATGAGCTACCGTGCCTGTAAAAATAAGAATTCGATGGACACCATTTATACGTTGAGCCATATTGGGAATGCGCTGACTGAACACCCTTGCATCAAAACCCCGGTTGCGGCATTCCTTTTCATAAGACCGTTTCAACCTGTCCAACCCTCCTATAATGGCAACACTCATATTTTCTTATCTCCCGAAAATCATTAATTAAAATTGATTATCATTATCATAATTTAAAAAAGCCAAATTTTTTTAATGACTTAGCATGCCGTAGCGCCCGCATTAGAATCCAACAAATCAGCCACTTCATCGGTTTTGCGTAACTTCAGCACTTCACCGTGACCTTCAAATTGCACCGACGCTCCGCCGCCACATTGTCGCATACAAGGAACCAGACAAACACCATCGGAACCTTGAGTCTGGCTCAATTGTTTCGCCATGTACTCCGATTTCCAAGCTTTGCATCCTGCCCCTTTGCAAATTTTGATTTTGTTTGACATTGGCAATCTCCTTTTTGATAACGAATATCAATATAGTTACTTCCAGCCAATTTGTCAAGCCTGTTTTTTATATTTTTTAACAAAAATTAACCCTTTAAATATAATAGCTTACGAAGATATCTTATTTGTTGCTTGTTTTTTCTTAATTTTTTATTGTATCTTTTACCAAAAATTGATTTTTGGGATATTGTAAGGTCTTAAACCTATCGGGAAGGATACTGCTTTACTGGATCGTCGCACTCCCTTCGGTCACTCGCGATGACGTTGGAAAGATACTGCCTGCTGGGTCGCCGTGCTTCCTCGCAATGACGTGAGGAAAGATACTGCCTGCTGGGTCGTTGCGTTTCCTCACAATGACGTGAGGAAACCTTTACATAACTATTCCGCACGTCATTGCGATGAGCGTTAGCGAAGAAGCAATCCAGACAAAGAGTTTGGGGATTGGGCTTTTGGGATATTGCAAGGTCTTAAACCTATCGGGAAGGATACTGCTTTACTGGATCGCTGCGCTCCATTCGGTCACTCGCAATGACGTTGGAAAAATACTGCCTGCTGAATCGCCGTGCTTCCCCGCGATGACGTGAGGAAACCTTTGCACAACTACTCCGCACGTCATTGCGATGACGTGCGGAGGGCTTTCTCTTGCCCTTAAGATACTCGGCAATTCGCTGACTAAAATCCTTTAATTATTATCTTTGCTCATATTCTCCATCATATAATTTTGAATGCCGATATCCTTGATACGCGTAAATTGAGTTTCGAGCCAGTCAACGCTTTCCTCGGTATCCATCAGGATTCCGTCAAGAATTTCCTTGCTGCCAAAATCCGATTTGTCGAAACAAGTCCTAATATGTTTTCTCAACCGAGCCACATGCTCCAGTTCAATTTTGTATTGGTTTTTCAATTGCGCTTCCACGCTATCACCCACCAGCACGGTATCGTACTTTTGCATATCGGGAATGCCATCCAGAAATAAAAGCCGCTCGATCATCAAATTGGCGTGTTTCATTTCGCCCATGGATTCTTCTCGTGAGTGGCTGGCTATTTTTTCATAACCCCAATCTTCCTGCATTTTGTAATGAATATAATAAATATTGATCGCTGTCAGTTCCGCCATCAATACATCGTTTAAAGCATTGTGTACCGCCTTATCACCTTCCATATCTTTTCTCCTTTTTTAATTTTACTCGTTCAATCCAACCCTTACCCACACACTCTACCCCCCGCCGAAATCTGTCAACTCCTTTATTTATAATGATTTAACATTAATACTGAGAATGGGAATTACTATTAAGTAGAGACAAGCCCTTATCAAGTAAATTGAGAGTTTGACCTTCATAGGGTCTTTAGTCATAGTGCTTTGCCTCCTTTGAAACCTTCAAACAGGAAACTTCAAATAATAACCCTTATCATTTATAATTTTTCACAACAGGGAATTAAAAAAATTAAAATACGGTTTTTCCATCCAGGCGGGTCATAACATCCACTCCGGTATCTGTTACACAGAGGGTGTGCTCGAATTGGGCGGAGATTTGCCCGTCCTGGGTGACGGCAGTCCATTTATCGGAAAGAATTTTCAAGTCCGGCTTGCCTAAATTGATCATCGGCTCAATGGTAAACACCATGCCTTTTTTTATTTCCAGTCCTTCGCCAAAATTTCCATAATGTAAAATTTGCGGTTCTTCGTGAAAGTTACTGCCAATCCCGTGACCGCAAAATTCCCTAACAACGGTATAGCCGTGGCTTTCAGCCAAGTTCTGAATTGTGGCACCAATATCCCCAAGCCTTGCACCAGGCTTGACCACTTCGATCCCTCGCTGCAAAGCTTCTCTACAAACTTCAACCAGTTTTTCAGCTTTTTTCCTCGGCGATCCCACAAAAAATGTACGACTGGTATCGCCATGGAAGCCTTTAAAATAAGTAGTGATATCCAGATTGACAATATCCCCGTTTCTAAGTTTTCTCTCGGAGGGGATGCCATGACAAATTTCTTCGTTAACCGAAGAGCAAATGCTTTTCGGAAAGCCGCGATAATTCAGAGGCGATGGGATAGCCCCTTTAGAAATGATATAGTCGTGGCAAATCTGATTCAGCCTTTCGGTCGTGACTCCGGGTTTTACATAGGGGTCAATCATCACAAGAACTTCTGCCGCAAGCTGGCAGGATTCTTTCATTACTTCAATTTCTTCTGCGGTTTTATAATGAATCATAAGGATAAACGAATTCTTTAATAGCTTGTTTCTGGTCTCGCCAGTTTGATTTTACCTTCACAAATATCTTTAGATACACTTTAGCCCCTAAACGTTTCTCAATTTCTACTCGAGCAATTCGTCCGATGGATTTAAGCATACTCCCCCCCTGCCCTATCAATATTTTTTTCTGCGAAGCTTTTTCCGTGTAAAGCGTGGCATCAATTTTTACCACACCGTTTGCCTGCTCTTCCATGTTTCCTACAACCACAGCGACCGAATGCGGCACTTCTAATCGAGTCAGACTCAACACCTTCTCGCGAATGATTTCCGCCAACAAAAAACTTTCGGTGCAGTCGGTTATCATATCCTTTGGAAAATATTCTGGACCTTCGGGAAGGTATCCAACAATCAATTCCTTCAAAGGTTCCATGCCATCCTCTTTCAAAGCCGAAACCGGAATGATCTCCTTAAAAACAGATTTATCATGGGACTGGGCAATCAAAGTAAGAAGTTTTGGTTTTTCTACTAAGTCAATTTTATTGATCACCAGAATTTTAGGTGTCGCAGTATGTTGCATGGACTTCAAAACAAATTCATCTTCATCCCTGAACCCTTCCACCGCATCGATCAAAACCAGAATCAAGTCAACATCGGCATAAGTGCTCAACGAAGCCTGCACCATCATTTCGTTTAAAGTTCTTTTGCTTGAATGAATGCCTGGGGTATCGACCAGAATGATCTGCGCATCGGACAGGTGCAACACTCCAGTGATTTTGTTGCGCGTGGTCTGCGGTCTATTGGATGTCGCAGCCACTTTTTGTGCTACTAATCGGTTCAGCAAGGTAGACTTGCCCACATTAGGGCGACCCACGATGCTGGCATAACCCGACCTGAAAGAAGGGGCCTGACTCACAAGAGGTCCGACAGTTTAGTTAATAAATTTTCCACAAATATAGCTTTCCTGTGTAAGAATGAATCCGATTTTCGGAACAACACCAACAACACCTACGATATTACCATGAACTTGGGATTATACCTCCACATTCCATATTGCCTGCATAAATGTGGCTATTGCGATTTCAATTCTCATCCAGAGAATCAGGAAGAGTCCGCCCACTATGTCGAAGCCCTGCTGAAAGAACTAAAAAATTATTCTACCACCTTAAAGAGCTATAGCGTTCCCACTGTCTTTATGGGGGGAGGGACACCCACTATTCTGCCTCCCTCTCAACTGAAAAAAATACTCGATACCGTTCGGCAAAATTTCAATCTAACCTCCGACTGCGAAATCACTATCGAAGCCAACCCGGCAACCATCAAACTTGAGACTTTACAGGAAATTCGTGCGGCAGGATACAACCGCATCAGTATCGGAGTGCAATCGTTCGACGAAAAAGAACTGAAATTATTAGAAAGGGTTCATAACGAGGAAGATATCCACTCAACCGTGCATCTGGCGCGGTCAGCAAATTTTGAAAATCTGTCGATGGACCTCATGTTCGCCCTACCAGACCAAACAATAGAAAAATGGCAATCGCATTTAAAGCAAGCCATCGCTAAAAATCCCGATCACCTTTCGACCTATAATCTTACCATCGAACCTGCGACCGCATTTTTTAAGCTTTATGAGAAAGGCAAACTCTGCCTGCCTCACGAAGACATTCAATTGGAAATGTATGAAACTACAATTCAAGTCCTTGAAGATACCGGATATTCGCAATATGAAATTTCAAATTTCTCAAAACCGGGTATGGAATCGCAACACAATATCAACTACTGGAACAACGGCGAGTATCTGGGAGTCGGAGCCGGAGCATCCTCATATCTGAATGGAGAAAGATTTAAAAACATAAACTTGCCCTCGATATACATTCGTGAAATCGAGACTAAGGCAAGTGCGACCGACACACGAGAACGTCTGGAACCTCTGCAAGCAATGGGAGAAACTTTGATGCTGGGCTTGCGACTTCTTAAAGGTATTTCCATTGAAGTGTTTGAGAATCGCTTCCAAGTCTCCTTCCAAAAAGTTTATGGGAAAGCCGTTGAGTCCTTACTCAATCAAGAGCTGATTACATTCAACCAAAACCGCATCGCCCTGTCGAGGAAAGGATTGTTCCTCGCCGATTCGGTCATCCTCAAATTCATGGCATAAAAAAAATGAGTGCTGCATTTAAAAAGTTAACTGAAATCGTCGATACCTTGATGGGAGAAAATGGCTGTCCTTGGGATAAAGTTCAAACTAGGGAATCCTTGAAACCCTATTTAGTGGAAGAAGCCTACGAAACTCTTGAAGCTCTGGATAGCAACAACCCTGAAGAAATCAAAGAAGAGCTGGGGGATTTGCTCTACCAGATTTTATTCCACGCAAAAATTTCTGAAAACAAAAACGAGTTCAACATAACCGATGTTGTGGAATCCATCAGCGATAAGATGGTGCATCGGCACCCGCATGTATTCAAAGAAGAAAACCTGGAAACACCCGAAGAAGTAGTTACTCAATGGGAAGAAATCAAAAGCAAAGAAAAAGGCAAAGCAGACAGGAAATCTGTGCTGGACGGTATTCCACCTCACCTTCCAGGATTATTACGCGCACAAAAACTGCAAAAAAAAGCCGCTAAGCACGGATTCGACTGGGATAAAATCGATGATGTGTTTGACAAGCTGGATGAAGAGGTAGCGGAATTTAAAGAGGCCGTTCTTTCAGGCAAAAAAATAGATATGACAGAAGAACTCGGTGATATCCTTTTCGTAATGGTCAATATCGCCAAGTTCAAAAAAATTGATGCCGAAGAAGCCTTGCGTGCCACCAACAACAAATTCATTAAAAGGTTCCAGTATATTGAAGTCGCAGTTGCTAAACGCGGCAAGACTTTAAAAGAAACTCCACTTGAAGAACTCGAACAATACTGGCAAGATGCAAAGGAGGGCAAGCCCTCCTGCCAATAGGACCGCACTGGGATAGCGAACAAGTATTAACCCCGCTATAGTCTGTGATAAAAAACAGGGTGTCATTGTGCGAAGCAACCCAGAAAGCTGGATCGCCACGCTCCTTTTAGTCGCTCACGATGACGTTGGAAAGATATTGCCTGCTGGGTCGCCACGCTCCTTTTAGTCGCTTGCAATGACATATAGGCATATACAAAAGTGATTTAACACGGGTCTTAGCCTGCTATAAAAAGCGTTAGCCCAAAGACAAGCATGGAAATAAAGGTGTCATTGCGAGCAAAGCGAAGCAATCCAGACAAAGAGTTTGGGGAATGGGCTTTTGGGATATTGCAAGGTCTTAAACCTACCGGGAAAATACTGCCTGCTGGGTTGCCACGCTCCTTTTAGTCGCTTGCGATGACATACAGGTATATACAAAGTGATTTGACACAGGGCCTGTCCTGCTAAGCTGGATATATTCTGCCCCGCCATTCGGTTTTTTTTCGTACTAGAGTATAAAGCATGGAGTTTAGCATAATAGCGGCCATGACAACCGCACCGACCGGGAATAAGACTGCGGTGTTTCGGTGCAGTCCCAACTCATCACAGGTTTTATATGCCGCCGCCGTGACCATAGCAACCCCTGCCAAAGCCATTCCGATCCACAACCATCCTGTTTGTAAAAATATATTCAGGGCTAAAATAATATACGGAGTGAACAAAAAACCAAGAACCATGGAAACGTGCCAGACTGCACGCAGCACAGACCGTTTCATGGCAAGAAACATATTTTTTCGCCAACCTGTCCATATTTCTTTGAGACCAAAATACATTCGAATGGAAAATAACTGTTTCGCATCTGCGACAAGCAATTTGAGCCCAGCCTTCTTGGCACGTTTTGCTATCAGCACGTCCTCCAGCACATCGGCCTTCCCCGCTTCATGTCCGCCAATTTTTTCGTATGAGCTACGGCGAAACATCAGGAACGCACCGAATCCCATCGCACTTTTATGATTCGGGTCATTGACGTTTTTAAAACGCGTCAATGAGGCTATGAATCCGAATATAACGGGTTGTACCGCCCGCTCCCAAAACGAACCGAACTCAGCCTGCGGCATTAGTGTCAACACATCTAATTCCCGCTCACGC
>WASW01093222.1_pt1 | contig 12711 bp, 13 predicted proteins | sample 5698521 | NCBI WGS metagenome assembly WASW01 (sample SAMN11175560, study PRJNA528189) | sponge metagenome | isolation source: marine sponge | host: Leucetta | place: Antarctica: Western Antarctic Peninsula, King George Island | collected 2013-01
CACCTCCGGGGACGCGATACTTCACCCTTCGATAAACTCAGGATGACGGCTCAGCATGACACGCTAACCCACTAGCGTGGGTGACAATATTAGCTAATCTACCATTAAATGCTTGACGGATGCCTGCTTGTTTTATAGGCATGAACATTTTGCCCCGGTAGCTTGCCGGTCGACTATCACCTGTAGCGATAGGCGGTTGTTAAGGTTTTGGTATTCTGCTATGATCCAATTTCTAGCGTATTTCATAAAAACAAACTTTACTAACTGTTGCACGTTGAATCCACCACCTTTGCCTGCATGATCAAGTGCAACCCTGCGAATCTGGATTATTCAGCGGTGAAAGGCGATCCTGAAAAAGAGCAAATGATGGTTTCGGATGAAAGAATGGATTTTATCGACAAGCGGTTGGTTTCTTTGTTCAACGAGGTTTGATCAGCTTTTCTTGATGAGGTAATAGACCTCTCCCTTTTCATGGTAGTGGCCGGCCTTGGCTCCTGCTTCCTTACCTGTTCCGAAATAAAGATCGGCGCGTGCCTTGCCGCGTATTGCGCTACCTGTGTCCTGATCGATAACGAATCGGGAAATCGGTTTCCACGATTTAATCTTGTTGTTGGCATCGAGCACCGGTTTCCGCACTTTAACGAAGACGAGTCCGCCCGCCGGATAAATGGATTTGTCAGTAGCAATTGATCGTCCGCCGACGAGTTCCCCGCCTCCCGAACCTATGGCTCCTTCATCGCTGAGCGAGAAAAAAATGTAACGTTTGTTCTGGCTAAGGTATTTTGAGGTGTTTTGCGGGTTATCGGCGAAGTATTTTTTGATCCCTTGCATCGAGCCCTGGCCCGTTGTGATTACGCCATCTTTTATCATCATTTTGCCGATGCCATTATAGGAATAGCTGTTGGAATCCTGATAACGAACGCCTTGTCGGGTTCCATCGGGAAACTTCAATACACCGGACCCCTGAATATGCAGGAAATAACGCTCAAGTTCGTTTTCCAGCCACGCAACTTCCAGACCTTGGTGACTTAATGCACCTTTGTTGTCAATTTCTTCACGGGTCAGGTTTCTCCAGTTTTCGGTACTTTGTCGAATCTGTTTTATCCCTGAATTGCTTCCGACCCATCGGATTCCCCCCGGTCTTTTAACGCTATGAAAATCTTTTCCAGGTATCTGATAGATCGGAAACCGGTAGCGTGGTGAAGGTGTCGGGCTTGCGGTGATAACGGGCCGGTAGTAACCCGTAAATAAAACTTTTTTGTTTTTACCTTTGCCCACGCGGTAGAGCAGGAATTCTTCGGAAACTTTTTTGTTGAACTCTTCTTGTGGAAGATTTTTTTGTAAAAGTTTTTGGAACGCTTCCAGAGTTTCCACAAGACGACCGTGGGTGAGAGTGAATTCGCCCAGGCGCACGGGGGAGGCAGGGTCTTGTTCGAACATGACGGCCAGTTGATTGTCGATGGCTCTTCCTAGCGATGCGGGGTCCATGTCATCGGAAAAACCTTTTAAATAGGCGGTTGATTTTAAGGGCGGTTGAATGTCGAGAGGCGCAACCTCTTTTTCTTTTGCGTGCAACCGGTCTTTGCGGTGGTCAAATTCAGGGTCACGCTTCTCCCCGTACCTTTTGGGTTTATCCTGATAGATGTCTGTGGTTCGACTTGGGTCTTGAGTGGAGCAGGGGGCGATGAGAAAGAAAAATCCCAAAATAATTAATTGTGGAATGGGAAGTCGAATTTTGGAAAGAGAATTAAATTGTCTCAGGCTTAATAACACAGGCTCCCCCTTGTAAGGTTGTCATGCTGAGCTTGTCGAAGCATCTCGATTCTTTGTTTTTTCGATTTATGTAAGGGTCTTCTTAATCGTGTTTGCATTGGGTTCTAATTTGTTATCGGAAAGATTACATTAAATATTAGCCATGGCTTCGTTAGCCAATTGGTCGCAGCGTTCATTTTCGGGGTGACCGGCATGGCCTTTCACCCATACCCAGGTGATTTTATGTTTTTTGCTCAGGCTATGCAGTTCTTGCCAAAGCTCCTTGTTCTTGACAGGTTGACGGGAAGCGGTCATCCAGCCTTTCTTTATCCAGCCATGTATCCATTCTGTTATCCCTTTTACCAGATACTGTGAGTCGGTGGTCAGGGTCACTTGATAGGGTTGGCTGAGTTCTTTTAAGGCTACGATAGCCGCAGTCATTTCCATGATGTTGTTGGTGGTTTGCGGATCAGACCCTTTAAGCTCCAGAACATTGCCACCGCCCCGAATGATGCAACCATAACCTCCGGGACCGGGATTCCCCTTGCATCCACCATCTGTAAAAATTTCAATAGACTTCACAGCAGGTTGCTCCTATAGGAAACAGGTCGGAACGTTTTGGAGCAGGTTGCGGTAGCTAAGCTTCTGGAAATGACTGTTTCCTCCTCCATAAAAATAGACTCGCTCTTTGGGATCATGGGTGATCCGAATGTCTGAAATTACTATAACATATTATTTTTATTGAAGAAATTCGATTATGCATCTATAGGTCAGATTCTCATAGCAAGCATTGTCGAAAGATATGATAGATTGTTGTCCCCATTTATTTTTGGAGAAAGCATGACGAAGGAGACCAAAAGCGAATCAATGCAGGGTAAAGAGACCGTATCGTTTCAATGTGTCGATGCTATTGAGATCAGTTTGTTCATCGAAAAGGAAGGCCTTGGTTTTTATGAGAAAGCCACAAAAAATGTTTCTGACCCGAGAGTAAAAGATATGTTCATGCGTCTCGCTGAAGAAGAAAGAGATCATATACAGACTTTGCAAACCAAAGTCAGGTTTTTACAACCTGCCATTTCTGGTAAAGGGAAAACCCGCAGGCATCTCGACTTGTTTGTCAGCAATGAACTCAAGGGCAAAATTTTCCCAGCGTCCGAAACAAAAGCGGTGCAAAAATTTAAAAGTGATGTGGAGGCTCTAGATTTTGGAATCGAGTCAGAAAAACGTTCTATTGAAGTCTTATCCCGCCTGTTGGAAGATGAAAAGAAACTGGATGTGAAGGCGATTTTCTCGCATTTGATGGTTGAAGAAAAAAAGCATCTGGCGCTCTTAGAGGATTTGAAGAAAAAAATCTGATTCGGGGGTGGATGGGGGTAGCAAAATTACCCTTGCTCCTTGGTGTTGTGCGGTATGTAGGAAATGTCAAGAAAAATCGCCTGTTAATTATTGATAAATTGACTATTAAGGCGGTAACTTTGTGAGAGAAGCCCCGATTTGATGACTTGCCGAGTAACTAGCTAGACATTTAACAGTAGGCTTAGCCTGTTTGAGAGGATATACTGAGAATCTCAAGTGGGAAAAGGCCTAAACATTTTAATTATTAAGGTTTGACAAGGTTTTGAGGCTGGTTTATTATTAGTTTCTTTTTTCGAGAATAACTTTATCAGTAAGGATTATTAGCATGAGCCATTATGAGGTCAAAGCTGGGCCGGAGGCATTTTTACCTCCTGCTGCTGCAACTATGGGAAATATATTGCCGGACCCCGGGGAAGCGCATATAGGGGGAAAAATAGTACCCGAGGAAGAGGCTTATGAACATGCAGCCAGGAAGATTTTAGGAGCTAAGGTTCCAACCATTTTCCCAGGTCCTCTTGTTCTTTGGAAATGGAACGATCACGTTGCAGAAAAGGCCAAGGCCATTCGTGAGCTGGCCAATGAAGTTCCCATGAGATTGATTCCCATGGCGGATTATCGGCCCAAGTATCCAAAGATTGATGCTGCGGTGGAAATCAATCCGAATCATCCTAATTTGACGATCTGGCATAACAAAATCGATGTTTGTATTTTTATTGGAGTGCATTGCCATCAGGCGAATTTGGCGCTAAAGATGATCCGAGCATCCACGAGTTGTTATACAATGGCTATGTGTGCCATGGCGGGGCATGAAGATGCATGCTTGTCTTTTCGCGATGCCGACCTTGAAAAAATCCAAAGGCTCACTGCAACTGTTAAGAAGTTGAAGGCCGAAGGCGTTGAGGTGCAAGCCAATTCTTTCACTCAGTTTCAGATGGATAGATCGGGTTTTGTTGTTGAACCCGTAAACTGAAAATTGAAGGCGTTGCAGCGGAAGGCAATGCTTTCCCACGTTTTAGATGGATAGGACAGATTTTGCAGTAGAGTTCTCCTGATTTTTAGGGGAGCTTTATATACCGAATTTTAATAACACCAAGAACTCTTTATTCGGGAGTAAATTTATGAATAAACAGGTTGAATTAAAAGGCAAAAGAGTTATTGCTTCAAAGCATGTGAAGCTCGGTCAGAAAAACAGAAAAGGCCAAACCTACACAGATGTTAACGATATATTTTATAAAGCTGAGCAAACTCCTAACTTCCTGACGGGTAGTGAAGTGATTAAAGAGGCGATTCGCCGTGCAAGCGTGGGAACATCCGTCGCTTATCCCATCACACCACAAAGTGAAGCGGCGGCATTGATCGGCGAACTGTATGCTGAGGATTATCTGGATGAGTATTTCCGTGGCGAGAGTGAGTTTGCGGTTATGGGTCAATGTGCGGGAGCATCTTTTGGCGGTCACCGTGTTTTTACCACCACTGCCGGTCCGGGAACATTGCGGGCTATGGAAAATTTCCCAATGTGGGCAGGTTCTCGATTGCCCATTCAGGTTTGTGTAACTTGCAGGGGAATCAACTCCCCCCTGAGTATTCAGCCTGACACTTTGGAAATGCATTATCTTCTGGAGACAGGGATGCTGGTATGGCATGCAGAAACAGCACAAGACCTCTATGACTTCATTCTGAAGGGCTTTATTGTTGCGGAGCAGCCTGATGTTCATGTTCCCATCGCTGTTTGTTGTGATGGCTTTTTTGTGACTCATACTAAAGATACGGTTGATTTATCGCCAGAGGAACTTTGTTTGACTCCTTACAACCCATATGAATCACCGGTGACTTGTATGGATATGGAAATTGCACCGTATCGAATGATGCGCGACCCATTCGTAATGAAATCGAACTACATCAACTATTCAACCCATGCTTCCTGGCAGCAGGAGATCAAAGCGGCGGTTGAGCGATCCAGAAAGCATACGATTTCGCTTCTGAATGGATTGATTGATGAGGAAAACTCAGATCGAGAAATTCTTATTGTAACTTCTGGTACGGCTGTTTCTCAGAGTCGAGAAGCGATTCGATTGCTGGAAGAAGAAGGCATCAAGGTGGGACTGGTTAAAATCAAAACCATTCGTCCTTTCCCGTATGAAGAGATCAAGCAGGCAACCAAACATGCCAAGCATATTTTTGTTCCTGAGTTCAACGTGGCGGGTTGGCTGGCTCGTGAGATCAAATCAACGATTCGAGACAATGAAAGAGTTTATTGCGGGCCACATGTTGCGGGCGGTATGACCATGCCTTCTGAGGTCATTGTTGAAGAAATTAAAACTCATTTGGGAATTAAAACAGCACAGAACTCCAGGTAACGGAGTCGTTGTTTTTTTTCAATTTTAATTGCTACCATTTCCCCGGAAGGGGAATTGAATTTAAAGGGGACTTGATATGAGTAAAGAAAAAATCCAAATCTGCGAAGACCTTGCGGACATCATGCCTCCGGAATACCACAGGTTGGTTGAATCGGCGACATTTGGTAACCAGGACCGCGGGTGGAAAGACATTGGTTCATCAACAGAATTGATTGAGCAGCATTCATTATGTGCGGGTTGTCCTGAATCCATTGCGTTTCGTTACATCCTTGCCAGCCTGCCGGCTCCTGAAGACACTGTGTTTGTGGGTTCTACAGGGTGCACCAGCTTGGTGTTCCCGCATGTTGCGGTTCATAATATTCATTCCCTGTTCGGTAATCAGAACGCAATTGCCTCTGGTTTAAAGCGAACTCTGAAAAGTCGTTTCCCGGATGTTGAAAAAGACGTTGTGGTTCTGGCGGGTGATGGTGCAACGGTTGATATTGGTTTAGACATGACCATGCAGTCTTGGTTCCGTCAGGAAAAATTCACCACCATTTGTTTTGACAATGAACTTTACGCAAACACAGGTGGGCAGGAAAGTGGATTGATGCAAAAAGGTTTTGTTGCCAAAATGGCTCCTAAAGGTAAGAACTTTGAAAAAGTTCGATTGCCTGAAATTGCTCGTGAAGCGGGTTGTGCTTATGTTGCTTTATTGACAGTCAGTAAGCCCAACCGGGTTGAGCAGGTAATTAAAAATGCTATTCTTGTTGCCCGTGAAGTGGGGCCGACTTTTGTTCAGCTCTATACTCCTTGCATTTTGGAAATTGGTAAGCAGAGCATGGAAGGTCTGGATGAGATGAAAGATTCTGAGTCCATTGGCGGTCGATTCGTGCAAAAAGAATATATTTCCGATGAAGCACAAAAACTTCTCGATTCAATTAAAGCAGAAACGAAAGAACGAAAAAAAGCGGCTAAAGTAGCTAAAAAGCCGGTTAACGCATAAAGAAATAGGAGTAGAAAGTTATGAGCAGGATGAATATCCGTATTTCAGGTTTGGGGGGGCAAGGAGCAGTAACTGCTGCGCATCTTTTGGCTATGGCAGCGAACAAAGATGGAAAGTTTTCTATTTCGAATCCCTTCTTTGGTGCTGAAAAGCGAATGGCGCCTGCCGAAAGTTATGCCAGAATTGGTTCGGAACGCATTTATGATCGTGGCGAGTTGGTTTACCCGGATGTCATTATGATTTTCCATCCTCAGGTTATAACCATGCAAAAAAGTTACACCGCTCCCTTCTATTCAGGGATCAAAGAGAATGGTTTGGTTATTATCAACACCACTGATGATCTGCTTACAGATGAGGATCATAAGCGTCTGGAAGACATAAATGTTGCCGTGCTGAACCATGATGCGACCAAGCTGGCTTTGGAAATTGGGAAAACAGAACTTTCTACTAATATGGCAATGATTGGGGCATGTGCAGGGATAACAAAAATAGTAAGTCTTAAAGCCTTGGACGGGGCATTGCAAGATCGGTTTGGAAAAAAATACGTTGCATCCGGGGGTACAGCAACCCTTGATGAAGCAATCAAAAAGAAATACGCCAAGAAGGGAATGCTGCTCAAGGCAAACATGGACACTATTACGAAATCCTACGAGATGGCTACTGAATGGGCTGAGAAACAGGACCTTAAATTAGTTACTGTCTAAATTGGGGAAGTTCAATAAGTCGGCTTTTAGAAGGAATGATTTCGTTGCAGGTTGGGGCAGTTTTTTATAGAATGTGGCAAGATGCGAAGAATTAAACCTTTGGGTTTAATCATTCAAAAGATGAGGAGATTTTTTAAGTGTATAACATAGCGTGGGTAGATAACGAAAAATGTATTGCTGAAAAAGGTTGCCGACTGTGCATCATGTATTGTCCTGAAGCCGACACAATCATGTTGGATACAACCACTAAAAAAGCCATTGTTATTGAGCCTCGTTGCAAAGGCTGTGACTTGTGCAAAGTGGTGTGTAGTACTCACAATGCCATCACCATGTTTCCGGTCGATGCGACAACAGGGAAAGTAATAAAGGGTGGAAAAGAATCTGAGACCGCAGGTTTGGGCCAAGCCTACTCAAGTTAAGTTGCTTAAAGTAAAAAACCAGCCCATGGCTAATAGCCATGGGTTTTTTTTGCCTTGAAAGCTAATGAGTTTGCCTGACATTGTCTGCTATATTGAAAATATTTGGTTCCAGATTATAAACTCAAAAATTACGGTTAATATTATACGAAAGCAGGGCCTTGTTTTTTTGGAACCTGAATCAGTTTCTAACATCTAATAAGTAGCTTTATTAACTTTTCGCTGGAAAAACATATAGTGGATACTTTTCAAAAAGAGGTTCAATGCATTCTATGCCCTGAAATTTTCGAGCCGATTATTGAGCCAGGGGAAGATAAGAATGCTTATGAAATTTATTGTTCGAGTTGTTCCAACTATAACAACGTAGCTCGTGCTAATCCGGTTCGGGTGGCCTTTCGTGAGGTTTTAGGTCTTAAAAAAGAAGCGCTGGCACTCGCTTTTCAAAGTGTTCTAGCCCCTTGCCACTGTGGTGGAGAATTCAACCACGACTCGGGTAAGAGATGCCCAGATTGCCTTTATAAAATTGAAAGAGAGGCGAGGAAAGCCGGCACCGACATGGAACTGGAGTTTCAGTGTCCATGGAACATGGAAGAGCTGAAGAAATGTGAAGCAAAGTTTTTTGAATTTATATTTCAGAAAGTTGAATCGAAAGGGGAAAGTTTAAAGGAGTTAATTGAAAAATTTGAATCGGGTGAAATGGATCCGGGAACCTATATGGAAGAGCTCGATTCGCTTCGTTTCAGAGAATCCACCCAAATATCGGTAATTCAGGCCTGGGCAATGATTCTGGGTCCAGATACAGCTTTTCGAGCTGCAGAGGAGCATGAGTTGGTAGAACGATATGGCACCCGTATTCTGGTTAGTATTGCAGATGCCTTGGAAATAAGTGCAGGGAAGTCGGCTTTGGCTACCCTGACCACAGAAATGAAAAATTGGGATGGCTCAGTAGAAAGGGAATTGAATACCTTCATCGCTAAAATCGGGGGTGGATTCTAGCTGGCGACCCCGCCACAGGCAATAGGTCAAAACCCGAAAAGCAGGCTTTGCAGCTTTTTACTGTGGATTCACCCCCATTCCCTCCTTGCCCCTCTAGCCTGTATAATGTTTTACGATCTGTTGCACTGAAGACAGATAAGAACTGCCGAAAATATTCAGGTGGTTTAATAAGTGGTACAGATTGAACAAATCCTTCCTTTCCTGATAGCCGGGATTCATCGGAAACACTTCTTGATAAGCATCGTAAAATTTTTGTGGCAGTCTGCCAAAAAGTTCTGTCATAGCCAGATCGGCTTCGCGTAACCCATAATAAACTGCTGGATCAAAAATACAGGGTTTGCCATCGCTATCTGGAAAATAGTTCCCGGACCACAGGTCTCCGTGTAATAGTGCTGGTTTTTCTCCTGAGATATTTAAAAACTTTCCAAGATCATCACAAAGTAAATCGAGTTTTTTGTCAATAGCAACGGGCAATAAACCTGATCGCCGTGCGAGTTGTCTCTGAAAGTCAATTCTCTGCTCTCGGAAAAATACGATGCCGTCCTTTTCCAATGCGTTCTTCTGCGGTGTGCTGCCAATATAGTTGTCGTGGTCTAACCCATAATGTTCCTGACTCATGCGGTGAAGTTCTGCTAGAGATCGGGCGAGTTGTTCTGAAAAATTTTCATCTTCCAATGAACTTTCTATATATTCCAGCAAAAGAAAAGTGGGACGGGAACCTGATTGAACTGCGACGGGCTTGGGAATTCTTGGGCCATTTTTAACTTGAGCGAGAAGTTTAAGGCCGCGGGTTTCGGCTAAAAAAAAATCTGTGGGCGGACTCGGATTTTGTTTCATAAAAACTCGTTGCCCATTCGTTAGATTCAGCACTTGTGTTTGATTGATACTCCCGCCACTTGTTGCGAAAGAAGTTTCGACTTTCGCTCCATATAGGGATTCAATCAGACGGTTTATTTCATCCTTCACAGGGTAAGTTTTGCTTTCAAATGCTCCAGAATTTTAGGGCAGGTTCTTTCGACCATTTGATAGACGAGTTCGAATCCTTTTTCTCCTCCATAATAAGGGTCTGGGACTTCCAAGTCTCCTTTGTTATCTGGATCAAAAGAGCGAAATAGAAATAGTTTGTCACGGGTTTCCGCTTCTAGTCGCAAAGATTTCAAGGTATTCAGATTGCTATGGTCCATGGCTAATACCAAGTCCATTTGCTTGAAATCGTGACCCTGAAAATGACGACCGTGGCTATTGAGGGAAATGCCATGTTCACGGGCGGTATCCTGCATGCGGGAATCTGGAGGTTCGCCAACATGCCAGCCACTGACCCCGGCAGAGCTGATCAGGATGTTTTTTCCCAATCCTTCTTGTTTCACCAGCGATTCCATCACCCCTTGCGCCAGCGGGGAACGGCATATATTTCCATGACATACAAAGCATACATTTAATGTTTTGTTCATTTATTGATTTACCTGAATTTTGCGTTTAATATATGCGGATATTTATATCATATTAATGAAATACTCCCCCTGCCTTTCAGGGATTATTTCTTTTTTGAGGTGTTGAAATTTGATTCCACGTTACTCATTACCTGAAATGGCTTCCATTTGGGAGCCGAACAATAAATTTAAAATCTGGTTGAAAGTCGAAGTCCTTGCCTGCGAGGCATTGGCAAAACGCGGGGAAATACCTAAATCGGCTTTGAAAGATATCCAGGAAAAATCCGATTTCAAGGTAGAGCGCATCGATGAAATTGAGAGGGAAGTCAAGCACGATGTCATTGCGTTTCTCACTTGTGTTGCGGAATATGTGGGCGACTCGGCCCGCTATATGCACTTGGGAATGACATCTTCAGATGTACTCGATACAGCCTTAGCCGTGCAGTTGAAGCAGGCTTCTACGCTTATCTTGAAAGAATTGAAAGCCTTTCGGGCTGTTTTGAAAACCCAGGCTTTAAAGCATAAGATGACTCCCACCATAGGTCGTTCTCATGGTATTCATGCGGAACCTCTTACGTTTGGGTTAAAAGTCGCCAACTGGTACGAAGAGGTGGGGCGCAATATTGAGCGCATCAAGCGGGCCAGGCAAGTTATATCGTATGGACAAATTTCTGGTGCTGTGGGAACGTTTGCTTGTATTCATCCTGAAGTGGAAGAGTATGTATGTGCCAGGTTAGGGCTTAAACCAGCGCCTGTTTCCACGCAGATTATACAGCGAGACCGGCATGCAGAATTTTTCACTGCACTGGCTATTCTTGCAGGAACGATCGATAAAATTTCCACAGAGATTCGTCACCTGCAAAGGACAGAGGTTCTCGAAGTAGAAGAATTTTTTTCGAGTGGACAAAAAGGTTCTTCTGCAATGCCGCATAAAAGAAACCCCGTGGTGTCGGAGCAAATGTCTGGACTGGCTCGCGTGGTGCGGGCAAATGCCTTGGCCGCTTTGGAAAATATGCCCCTTTGGCATGAGAGAGATATCAGTCATTCTTCAGTGGAGCGGGTGATCGGGCCGGACAGTACGATTCTCATTCACTATATGCTTAGAAAAATGACCCGAATGATGGAGCATTTGATTGTCTATCCAGAAAACATGATGCGCAATCTTGAAAAAACCGAGGGCCTGATTTTTTCGCAAAGTGTGTTGCTGGCACTGGTAGACAAGGGAATTACACGCGAAGAGGCTTATAAGCGGGTGCAGAAAAATGCGATGCAGTCATGGACGAAAGGCAAAGATTTTTTAACATTGCTGAAAAAAGATAAAAAAATTCGCGCTCTAATGACAGAGCGAGAAATCGAAAAGATATTTAATTTAAAATCTCAGTTTAAAAATGTAGATTTTATTTTTAAGCGAATCTTTAATAAATAGAGAGATCATTATTATGGAAAAGTTGGAAAAACTTTACGAAGGCAAGGCGAAAATATTACACACCACATCGGACCCCGATTTGTTGATTCAGTATTTTAAAGACGATGCGTCTGCATTCAATGGTGTGAAAAAAGGCACCATTGTGGACAAAGGCGTTATGAATAATCATATGTCCAGTCGCATTTTTGAGTATCTGGAAGGTGAAGGGGTGAAAACCCATTTTGTGAAAAATATCAATGACCGTGAAATGCTGGTAAAAAACCTGGATATCATACCTATTGAAGTGGTGCTTAGAAATGTCGCCGCAGGTAGCTTATGCAAACGTCTGGGCATTGAAGAGGGAAGGGTTTTTGAAAAACCCATCCTTGAATTTTTTTATAAGAGCGATCCCCTGGGCGACCCGATGATCAATGAGTGTCATGTCGATGTTTTTAATTGGGCGACTAAAGAAGAGGTAGAGATTTTGAAGTCTGAAGGACTAAAAATCAATAATCTGATGAAGCAGTTTTTTAAGGAACGAAAAATTCGCTTGGTAGATTTTAAGCTGGAGTTTGGTCGACATAAGGGCGAGGTTGTTTTGGGCGATGAAATCAGCCCAGATGGATGCCGACTCTGGGATTGGGATACCGATGAGAAAATGGACAAAGACCGTTTTCGTTTTAACCTCGGAAGTGTTGAAGAAAAATACCAGAAAGTTTACGACTTGATCTGCACTCCCTAGCGTGACCAGCGTGACGCTGGACTCAACGAGTCAGAACGTTTCGGGGCAAACAGTCGCCTGCACCTCTGGATAGCCCGCAGAGCTTTGCATAAGTTGGAAATAAGCACTGCGACCGTCATTGCGAAGAGGCGATGTGGCAATCCAGAATAAATAAAAAAATATCTTTAGCAAACAACTGATAAATAAAGTGGAATATTGTTGAGTCTGGATCGCCACACTCCCTCTGGTCGTTCGCGATGACGTGCAGATGGCTATGCTACATTATGCAAAGTTTTCTGCGGGGAGAAGACTGGCTTTTTTTATAGTAGACACGCAATCGAACACTTTTAGTCAAGTGGCGACTTGACCCCTCAACCTCAAGGGATTTAAATGGAATCATAGCGTATTTTAAATGCGGGTTGATGAAAAAACATTGGACGCACGGAAAGGGAATCGATATTAAAGCGGGTTCCCCTGCGTGTAGCCGTTGGGAAAAAGAACTGGAAATAAATAAAAATATGGAACCAAAATTAAAACACTATCTGCAAGTTCCAAACTGGGATGAACACCAGTCCTATCGCAAGGACAG
>WASW01070854.1_pt1 | contig 12684 bp, 11 predicted proteins | sample 5698521 | NCBI WGS metagenome assembly WASW01 (sample SAMN11175560, study PRJNA528189) | sponge metagenome | isolation source: marine sponge | host: Leucetta | place: Antarctica: Western Antarctic Peninsula, King George Island | collected 2013-01
GACGGTTTATGCGACGATGTATCCGATAATTTCCGCGTCATATCGCCCAAGGGGTTTCGGGTTCTGACGTGAACGGGGTATAGATGAAATAGCTGAGCGTTGGAAGCCGCAGAGGACCGCGGCGGCCGTGATGTTATGGCATTTTTACAAACGTGCACCTCTAGGTTAAACCAAACCGCGCGCTTTACTGCGGGGGTATTTATTGGCTAACATCTCACCTTGACCTGTTTTTTCCTGGGAGGCACCAAGTATGGTTTCGTTATTGAGTTGGCGCCTAGTTGTATTTTGTCTATTTTCGTCGTTAGTCTTTACGTCATTGCCTGTTGCGGCGGGCGATCAGAAACCGGATGCGGTTACTGAAACACCAGAACGTAGTGACCCATTGGAAAGCATCAACCGGTTCACATTTGGCTTCAATCAGGTCGTTAGAGATATTCTTCTTGACCCTCTTGTCGATGGGTATCAGGCCGTAACGCCAGAATTCATGCAGGAAGCAATCGGCAACGCCGCATCGAACCTTACAGAACCCGTCACTGCGATCAGTAGTTTTCTACAGGGAGATACAGAAAACGCAGGTGTGGCGACAAAACGTTTCTTGATGAATTCTACATTGGGGATTGGCGGATTAAATGACCCGGCAACCGAAGCCGGACTTGAGCAGCGAAGGGAATATCTCGGTCAGGCAGCTGCTGTGAACGGGGCGGATGAGGGATTATATATCGTGCTTCCGATATTGGGGCCATCCAATTCCCGTGACGCGCTCGGTGATGCGCTGACGGCAGTCGCCAGTCCGTTGCCATTGATTGGTGCGGTTGCTCAGGGTGGGGTCCAATATTCTGGCAATCAAGACGATATTCAGGCAATTTCTAAAAGCGCACTCGATCCATATATAGTTGAACGCGACGCCTATTCTCAATATCGAAAATATCAGATCAACAATGGCAATCCTTTACTGCAGGACGGGCCAACGATTGAAGCTGGCGACCTGCAGTAGGAATTAGCGCGGACCTTACCGTAAACTTGTTAAGTTGACGATCAGTGCATCATTTTTGCTGCGGATGGCGGTTGCGATCTTATGAGCCTGATCCTGATCTGCATCGGTGCATCCTATTGCAGCATCTACAGCTCGGTGTTGACCTTCAAGCAAGGCTTTCACAACGGCTTTTTCAATGATTTGTTCGACTTGAACGGATTGTTCGTCGGAAAGATGTGATACCAACAAGGCATCAATGCCCTTAGTTGCTTCTTCAGCTATCTCGCGTAGCCTGTTCATAACGATATCCTCCTGCTTGATGGTTGAGTCACCATAACACATTGAAATAATATCGAAACCCAACTTTTTTTTGAACTGTGTTTAGATAAAAGGTGGGTATATGAGTTCTCTAATCACACTCAATGTTTGAGTTCATTTATTAAAATATAGGCGTGGAAAATTTTAGAAATTCTGAAATTAAGAGGAGATTCTCCTTATATAAAAATCGACCATTATTGTGGGGGATCATTCTTATTCTAATCGACATTGCTCAGTCAGGCCGTTCACCATGCAATGTACTCACGTCCGCATGGAACAGGTCAATCAAAGCATCCATCATCGCCCGGACGGCAGGTACGCGCCTTAGGTCATCATGAACGAGCAGATAAAAGGTGCTGAATATTTCGTCAATTGGCGGTGTTAAACGCTGCAAAACCGGGTCAGAATCCGCTGCAAAACAAGGTAATATGCCTAGCCCTGCGCCGGACCTTACTGAATCATGTAATACAATTGCATTGTTACTTCGAATGGCGGGAATTCTTTGTCCAAGGCGTGAGCGCATCCATTTTTGGCCAGGGAAATAGGTGTGATCATCATCCATTCCGACCCAATCACACATTAGATATCGGGCATCACTGCGTGCGTCTGGATTGTCGGAAATATAATCTTCTGAGCCATAAATTGCGTATGCAAATCCTCCGAGTTTTCTCGATATTAGTCCCGGTGAGTCCGGTAAACATTCCCGAATTTGAAGATCTGCCTCTCGCCTTGATAGGTTTGCCGCCATGTGGTTTACCGAAAACTCCAATTCGACTTCCGGCAATTTTTTACGCAACACGGGGGCTCGATTGACCAGATATTGGGTCATCGTTTCATACGCGGAAATACGTACTGTTCCGCTAACCTGATCCGTAAACGTTGCTTGTCGCCGCAGTACTGCGTCAGCTGTTTGCTCCATCTCCTCGGCTAATGGCAACAGCTCGATCCCAGCTGTTGTTGGCACGAACCCTGTGGGAAGGCGGTCAAACAATCTGGCGGATAAATTGTCTTCCAATTGTGCAAGTCTGCGTCCGACAGTTGGCTGACTAACACGCAACTTCTTTGCAGCAGCTGACAACGTTTCCGCTCTCGCTACGGCCAAGAATATTCTTAAATCATCCCAGACAAAATCCATAATAGACCCCGTATAGTATCTTTCGGATACATATTACCTAAACATATTTGAATGAATAGTATGCAAAATTTGTGGGAGCAATTCAAAAGTATTTATCGTATTTATTGCGAACCAATCTCATCTATTCGAAATTGGTTACGTTGGTGAATTTTTTTTGGAAGGGCATTTAATGCATTTTGACCTTAGACTCTGGCAGTTAACCCAAGGATTTCGAACACGGATCACATGGGCTGTGATTATGGGGCTGATTTCATCGTTTGCTGGAATAATACGGTTGGCGCTGTTTGGTTGGATGTTGGGTTTGGCCCTTAATGGAGCCAGTTTGGATGCGTTATTGGTTCCTGGCGCCATAACAGCCGCCGTTATTCTTTTCCGTGCTGTATGGGATTATATGAAAGCCATGAGTGCCCATCATACAGGTATAAAAATACAACGAATAATCCGGGCAATGATTTATGACCATGTTGTCAAATTGGGACCCGCAGGTATGGCTCATACCAGAACTGGCGACATCACAACCGCAGCTGTTGATGGTGTTGAGCACCTCGGCGTCTATTACAGCAAGTATTTGCCGGCATTCTTCGTCGCTTTAATGACCCCTCCAATGATATTCTTGATCGTTGCCTATATCGATTTAACTGTCGCGACTGTTTTGCTGGTTGCAGCACTGTTTACATTATTCGCACCGGCATTATTTCATAATTGGGATAGTAAAAACGCGCTCTCACGGTCATTGGCCTTCAAGGATTATTCGTCTTCTTTTCTTGACGCGTTACAGGGACTTGCGACCCTGAAAGCCTTTGGCCGTAGTAGCGAATACGCTGAAATTTTAGGGATTAAAGCGCACAGGCTGACCCATACAACAAAATGGGTGCTGGCAACCAGTTCTCTGACACGCGGGATTACAGATGCGGGGATTGCCATCGGCGCTGCAAGTGCACTTGGGTTTGGGGCATACAAGGTAATCGATGGATCATTAAGCCTTGAGATGTTGTTGATCATCCTCATGCTGGGTGTTGAGGTGTTCCGGCCCCTGCGTGATCTTCGCTCCGTTCTCCATGACGGTATGTTATCACTCGCTGCGTCAAAACAGATTTTCGGCATTCTTGATGAAAAGCCGTTAATTGAAGACGTAATTGCAAATGCCTCCACAAACCTCCCGCTTGAACCTTCTATTAAATTTGAAAATGTAAAATTCCAGTACCCCGGTGGACGCGGATTAATTCATAAGAATGTATCGTTCAATATCGATGCTGGTGAACGTATTGCAATCGTTGGCTCAAGTGGGTCAGGGAAGTCCTCCATTGTTCGCCTATTATCCAGGTTTTATGACCCAAGTTCCGGCGCTATCCAAATTGGTGGGCGAGACCTCACCACTTTACCATTTGATGTCATTCGAAAACAGATGGCGATTGTTAGTCAGGACACACACTTATTCCACGGCAATGTGACAGAAAACTTGTTGCTCGGAAACCCGAGCGCGACGGTGGATGAATTAAAACGCGCTGCCGTCGCCGCAAATGCCCACGAATTCATTATGGACCTCCCGGACGGGTACGATACAGTTGTTGGAGAGCGCGGTGTTAGATTGTCAGGCGGACAGCGTCAGCGCATCGCAATAGCGCGAGCTCTACTGCGCGATTCCCCAATTCTGGTGCTTGATGAAGCCCTGTCATCGGTCGACGCGGAAAATGAAGCCATAATTCAAAATGCGCTTGATCGCCTGATGGTTGGCCGAACGACATTGATTCTCGCCCACCGCCTTTCCAGCGTCATTGGTGCGGACAGAATATTGGTTCTCAATGAGGGCGAAGTGGCGGAGAAAGGAAACCATGATGAACTTATGAGCTTAAAAGGAACCTACTTTGCGCTAATGTCTCAGCAGGTGGAAGATCGACAAACCAAACTTGTTGTTCAAAACTCACTGCCGCAAGATAACAAACTGCCGAAGAATACAATCGATCAATCCAAACATAGTAAAAGTGCACGGCTGGACTCGCTCCTTCGTGCGGACGGGCTGGGTTGGGGTGGGGCGATTCGAGAATTGATGACTTACGTCATGCCCTGGAAAGGGCGCCTGATAATGACCTTCGGGTTAGGCATAAGCCGCGTGATTGCTTTTATCGGGGTCAGTGTTCTTTCGGCTTTGGCAGTAGCAGCGGTCAAAAACGACCAACCCTTTATTGATTATCTATATTTGTTGGCTGTATTGGCACCCGCTGCTGGCGTTCTTCATTGGTTGGAATCATGGGTTGCTCATGACATGGCCTTTAACCTGCTTGCAGATATGCGGATTAAATTGTTTCACAAACTCGACCAACTCGCCCCGGCATTTCTAACCCGGCAACGCAGCGGCGATATTGTCAGTCTTGCGACTCATGATGTTGATATGGTTGAGTATTTTTTTGCCCATACGATTGCGCCGGCATTTGTTGCTGTGTTGGTACCGGCTTCCGCCCTTGCCCTATTATATTCATTCCATTGGTCGCTCGCTGTCGCCCTTGTTCCGTGTCTTGTTTGCGTTGCGCTAACGCCAGTGTTTATGCGGTCCCGAATTGATCGTATTGGATCGGAAGTGCGTGAGGCCTTTGGACTGTTATCTTCCCACACTGTAGAAACTGTCCAAGGCCTTAACGAGGTCTTGAGTTTTGAGGCCACCAATACCCGGCGTGATGCATTTTTAGGATTGGTTGACTGGTTTCAGGAAATTCGTTTACCGTTCATGAGTGATAATAATATTCGTCAGGTTTTTGTCGAAGCCATTACCAGTATTGGCGGCCTTTCGGTTATATTGACCGGAGCAAATTTGGTCAGCGCCGGGATTATTGACGGGGCATATATGCCGCTTCTGGCGTTGGTCTCTATGGCTGCATTTCTACCCGTATCTGAAATCGCTGATGTTGGTCGCCAGTTGGCCAATACATTAGGTGCAACCCAACGCCTGAAAGCAGTACATGATGAGGAGGTGAAAATCTTTGACGGTCATACCGAGTTTTCCGCGCCTGACGATGGTGGCATGGAAGTAAAGTTTGAAAACGTGACGTTTTCTTATCCCAATACTGACGTTCCAGCGCTTGATCACGTTTCGCTGAACCTTCCGGCAGGAAAAACCATCGCGTTGGTTGGACCATCAGGCGCAGGAAAAAGTACGCTGGCACATCTTTTAATGCGGTTTTGGGACCCTGAAGAAGGACGTCTTAGTCTACAGGGCATTGATTTTAAAGACTGTAAACTTGATCAATTGCGGCATGCTACGGCATTGGTTGCACAGGATACCTATCTATTTAACGATACGTTATTGGCTAATCTCAAGATCGCCAATCCTGACGCGTCAGGTGAACAGATCGCGGACGCGCTGGAACAGGCATCCCTTAAAGAGTTTGTCGATGCGCTGCCTGATGGATTAGGCACCTTTGTTGGTGAACGCGGTTTTAGTTTGTCCGGCGGACAACGTCAGAGGGTTGCAATCGCGCGGGCATTTTTGAAGGATGCACCGGTTCTGATTCTTGACGAAGCGACATCTCATCTTGATTCAATAAGTGAGAAATCAGTCCATAAGGCTTTATCAGCTTTGATGACGGACCGGACCACCCTAGTCATTGCCCACCGCCTATCGACAATAAGAGGGGCAGACATGATTATTGTCTTGAATGCTGGGCGGGTTGAAGAAACCGGTACTCATGAGGAACTGTTATTGAAAGAGGGACTTTATTCGTCTCTGATTAATCATCAAATGACGGCTGGTATTCGTGCTGCTGCTGAGTGAAGGTCTACGTCATATGTATGCCCTTTGGAGTAAATCAGAATGACCACAATCCTTCGCATTAACCTCGGCCGACTTTTGAGCCGGTTGGAGACGCTTGCTCAGGTTGGTGCCATAGGCGGCGGGGTGTGCCGGTTGGCTCTAACGGATGAGGACAGACGTGGGCGTGATCTTGTATTGGGATGGATGAAAGACCTGGGCCTCGACGTTACGATTGACCAAATCGGTAATGTGGTTGGCGTTCGCGCCGGTAAAAACCCAGGAAACCCGGTTTTGACCGGATCTCACATTGATACCGTCGCAACAGGCGGCCGGTACGATGGTAACTTGGGCGTTCTGGCTGGTCTTGAAATCATTGAGACGCTGAACGATGCAGGCGTGGTTACGCAAAAACCAATTGGTGTTGGGTTTTTCACCAACGAAGAGGGCGTACGGTTCACGCCAGATATGATGGGCAGCGCTGTTTATCAAGGCATATTTAAGGTGGAAGATATGTTGGCTGCAGTCGGTACTGACGGTAAAATTCTTGGTGATGAGCTAAAGAAAATTGGATATGCCGGCGCTGAATCTTGTGGGGGAAAGCGCGCCGCAAGTTTCATCGAGTTGCATATCGAACAAGGTCCTGTACTGGAAAATGAAGGTATAGAAATAGGTGCCGTAGAAGGGGTCCAGGGTATTTCGTGGACGGAATACCTTATCAAAGGAACCTCTAATCATGCCGGAACCACGCCAATGAATTTACGGCATGATGCAGGGTATGTTGCTGCAGCAATATCCACTGAAGCGCGTCGCCTTGCGCTTGAAATGGGCGGTGCACAGGTTTCGACTGTTGGCGTGAACGTTCTCCAGCCCGGGTTGATTAATGTTATCGCCAATGAGGCGTTGGTCTCCGTTGATTTAAGAAATACAGACAATTCATTATTGCAATACGCAGAGAACTCAATGGCAGATTTTGTAGACGCGTTATGCACTACTGAGGGCGTATCATATGAGAGTAAAAACCTGGTGCGCTTTGATCCTGTCGAATTTAATTCAGATACAGTCTCTCTGGTCACCGACACAGCGTTAGGGTTAGGGTTAAGCGTTAAAAAAATGCCGTCCGGGGCAGGGCATGATGCGCAGATGTTTGCTGGTAACTGCCCGACAGCAATGATTTTTATTCCCAGTCGAGACGGAATTAGTCACAACGTTAAAGAATTTTCTACGCCGGAACACATTCGCAACGGTGCTGATGTATTATTGCAGTCCATTATTCGTATGGCGTCATAACAGGGTTTGACTAATCCTGAGGGTTATAATTGAGACAGGTTCTTCATTCTTATCGGTGCTGATTTACCTAATCTTGCTGAATTTGATCTCGCAATTAGCATGATATTGTCGGCGCAATTCGACTTGCGCATTACAACTAAAACGCATCATACTGCTCTAAATTTCTATAAAGCGGGGATAAGATGCCGACATCAATAACAACTCATGAAGACATCCAGAAAATCGTACACGATGATTTTGTCGCGTTCGATCCAGGATACGATGATAATGTCAAAACCTACACGCCAAAGATGACCGCGCTGGAAGACAAATTATTAACTATGCAGGCCGATGGTAATGCCATGAGTTGCTCTGCACAAATTTATATCGAAGCAAAATGGCTCCTTACGCAGTGTTCGAACTGGCCAAAACTTGATCAGGAAATGACCCGCCTGGAAATAAGCTTCGCCAATACAGATCAGGGGTTCGCCGATAAACAAAGTGCTGATGATGGCTCCTGGGGGCCGTGTTATGACACCGGTTGGTTTTTTAAGGTTGATGCGACGATGAACGCAATCAATGTTCTGATCCAGACTGATACGGCGCCGGAATATCCGCTGACTTTTTTGGCGCCTATCGGGACGCCGGAAAAAGTTGTCGATTACATGCGCCGGACCGTTGTCTCTGACATTTCTAAAACTGGCGTCGATAACCGTGAAGCGCTAAATGCGGTCAGCACCGTGGTGTCCGAAATTTGCTTTAAAAGTAAGCTCACAAAATACTTTCAAACCAAGGTAGAGGGGTTTGACCTGACGGACGCGTATATCGCTGCCTATCGGGCCTTTATTGACGAATGGCAGGACCCCGACACGGGATACTGGGGCGAGTGGTTTCAGTCGGGCGGAGCGCTGCACAAAAGTTGCGATCTGAGCCTGACGTTTCACACCATTTCCTATCTGAATGGAAAAGTCAGTCTATGGCCTAAAATTATTGATACAACGTTTGCAATCAAAAATGATCCATACCCTTATGGATGGTTCCATAATGGTACGTTCAACAATCACAATGACTATGACATCGTTAAAATATTCCGGTATGGCTGGCCATATATGTCTGACCAGCAGAAATCCGATGCAGCTGACAATATGAACCAAATGCTGGATTGGTGTCTGAACGAATCAATGGATCCTAATGGCGTTTTTATCAACGATCCAACATTTTACAGCTCGCTCGGCGATGTCTATTATTTTGGCGTCTCATTTCTCGATGAGGTCGGCTATTTCGATGCGGACAAACGATTCTGGACCGATCAGGATTTTCCGAAATCGAACCAGACTTGCAAAAATATTCTGGCCTCAATCAAACACCTTGGCCTGACCGACGCCAGTGCGGAAGAGGCGGTTCAGAAACTGGAGCCCATATGTGGCGGCCAAGCTCAGTAGTAAGTTAATTAGGCGTCTGTTCTCGAACGGTGATTGCTGTTTATATGGAGACATCTGAGTCAGGGGACGTCGATGGATGAACAGCCAACCCAAACAAAACAGTCCTGGAAAGTGTGGGCAAATTTGGCCGCCTTAATTGCAGCAGTGGTGATTGCAATGGTTATTTTTGACTGGTTTGGTTTGGCACTGGTCGGGTTATTTGGCATTTTCATTACCAAACCTGAAGACGTCGCGGTGCCCGGATATAATTACACGAATAACGCTTTAAACATCGTTGCCAAACAAATTACCGCTCGTGAACAGAATGAATGGCAAGACTATGAAACAGAAACCCGAAGTCGTCCAACACGTTTTCTTGAAACGTTCAATTGGAATATTTTGTGGGTGCCGATGATTGTCATGGGACTTTACATGTTTGCCCGGCAACAGTTTTAATCCAGCTCGATAACCATTACCAAAGATAGACAATGAAAAACAAAGTCCTGACCATCGCTGTTGCCATCGGACTGATTTTAACCCTTGGCTGGATCGTATTCGCTGTATTCCAGGAAAAGTACATCGAAGCTGTTGCGGCCAGTTGCCTTGGCCCAGCGCTCGCATGGTTTGCTCTTGGCGGCGGGAAACCAGATGACGACCAACCACAATAAACGTCACCTCTTTGTGGGTGGGTAGGGGCGGCACCCACAACAATGTGGCCAAGTGCCTGATCGATCACTATTGTATTTGTTCACTGCCTCAATATTTCAGACTTAACCATTTCTAGTGAATGGATATCAGGTATGTGCCGTGTTCATGAGTGACTTTGCCGCCTCTCCGCAGTTATTGGCCAACGTCATCGACAGCATCGAGGACGGTGCGGCGCTGTTTGATGCCGATGATCGCCTGGTGATGTTTAATCAAAAATATACCCAGTATTTCACCCTCATTTTGGATATCCTGAAACCGGGTATCAGCTTTCGTGAAATGTTCAAAGGTATGGCGGATGCAGGATTATGCCGCGGCACGGCGGCGGAGGTCGAGCACTGGGTTACCCAGCGGCTGGCGTTGTTTGAGGGCGGCGCCAAAGGAAACGAGTTCGAGCGCTCTGATGGCAGTTGGGTCCGTATCGACTATTATAAACTTCCAACTGGCGGGACCTTTGTCGTTACGGCCGATATCACCAAACACAAACAGGCCGAAGAGACCTTGAAGCAGGCCCACGATGAACTTCAGCTCCGGATTGCAGCCGAAGAATCAAGCCAGGCCAAGTCGAAATTTCTAGCAACGATGAGCCATGAGTTAAGAACCCCGCTTAATGCCATAATCGGGTTCTCCGAAGCCCTGAAAATGGAATTGTTTGGCGATCTGAATGCGGTGCAGAAGGATTGCGCGAACGATATCCACGGCGCTGGCAGTCACCTTCTTGATTTGATCAACGATATTCTCGATCTGTCTAAAATCGAGGCCGGCAAGGTCGAGATCGAACATGAAGATATTGACATCTCGGGCGTCGTCGACCGGTCCATCCAGTTGGTCAGAGATCATGCTAACGAGGGGAATATCAAGCTGCACAAGAAGCTGTCCAGCGACGCCTTAAACCTGCGTGCCGATGCCCGCCTGTTTAAACAGATGGTCATCAACCTGTTATCAAACGCCGTCAAGTTTACGCCGCCCGGCGGGTCGATCAGCATTACATCTTCGTATTGCGAGCAGCAATGGACGACGGTTGAGGTTCGCGATACCGGGATCGGTATCGACAAAAAAGATATGCCTCTGGTCATGGAAACATTTGGTCAGGTCGACTGCCCACTGACCCGGAAACATGGTGGTTCCGGTCTTGGAATACCGCTGGTTAAAGCCTTCATGGAACTGCACGGTGGCGAGTTTGAGATTGAGAGCGAGCCGGGCGTTGGTACCGTGACCCGTCTTAAATTCCCGGCCTGAAATTCTGCACCTGAAACTCCCCGCCACCTAAATTCTAGATAATGTTTTTGTTTCAACCGCCGATCCGCATTACAACATTTATACCATTGCCCGCGCGCCCCTGTTTGGAGATCTCCGGTGCTGACCTACGAAGCTTACAACGCGTTCTGCACATCATTTTCCCATACCACCTACGTCGTCCAGTGGGGCGGATCGCACGTCTGGAAGGTCGGCGGCAAGGTGTTTGCCATTGGTGGATGGAGCGATCGTAAATACCCCGGCATTACGTTCAAGGTGTCCGAGATCGGCTATGAAATGCTGCGCGATGCGCCCGGCTTACGTCCGGCCCCGTATCTTGCATCGCGGGGCATGAAGTGGATCCAGAACTATGGCGAGCCGGGCCTGTCCGATAAAGATCTAAAATCATACCTTGAGGGTTCTTACCGTATTGTCTCCCTCGGCCTGACCAAAAAACTGCAAAAGGAACTTGGACTTAATCAGGACTAGGCCGTCCCACTAGGCTGTCCCACTAGGCCCGTCCCACTAGGCCCGTCCCACTAGGCCCGTCCCACTAGGCCGTCCCATCAGTCCATGCCGTTATCAGGTACTTCGCCAAGCCGGGCAATAAACACCGGCTCGTCATACTCACCCTGTTCCGGGTCGGCGGCTATCTTCAGCGCATCAACCCCAATGTGTGTGCCGGACTGCATTAATTTCTCAGCCCGCATCTCGGCCGCAATCTCGTTTCGGCATTCAATGGTTTCTTCAATCACCAACTGACCTTTGCTGTTTTTGGCGTAAATTTGGCAAATGAATTTGGTTTCTATGGCCATCGCGTAAAACGCTCCCCCTTGCTCAAAAACTGGATATAAGTCCCGGCACTATACGATCACGTGCCCGTCCGTACAGCCCCTTTAATCAGAGCCGTGTTGACGGACCAGATGTGGCGCCGCCCTAACCAAACCTAACTGATCTGCCGATTACACGGCGACCAGTCCTGAACCGTATCCGGCGTAAGCGACGAGGTCAGTTGCATCAACGCATCGTGGCGCTGAACCATGGTAATTGTTGCCCCGGCGTCCGGTTCACCATCGGGCACAACATACTGAAACCCGTGCCGGTCATAAACACCGGTCATCTTGATGCCGCCGGGGGTGACGATGCTGGGGCCATCTATCGATAGATGCAGAAGGCCATGGCACCAGTTGCCATCAATTTGATCCGCGCTGGCAGGCGCCGCTGCGACAACCGTCAACACGATCACCATAACCCACGCTTTTAACCAAATCATCTTAAGTCTCCTGATCGTGGTCTATCGACACAGAGTGTCCCCGAGTATAACCGAAGAGAGCCCGAAATTGTATTGCGCTCTATGTGAGACGGTTCAAATCACCGCCGCATTATCAAAAACCGGATAAATTGAGTTCTTTTTGTTCAATCCAATCGAATTTTGCACAAAACTACGCATTTTTCTTTATTCAAAAGTCCCGGATTTTTGAGGTTTTCAGAACCCACGTTCTGCAATATCAGTTAAAATGCGTATATTTGCGTACTTTTGCGTATGTTTTTCGCCGCGCTGGTCGCGTTAGGGAAAACCTCCATTTACCTCCATGATTTTGCGCAAGGGAATGATCTGAGGATGATAGGTATATAAAATAGGTCCGTTAACGCATTGTCGCGGGGCATCGCTTCAGTTCTATACAATATTCACAAGGTCAATTTAGCATGCAGGTTCCGGAACAAGCGAAACCCCCGCCTCGTTAAAGAGATAATTTTGAATATTAAATCATAAAAAAGGAATAATTACGCAATTTATTGAAATATACCCCGACTCATTGAGAAAGCGAAAAGAGTTTGCCAAATCCGTTTGGAAGGGTTCTTGTTGTCAACATGATTCGCGCGG
>WASW01038245.1_pt1 | contig 12683 bp, 9 predicted proteins | sample 5698521 | NCBI WGS metagenome assembly WASW01 (sample SAMN11175560, study PRJNA528189) | sponge metagenome | isolation source: marine sponge | host: Leucetta | place: Antarctica: Western Antarctic Peninsula, King George Island | collected 2013-01
CTCCATGCCCTTGAGCCAATTTCTCGTTGAATGTTTTCGATAGATACTAGTGTGTTTGTGCGCTGATGAGTGTTGGGATTACTTTTCGCTAATTCATTGAAGCTATGTCTTAATAATCCATGTAGCTCAGTTTTGTTTTTTGCGGCTAATTCAAATCTTGTTAGTAATTTCATTTTACTCTCCTTTACTTGGAGACCGTGCCATCACGATCTTTGTAAGAGAGAGGTCAGTGCATGGATGTGAAACCGCACCTTTGGTTGAAACGTCAGAGGAAAAGCGTGCCTGTAATACTTTGGCAAGCTTGCGAGTTATCTAACGTCCATGTGCTTAAATCTGTTTAAGAAGTCTGTTTGGTAGCGGTGTTCTCGTTTTATGTAGGAGAGGGGTAAATACGTCTCATGATTGACTGGCTATAAAGCTGTTTAGAGTTACTGTTTTTTAAGATGATCTGGTGGGGAAAGGTCTTTCCCCTGTTTCAACCGCATGGATAAAGCTAATGCGTTTTCCGACACCCCATTCTAGCAGGGACACCCTGCAACGACCCGTATCAAGACAATGTTGATGAACTCGTTCGAGTTCGTGTTTTTTAGATTTCCCTTTTGGGGAGACTACAGAATATCACGCCTTTTGCCTCCATCAAGACATCCCCCAACCTTCCTACGCCCAAAAGCTGGCTTCGTGCAGGTCGGGTGGTTCCCCCTGTCTGGATTACAGCAAAAGCCATGATCTTTCGCTCGCCTTACCTCGCTCTTTGTCTGGGGTTTTCAACCCCAAAAGGGGTGTTTTTTAGACATAGGAGAAAATATCATGAAAACAGATATATATGAGAGCGTTACAAATAACATCATCGATGCATTAGAGAAAGTTAGCCTTAGCGATTATAAAGCACCGTTTGCAAATCTTACCGCCCAGCAGTTACCAGTTAATCCGATGACCGAAAATAACTACCACGGGATCAATACGCTGATCTTGTGGTTAGAACAGCAGGTTCATAGCTTTACTTGTAATGAGTGGGGAACATTCAAGCAGTGGAAAGACAAAGGGGCTAACGTCATGAAAGGTGAGAAAAGCTCTTTGATCGTTTTTTATAAGCGTGTTGAGAAAAAAGACATTCAAGGCCAAGACCCTGAATTTTACAATATGCTTAAATCCTACTGTGTTTTTAATGCTGATCAGGTTGAAGGTTATGAGCCTTCAAAAGGAGAAGAGCTTGGAACTTTGGGAACTGTGGAGCGTATAGACCAAATTGAACAATTTGTAGAGGCAACAGGTGCAGATATTCACGCAGGTAAAACGATGGCTTGTTTTTGTCCTGCTACTGACCATATCGAAATGCCAAGTGAAGATATGTTCTTTGAAACCCAGCAAAGTGCAACAGAAAATTATTATGCCGTACTACTTCACGAGCTAACCCACTGGACAGGTGGAAAGCAACGTTTAGACCGTGAACAGACAGGCAAGGCCAACAAAGAAAGCTATGCTTTTGAGGAATTAATTGCAGAACTAGGAAGTGCTTTTTTATGCGCTCAGTTTGAGATTAAGCAGCTTGGCAGAGATGATCATGCAAGATATATAAAATCATGGTTACAAGCCCTTAAAAATGACAAGAAGTTTATCTTCAAGGCAGCAGCACTAGCTCAAAAGGCAATTGATTATCTTAACAATAGCCAAGGGGTGTAGACATGGACGACAGGCAAGTTTTCAACTTAACTTGGCAGGGCATTGATATTGAGATTACATGTGTAATCCCTGACTATATGAGTAGTCACCGTGAAATTTACGGTTATGAAATGCACCATATTGAGGTGAAAAGTCTATTGCCTTTGCCAATCACTGAAACAGGCTATAAATCAATATTTGTTACCGCCCCTGACCTTGCTGGTCAGGGCGGTGTGCTCAAATATATAACCAGTTACATAGAAGAAGAGGCAAAAAGCAGTAAATGGAAAGAAGGCCAATTCATGTCTAGGCAATTCAATCTCTTTTAATGGTATGAAGCCCATGCTTACTATAGAATAGGCCGCCGTTCGCGCCCTTCAAAAACGTAACCCAGCAGGGAAATATTTTTTGTACAAATAGTTGTACAAATTCACACAACTACTTAAGCAGAAGATATAAATTGTCTCGTAATATCAATAACATACGCAACTTCTCAATTATCGCCCATATTGACCATGGTAAATCGACCCTGGCGGATCGCTTTATCCAGCACTGCGGCGGCTTGAGTGACCGTGAGATGAGTGCGCAGGTACTGGACTCAATGGATCTAGAGCGAGAAAGAGGCATCACCATCAAAGCTCAGGCGGTGTCGTTGCCATATAAGGCTAGAAATGGGGATACTTATTACCTGAATTTTATTGATACTCCAGGGCACGTGGATTTTTCTTATGAAGTCTCACGATCATTAGCGGCTTGTGAAGGGGCATTATTAATTGTTGATGCGTCACAGGGAGTAGAAGCGCAGAGTGTGGCGAATTGCTACACAGCGGTGGAGCTTGGATTAGAAGTGTTGCCAGTACTGAATAAGATTGATTTGCCTGCGGCTGAACCAGAGCGTGTTTCAGAAGAAATCGAAGAAGTGATTGGTATTGATGCAACTGATCCTATCTTGGTGAGTGCAAAAACTGGTCAAGGAGTCGAGGATGTTCTTGAAGCATTAGTGACCAATATTCCCGAGCCCAAAGGTGACCCGGATAAACCTTTAAAAGCACTGATTATTGATTCCTGGTTTGATAGCTACGTTGGTGTGATAACGCTAGTTAGAGTGTTTGATGGTTGTCTAAAGCCAAAGCAAAAGATTATTTCTATGTCGACTAGGCGTCCGTACTTAGTTGATAAATTAGGCGTGTTTACGCCTAAGCGAGAAGAGCGAAGCGAATTATCAGCAGGACAAGTGGGTTATTTAATTTGTGGTATTAAAGATATTTCCAGTGCCAAAGTTGGTGACACATTAACTGCGGCAGATGTACAAGCCGAAGAAGCATTGGATGGCTTCAAAGAAGTGAACCCAAATGTGTTTGCTGGAATATTTCCTGTTAATGCTGATGACTATGAAAATTTTCGTGATGCGTTGGATAAACTGAAATTAAATGATGCTTCTTTTTCGTTTGAGCCTGAGTCTTCTCAAGCATTAGGTTTTGGTTTTCGTTGTGGATTCTTGGGAATGCTCCACATGGAAATTGTCCAAGAGCGATTAGAAAGAGAATATGATTTGGATTTGATTACAACGGCTCCGACCGTGGTATATCAAATTCATTTAACTAGTGGTGATATTTTACAAATCCACAATCCGGCAGAATTACCAGCGGCGAATAAAGTTGATTCAATACACGAGCCAATCATCACCGCAAATATATTAGTCCCTCATGAATACGTGGGTAACGTTATCACTCTATGTATTGAGAAACGTGGTGTACAAAAGAATCTTGTTTATCATGGTAGCCAAGTCGCGATCAGTTTTGAACTACCATTAAATGAAGTGGTGTTAGATTTCTTTGATCGGCTCAAATCGGTCAGTCGAGGTTATGCCTCATTTGATTATCATCATTCGCATTTCTCGCCGTCTCCATTGGTGAAACTAGATATATTAATTAATGGTGAAAGAGTCGATGCACTATCAGTGATTGTTCATACTGATCATTCGCGTGCTTATGGAACTGCATTAGCGGTCAAACTGAAAGACCTAATTCCTCGGCAAATGTATGATGTCGCCATTCAAGCGGCAATTGGCACGCAAGTTATTGCGCGTACTTCCATTAAAGCCTTGCGCAAAAATGTGACTGCAAAATGTTACGGTGGTGATATCACGCGTAAGAAAAAATTATTAGAGAAACAAAAAGCAGGTAAGAAACGCATGAAGCAAATTGGAAGCGTGGAAGTGCCTCAAGCAGCCTTCTTGGCAGTATTGAAAGTTAGCAAATAATGCGCGTACTGATACGAATAAGTTTATTATTCTTATCACTTCTTTCATTGTCTGCTGCCTATGCGGATTATCTGGAAGTCACTCTGTTGGGAACTGGAACTCCGCGACCAAGCATTGAACGATTTGGTTCGGCGACGCTAGTGAATGCCGGAGGGCAGTATTTCTTATTTGATGCAGGCCGAGGTGCAACTATTCGACTGCAACAGGTTGGAGTTACGCCCAATCAAGTTGATAAAGTATTTTTAACCCATTTACACTCAGATCATATTTCTGGGATTGATGATTTATGGATTACAGGTTGGGTTTGGCAACGTCAGCAATTACTAAGCGTCAGCGGTCCAAAAGGGACGCATCAGTTAGTTGAAGGTTTGCGTGACGCTTATGCCGCAGATATCTCTTATCGTGTTGCCAATGTTAAGCTTGAAGATAGTCGCGCTAAAATTGAAAGTGTTGAAATTGAAGAGGGCATTGTCTACCAGCAAGATGGCGTCACGATTCATGCATTTTTAGTTGAGCATGCGCCGGTAAAACCTGCCTTTGGTTATCGTCTTGAATTTGGAGATCGCGCTATCGTGATGTCCGGAGACACTACCTATTCAGAAAATCTAATTAAACATGCACAAAATGCAGATTTGCTGATTCATGAAATCACTGCAGCTGCTGCTTCGTTAATAGAAAGAAATAAGCGTCTCGCTAGCGTGGTGGCATATCATACTAATCCTAGTCAAATGGCCGCAGTGTTAAATAAAACCAAACCAAGAGCTACAATTCTTAATCATGTATTGTTATTTGGTGTGCCTGAAGATCAAGTGATAGATGAAATCAAACAGCAATACTCTGGTGATGTCACTATGGGGTATGATTTAATGAAAATTGGCGTAGGTAGCTCTATAGAGTTACAGCGTATCAATGGTGAGTAATAAATTATGAGTAAACTTCTCGACAAGAAAAGCCCGTTAATTATGGGGATATTAAATGTCACTCCTGATAGCTTTTCAGATGGCGGTCGTTATGTCAGCACGCGTGATGCAGTCGCATGTGGCTTAGAAATGATTGATGAAGGTGCAGATATTATTGATGTTGGTGGTGAATCCACTCGCCCTGGTTCAAAGCGTGTCGATGCCGTAGAGCAAAAAAGACGAGTATTAGATGTGATTTCTGCTTTATCTCAAGAAATTTCTGGTGATGTATTAATTAGTATTGATACAACCTTAAGCGATGTCGCTGAAGCAGCATTAGATGCTGGGGCAGGGTTTGTGAATGATGTGACGGGCGGAACCGATGATGTAAACCTGATGAAGCTAGTCGCAGAACGCGATGTGCCTTACTGTATTATGCACATGCAGGGCCGCCCCGATAATATGCAAGACAACCCTAGCTATAACAATGCGGCAAAAGAGGTCAAAGGTTTCTTGGTCGCACAAGCGTTAAAAATGCAAGATTTAGGGCTATCTAAAAACAATATTATTTTGGACCCAGGGATTGGTTTTGGTAAACGTACCCAACATAACCTTGAATTATTGAATCAATTAAATCAGATTTGTGACACTGATTATTCAGTGCTGCTAGGGACTAGTCGTAAACGTTTCATGGGTGAAGTGTGTGCGACTGAAGATCCAGCGCAACGCATGCCTGCCACTTGTGCCACAACAGCATTAGGGGTGGAAGCGGGTGCGAGAATATTTAGAGTGCATGATGTTTGGCAAAATAGACAAGCTGCTGATGTTAGCTATGCGATAAAAATGTGTAAGTAGTCATCAGCCTATCAACGAAAAGGCTAATAGTTTGTTTGCTTTTTTTCTTCTTTAATACTTCCTTGTATTGGCGCTAAGCAATGATTTCTTGTTGCTCACGCTAATAGCCTAATAACAGCGTCTATTTTTGTATCCATGGTAACGGGTTTCTATGCCCATAATTGTAAGCATGTTTGTTGTAGCCTCGATCGTAATAACGAGGACTATGACGATCATCCTGATGGTCTCTTTTATGCGTGATGTACCCTGTTAATGAGTAGTCCTTTTTTAAGAGTGACTGTCCTTAGTAGCTACAACGTTGCTGAAGAGGAGTGGTTGGCAGTCTATAAACCGTATATTGATAGACTTTATTAGTCAGCATGAAAGCGGTGAAAAAATCCTCTGACGCTAACTTAGCATCAGAGGATTTTGAAGAGAGCTTAATGCTTATCTATAGTGCCTAGCTTAATTGCGCAGAATTTGAATTCTGGAATTTTAGCGAATGGATCTAGTGCATCAGTGGTTAGCAAGTTTGCTGCTGCTTCGTGATAACAGAAAGGCATAAATACTTGACCTTGTCTTAAGCCATCATCAGCGCGTGCAAAACATTCAATGCTGCCACGACGCGAACTTAAACGAATCATCTCACTAGGTTTTATGCCTAATTTTTCTAGATCCTTAGGGTTAATTGAAGCCACTGGTACTGGCTCGATAGCATCTAATATCGACGCATGTCTTGTCATTGCACCCGTATGCCAATGCTCTAATTGACGACCAGTGATTAATACAAAACTGTATTCACTATCAGGTAGCTCGTCAGCATTAGTAAACTTGGCAGGCACTAATTTTCCTTTACCGCTGGCAGTCGGGAAGTCGTCAATAAAGATAATGCCTTGACCTGGGTCTTCAGGCGTATCACAGGGGTAAGTCACCGACTCGTCATTTTTCAAACGATCCCATGACATGCCTTTAATTGAATCCATGCCTAAACGCATTTCTGCAAATACTTCGTCAGGGCCAGCGTAGTTCCAATCACAGTCTAAACGTTTAGCGATCTCTTGAATGATCCATAAGTCTTGCTTCGCTTCGCCAGGCGGATTGACAGCTTTACGTCCAAGTTGTACGCGACGGTCAGTATTGGTAAATGAACCATCTTTTTCTGGGAAGGCAGAGGCAGGAAGTACCACGTCAGCAAAGAAAGCCGTTTCAGTTAAGAAGATATCTTGAACGACTAAATGCTTAAGTGATGCTAATGCTTTACGCGCATGGTTTAAGTTAGGGTCAGACATGGCTGGATTCTCACCTTCAACGTACATGCCTTGAATTTTACCTTTAGCAATCTCGTCCATGATCTCAACCACGGTTAAGCCAGGATTTGGATCTAATTTGGTGTCCCAAAGCTTCTCGAACCTTGCTTGAGCTTCTGGGTTGTCTACACGTTGATAATCTGGGAATACCATGGGAATTAAACCAACGTCCGAGGCACCTTGAACATTGTTCTGTCCACGTAATGGATGTAGACCTGATCCTGGTTTGCCAATTTGGCCGGTGATTAACGACAAAGCAATTAAGCAACGCGCATTATCAGTACCATGAATGTGTTGAGAGATACCCATGCCCCAGAAGATTATCGATGCTTTAGAGGATGCATAAACACGTGCTACTTCATGTAATGTTTCAGCAGGAATACCACAAATTTTCTCCATTTCTTCAGGAGAGAAATCTTTTAAGTGCTCTTTAAGTTCTGCGTAACCTTCAGTGCGGTTAGCAATAAACTCTTTGTCGACTAAACCTTGCTTAATAATCGAATGCATAATGGCATTTAGCATCGCGACATCAGTATCTGGCTTGAATTGAAGGAAGTAATCAGCGTGCCGAGCAATCTCAGTGCCGCACGGATCCATGACAATCAATTTCTTGCCGGCGCGTGCTGCATTCTTAATGAAAGTCGCAGCCACCGGATGGTTAGTAGTTGGGTTAGAACCAATAATCACAATCACTTCAGCATCTTCAACTTCAGCTACTTGGTTTGATACCGCGCCTGAACCTAGGCCTTCTAATAATGCGACAACAGAAGAGGCGTGACATAAACGCGTACAGTGATCAACGTTATTGGTCTTGAAGCCGGTACGAATTAACTTTTGGAATAAGTAAGCTTCTTCGTTTGAACCTTTGGCTGAGCCAAAGCCTGCAAGTGCGTTACCGCCTTGCTCATCACGAATATCACGTAGACCTTTAGCGGCAAATTCTAATGCTTCATCCCAAGTCGCTTCTCTAAACATCGCGTCAACATCAGCTTGCGTGAGGTCTTCAATATTAGCGACTTTAGCGGTGCCTTCTTTACGGATTAAAGGTTTAGTTAAGCGACGTTCATTATGAATGTAATCGAAACCATAACGGCCTTTCACACATAAGCGGCTCTTGTTGGCAGGGCCATCACGGCCTTCTACGTAAATAATCTTTTCATCTTTGATGTTGAAAGTCAGTAAACAACCGACACCACAGTAAGGGCAGGTTGAATCCACTTTTCTATCTGGTTCTAACATGCCTAATTCTTTCGACGGCATTAATGCACCCGTTGGGCAGGCTTGTACGCACTCACCGCAACCCACGCAGGAGCTGTCACCCATAGGGTCAGCAATATCAAAGACTATTTCTGAATGTGAACCACGGTTAGCGTAACCAATGACATCATTGTTTTGTATCTCACGACATGCTCGAACACAACGCGTGCATTGAATGCAAGCGTCTAAGTTAACAGCCATCGCGGGGTGTGATAGATCGGCTACTGGATTCTGGCGTGACTCAAAACGTGGCAGGCCAATCTCAAGCTTTTGTGACCATTGATCAAGCTCGCTATTTAATGTGTATTTCTTTTCAGCGATGTCTGATTGTAATAACTCAAGTACCATCTTCTGTGAATGTAATGCGCGATCATTACCGGTATTAACGACCATGCCTGCAGTCGGTGTGCGTACACAGGAAGGTTGCAATACACGTTCGCCTTCAATCTCTACAACACACGCGCGGCAGTTACCGTCAGCTCGCATGCCATCGGTGTAACATAGGTGAGGTATCTCTACGCCATTTCGTTTTGCGGCTTGCAGAATAGTTTCATCTTCAAACGCATGAATGTTTTCTCCGTTTAACGAGAACTCAACCGTTTTTAATTCATTTAAATTTTTTGGATTAGCTGCCATTTGTTATTGCTCCATATCCTTATTTGAGTTCATCTGGAAAATAATTTATTACACATTGCATTGGGTTTGAAGCCGCTTGGCCTAAACCGCAAATAGAAGCGTCATTCATTGTTTGGGATAGCTCTTTCATTAATGGTTGGTCCCAATCGCCTTTGTCCATTAACATGACCGCTTTAGCAGTACCCACACGACACGGCGTGCATTTGCCGCAAGACTCATGCGAGAAGAATTTCATTGCGTTGTGTGCTAATTGTTTCGCACTATCTTGATTAGAAAAAATCATTACCGCTGCGGAACCAATGAAGCATCCGTATTCATTTAATGTGTCAAAGTCCATCGGAATGTCACCCATGGTGGCAGGCAGTATTCCGCCGGATGCGCCGCCTGGGAAGTAACCATAAAACTCATGGCCATCTAACATGCCATCACAATATTCGTCGATTAATTCTTTAACTGTAATACCTGCCGGCGCAAAATGCACACCCGGTTTTTTCACGCGTCCACTGACTGAGAAAGAACGTAATCCTTTGCGGCCATTTCTACCATTCGAAGTAAACCATTCGGCTCCGCGTTCAATTAAATCTCTTACCCAATATAATGTTTCCATATTGTGCTCAAGAGTAGGGCGTCCAAACACACCAACTTGGGCAACAAATGGCGGGCGTAAACGAGGCATGCCACGTTTACCTTCGATTGATTCGATCATTGCGGATTCTTCACCACAAATATAAGCACCTGCACCACGTCTTAATTCAATGTGTGGAAGTTCGTGTGGAGGGTTAGCCTTTAACTTTTCTAGTTCGATCGTTAATGCTTTGCGTACACCTGCATACTCATCACGTAAGTAAATATAAATAGCATCAGTGCCAACGACGTGAGCGGCAATTAACATGCCTTCTAAAAATCTGTGCGGATCTTTTTCTAAGTAGTAACGATCTTTGAAAGTGCCTGGTTCGCCTTCATCAATATTCACCGCCATAATTCTTGGTGCGGGTTGATCGCTAACGATTCTCCACTTTCTGCCGGCGGGGAATCCTGCGCCACCTAAGCCACGTAAGTTTGAATCTTCTAGTGTAGTGATAACGTCTTCTTTAGAAAGCGAGCCGTTAATTAGCTTAGATAAAGTTTCGTAACCACCATCTTTCTTATAATCTTTGAAATTAATGCAATCAGGTGCTACTGCATGTCTTTCATTCTTATCGACGGCGGCAATAATTTTGTCGATATCGGCGTAAGGAATTGCATTGGTGCCAACAACGGCAACAGGGGCTTGTTCACAACGTCCAACACAGGGAACAGGTTGAATACGAATCTCACCGTCGTACTTACCTTCAAGTGCTTTAATGATTTTCTTTGCATCATTTAATTCGCAACTAACCGAGTCGCACACCCTGATAGTTAGTTCAGGAGGCGTGTCTTGACCTTCTTTGACTAAATCAAAGTGATGATAGAACGACGCAACTTCATAAACTTCAGTGGTGGCAAGTTTCATAACACTGGCTAATGCCGTCATGTGATCTGCTGAAATATGATTATATTGATCCTGGATTAAATGCAGGTATTCAATAAGCAGATCGCGCCGGATGGGCATGTCACCCAATAATTCGCGAACTTGTTGTAAAGCCAGAGGATTAACGCTTCTTCCACGTTGTTCGCCCCGCATTTTATTACGTTTGCGCTTAACAGCTTTGTTCATAATGTGCCTGAATTCCTAAGTAATTTAATTTGAGATGTTGCCAGCGCGTTATTTTACGTGATTTCTAACAGAATGCGTATATCATCATTTTGATTAATTTCAGATAGTGCATTGCGAGCATAATTCGTACGATTTAGAGAATGGAGATCTATTATGGCGAAGTGGCGAGATATTAAACCGGAACAAACCTATACAGACGAGCAAATTGAGCTACGTTTGAGTGAAGAGTTACCCAAGTGGTACTACGAGAATGGGTGGATTCGACGTAAATATAAGACGAACAGCTGGAAAGGGACCTTAATGGTAGTCAATACCGTGGGCCATTTAGCTGAAGCAGCTTGGCACCACCCAGATTTGACGGTTTCTTATGCGTTTGTGGTAGTTAAGCTAATGAATCATGCTGCCAAAGGCATCACCAATAAAGATTTTGCATTGGCCTCAAAAATTGAACAAGTGGTTCAGTGGAACCCGGGTAAAGATGAGCCTGATCTAGATGGCGTGCCCGATGATCAACGTTTTGCCTATATAAAGTACGACTAATGACTAGCCGTGTTTTTGCGGATTGATTTACTGGTCAATGAGTTTGCGCACCTGTTGCTCTAATACAGAGAAAGGTGTGCGCGGCAGAATGATACTGCCAATATTGCCTTGTTTATCAATAAGGAACATATTGGCAGTATGATCGACGTTATAGGTGTCTGAATGGGTGTCACCAGTGAATTTTACGCTAGCGTTGAATTGTTTGAGTACCTTAGCAATGTCTTCTGTCGAGCCAGTCAGGCCAATGATATCCTTATTAAAGTAGGTGACATAACTATCTAATTTTTCTGGGGTATCTCTTTTTGGGTCGACGCTAATAAAGAGCACTTGTATGTTTTCTGCTTGATCTTTTAATGCCACGTTTAAACGCTGGATTTCCAGTAGAGTGTTTGGGCAAACATCCGGGCAGTGGGTGAAGCCAAAAAATATAATGCCAACTTTTCCTTTAATGTCACTCAATTGAAATGCCGCACCCTTGTGAGAGGTTAGCTCAAAATTACCTCCTAATTTTGAAGCGTGGGCTTGTGCTGTACTCATGACAATATACAAAACTGAAGCGAGTACTAAGCGAGTCGATAAATGTATCATTCTAGGCATGTGCATATTTTAGAATTAGTGGGCTTGTGTGTTGTTAGGACTACAGATTTACTTGTCAGTTTCATCGTATATAACGAGCAGTTGGCGTGAAAATAGTAGTTGTGTATAAATTTCAGTCAATATGGATAAATCCACTTATTAATCAAGGCAATTTAGCATCTTACGTTCAATTGATATAAGACAGCTAGTCTCTTATTAGAACTTGATAGTCGGGCTAGATGCGGCATAATGTCGCACATCGAACTTGATTTTGGTTAACCCATCCGCGGGTGTGTGTTTATGTGGATCTAAGCCGTTACCATATGTTTTATCTTGATTCGAGATTAGGTCTACTTTTAGTAAAATTTATGGAGTTTAAATAATGAAAAAAATGCTTCCATTTAAATGGGCAAGAGGCGCAGTTGCTTCAGCATTAATCGGTGTAGTGGCATTAGTAGGTGGCGTGCCAACCGCTGTGCAAGCTGATGAAACATGCATGTCACCTTACATGGCTAAGATTGTTGGCCAGGAAGACTTTGTATATGTATGGACTTTAGGTGTTGAAGGACTGGGCGACGAGCAAGATAAGCTTGTGACTATTTCTGTAAACCCTGATGCTGACGATTATGGTGAAGTTGTTCATATCGTTTCTGTTGGTGGTCGTAACGAAGCTCACCATTCAGGTCTATCTGATGACCGTCGCTTTTTATGGGCGGGTGGTTTAGATAGTAATAAAATCTTTATCTTTGATGTTCATTCAAACCCACGCGAGCCAAGCCTTCACAAAGTGATCACTAACTTTGTAGACAAGACTGGCGGTATGGTTGGACCTCATACATTCTATGCATTACCTGGTCGTATCATGGTATCTGCACTGTCTAACAATGTAGACCACGGTGGTCGTACTGGTATGGCAGAGTACACAAGTGAAGGCGAATTCATTTCTGCTCACTGGTTCCCAACTGATGATGACCTTCGTGGCGCGGAAAAGACGGGTAACTTTGCTGACGGTTACG
>WASW01027049.1_pt1 | contig 12681 bp, 15 predicted proteins | sample 5698521 | NCBI WGS metagenome assembly WASW01 (sample SAMN11175560, study PRJNA528189) | sponge metagenome | isolation source: marine sponge | host: Leucetta | place: Antarctica: Western Antarctic Peninsula, King George Island | collected 2013-01
CTCCTACAGATCAATTCAATGTCACTCTTCCTTTTGCACTGATCATTTTTGTAATGACCCATTTTTTGGGAATACAAACTCATGGATCTGATTATATCAAACAATTCATAGGGCCTCTTTGGTGGTTAGCACCATTGATGCTTCCAATTGAATTGATCAGCCATTTGGTACGTCCATTGTCATTATCGATTCGTTTGTTTGGTAACATGACAGGAGATCATCAAGTCGTCTTGGTTTTTTCAGGTCTTCTTCCGTTGTTATTACCGCTTCCCTTTATGGGATTAGGAATTCTTGTTTCTGTTTTACAGGCGTTTGTGTTTGTTTTGTTATCCGCTATTTATTTTGAAAGTGCGATGGCGAAAGCTCACTAATCGCAATGATTGAAATTTTTTTAAAAGGTATTGATTATGAAAAAGTTAAGTCTTTTATCATTTATAATGTTTGCTGTGGCAGCCCCACTTTATGCGCAACAAGGTGATTTGGCGACATTCGGAATCGCATTGGGCGCTGGTTTGGCAATTGGTGTTGCCGCTTTAGGTGGTGGAATTGGACAAGGTATCGCCGTCAATGCGGCACTGGCAGGGATTGCACGAAATCCTAACGCATCGGATAAAATTTTCACTCCGATGATTGTTGGATTGGCATTGATCGAATCTTTGGTGATTTATGGTTTGGTCATTGCTTTTATTCTTCAAGGAAAAATTTAGTGTTTGATTGGCCTGTCTAGCAGGCCAATCCAGTTTTTTAATCCCTCCTCGTTGTCTCCTCTTTCTTTTTCGGATCGACCAAATTGATTTGACTCAAAGTGAAATGACGCTTAAATTTTTTTATTTGAGCTAAATTTGCTATGATTGAATCAAATGTAAAAGGTGCAGAAGTTTTCCTTATTGAATATTGAATTGTGAAAGCAACTTATATTTTTTTGTTGACTTTAGTCGTTGCCATCGGGGGGTTTGGCTGGAAAATTTATGTCTTTCAACAACCGTTTAAATCGTCTGAAATTCCTCAATGGAAGGTTCAAAAAACGAAGAATGGCGTTTGGAAACTGTTTGCTATTAAGGAGCCTGAACGTCAAACAACAGCATGGTTTGAAGGAAATCCGAATCAGACCCAGTGTGATACAATTGTCATCATGGGAGGATTGGAAGAGGGACGTAATCTAGCGGTCGGAGCCGCACACATTCCAGAGCGGGCAAATATTGTCGCCCTTCGCCATCCGATCAATCAATTATTTGAATCCAATCCTTGGAATGAATGGGCGTGGTGGGAATGGTTGGTGATACCGGGAGTTTTGAAAAATGAAATGGCGCATACGATTGGTGCCTTGAAAGCAGTCGTTGATTATATTCAAGATCCTCAAAGAGACGATGCTCGGTTTTCTAAAAAAGTGATTGTCGCAGGTGGAAGTTTTGGGGGGACTTTTCCTGTCATGCTCACCAGTTTTGAATCCGAAAAAATTGCGGCGTTGATGGTAATTTATGGTTTTACCAATTACGAATTAGTCATCACGCGGGAGCTGGTAAGGCAAGGGTTGATTCATTTCAAATTAGAACCGAATTATGAATGGCGAGCGGACCCGGTTCATTCCTTAAAAGTGATTGGAGTGAAAGTGTTGGCACATGTTCTTGGATTTTTATTCGGAAATATGTTTAAATATGGGTATATGGAGTTGTATTTTCCTCAAATCTACGATACTCCCATATATTTTATCAATGGACGAGCAGATCATTTAGTATCGAGAGAAGCTTATGATCCGATGTGGGAGAGTGCACCGGAACCAAAATATCAAGTCTGGGTAAAAGGCGATCATATTCGGCCAGGAGAACCTGAAGAAGTGAGAGCAATAATAGATCCTATGCTGAAGTGGGGGCGGTCTCAAAATTTATGGATTTGTCATCCCCTTGCCCAGGAAAATTGACCTCACTCATTGCGTTTTCAGAAAATTGTTTTTCAAACTTATTACTCTGAGGAGAGCTAATGGAATTTGCGAAGGAGATCGACTTTAAACAAGTAAACACCTTACACAGTGGGCGTTTTTACCGGATTCGTGCCGTTTCCCGTTGTTATCGAATCCATGAAGTGGATCATTTTCTCAAAGATTTGGTCACAGACGTTTTAGTATTTCTTGATAATCAAGGAGGCTGTCACCATTTTAATCGCATAGAAAGCAAGTCTTCTGCGGTGACATCACTTAAAGAGTTGTTAGCGGTGCCAAACCTCAAGACCATCGAATGTTTTGAAGTGCCCCAGGAAACGATTGAGGCTGCTCAAAAAGGAGCTATTGGAGAATCGGAAGGGAATGAATCATTGCTGTTGTTGAAGAAAATTGTTAGAGCATTTTATGATAAACAGGGAAATGAGAGTGGAGAAAATTTTTCTCTTGAAGCATTGAAATCCTCTTTTATGCAGGAATATATTCGTCCTGTAGAATTACGAAATTAGAAGAAAAAACTATTCTGTAGGTTCAGGGACACGACCAAAAGTGACTTTATACTTTCTTCCTTTATTTGAAACATTTCGTGCGCGAGCGGCTTCGAGTTTCTGAAGATTGATGGCTTCTTCCCGTTGGCGTCTTTCTTGATTTGCCAGACGCTCCGCTTCGAGTTTCTGAATATTATTGCTGAGAGGTTTATTTTTTGGTTTTTTATTTTTCACTCGTTTCAGATTTTCATCGAAGAGAAGAATAAAACATTGTTCACGTTCTGCGACTCGTGGGCGGTAACAATTATTAGGAAAGCGTTGGGCTTGTTGGGAATAAACTAGGGAAGCTGGAATCCCGAAACAAACAATCAACCAGAGAAGCATGATGATTTTTTTCACGAAAAAAAGCCGGATAAAATTTTTCATATGTGATGCCATCATATTTTGGGGAATCATTTTCAGCAGTGTTGCTTCCTATGCTCAGAATGCAAAATCCGTGTCTAATAACACAAATGCGGAGAATAACAATCCAATAAATAGAGATCAACGACAAATCAGTCAGTTAATTTATGAAATGGCTCGACAAAATAAAATTGCGGGGGGGGATTTGAAGAGAAAGGCCAACTTGACTTTTGAAGAGCTGGCTAAGAATCGTAAAATTAATGAATTAATGCGTCTGCAAACATCAAGCAACAAACTCCAAACATCAAACAACAAACCTCAAACACCAAGAGAAAAAAAGGAAATTGAGCAGAACAAAAAGTTTCAAGAATTTTTTGTTAAAATACGACCGGAAATCAATGAAATATTCAGAAAAAATGCTGAACAAAAAAAAGCAGACATTCAGCAAACCCTTGAAAAGAACCGCCAAGAGAGACAAAATGAGATTGATCGTCAAAATGATGAAAATAGAAGACTGATGAATAAGTATTTCAAAGATGCTCTCAAAAACCTTCCTCAAAAAGGGCAGCATAAAAACTACAGTGCCTATCATAAAAGTTTCCGACCAGAGCTTAGGAAGGCTCTTGCAGATTATAGTGGGTACAATAGTAGTTTCCAGACTACCGCTAGCAAAGGGCAGACAAATTACGATGAATACAATAGTAGCTTCCAAGCCATACAGAGAAAAGGGCAAGCAGACTATAATGCCTATAATAAGACGTTCCAACCCATTGCTAAAAAATAACCGATTCCTTCATTAATTTTAAGAAAAACCCCGCTATGAATAATAACCGAGTGGCTGTTGCAATGAGTGGAGGCGTGGATTCTTCTGTTGCGGTTGCTTTATTGAAAGAACAAGGATATTCCGTCATTGGAATTCATATGAAATTGTATGATCCGCCATCAGAAGAACGACAAAATAAAAGTTGTTGTTCCTTGGATGATACGTTGGACGCACGTGCTGTCTGTAGCCGTTTGGAAGTCCCTTTTTATGTGATCGATTTCCAGGAAGAGTTTAAGGAAAATGTGATCGATTATTTTGTCCAGGAATATCTGGATGGCAGAACCCCCAATCCTTGTGTCATGTGCAATCAGAAAATAAAAAGCCGCTATTTGCTGGAGAAAGCCGATGAATTGGGTTGTGACTATCTAGCAACGGGGCATTATGCAAAGGTCATCAAAGAACCGATTACAGGAGATTGGCAAATTACGAGACCCAGTGATTCTCACAAAGATCAAACATACTTCCTCCACGGAATCCTAGCGCATGAATTGCCCAGACTATTATTCCCGCTGGCCACTTATTCAAAACCGGAGGTTCGTGAGATTGCGACTCGATACGGATTGATCTCGGCACAAAAACCGGATAGCCAGGAAATTTGTTTTGTGCCCCAAAATTATCGTGAATTTATTGCAAACCAATTGGCTACTCCCCCGGAACTAGGTGATTTTGTCTCCACTTCCGGAGAGGTTTTAGGGACGCATAAAGGGATTCCCTATTATACGGTGGGACAACGCCGGGGGTTACAAATTAGCGGGGGTACTCCCTACTATGTTGTCCGTTTGGATAAAGAAAAAAACCAAGTTGTTTTAGGAAAAATAGAAGAGACTTATGTGAAAATCGTACAGGTTTCAGAAGTGAATTGGGTCTCTATTGCTCCGATACAAGAAGCTATTTCTGTCACAGTAAAATTACGTTATGCGCACAAAGGAGTGAAGGCGACGGTCATCCCTCAGGAAAATAATACCGTGCAAGTCGTCTTAGAAACTCCAGAACGCGCCGCTTCTCCGGGACAAGCGGCGGTCTTCTATCAAGAGGATATTTTGCTTGGTGGCGGGTGGATTGATCATTGTTCTGTTGGCGAGGGGTGATTTATGAATTTAATTATGATCGGGTTCATGGGGGTTGGGAAAACGATGATTGGTCGAAAACTAGCAAATCGGCTTGGATACCATTTTCTCGATATGGATGAACAAATCGAAAAAGAACAAAAATGCAGCATTTCCGAGATTTTTGAGAACCAAGGAGAGGACTATTTTCGCCGATTAGAAGTGAAATTATTGTTAAAACTCTCGTCGATACAAAACACCGTTATTGCGACAGGAGGGGGGGCCGTTGCGACAGAAGGTAATTTTGATTTGATGAAGAAATATGGGACGGTAATTTATTTGAAAATTTCTGTAGAAGATATCATGGAACGTCTCAAAAATTCTCATCATCGCCCCTTATTACAAACTGAAAATCCACAAAAAAAGATCCATGCGTTATTTGAAAAACGGATTCCTTTGTATGAACAGGCTGATCATATTATAGAAACAAAAAATTTGCCCCCACAACGCATCACTTCGCTAATTATTCGGAATCTATAGATGGAAAGTTGATCAATCGATCTGCTTGGATGAGAAGTTCTTCTGGATGATCGAGTTTAACCTGATCATCCGAAGTGATAGTTGGAATTATTTAGTGAGGGATTTGACATAAGTATGCAGTGCTACTATGGCCGGATCATCCCAGCTAAAAGCCTGAGCTTGCATAGGCTTAATCATGCAAATCTGAATCATTTGGTCCAGAGTAATCACCCCTCCCCCCATATTGACATGATGAGGCCACGGCTTAGATTTAGTTAAATCTAGCCTCCCTTTGCTACTCTTATTATGACAAACTGCGCAGGACTTCGCATTAGTACGGCTGAGGCTTTTATCTTGAAATAACTTATTTCCGGCTGCAAGCGCTGTTGCAGGTGTTTTATGAATTGATTTTCTGTACGCTGATTTTCCGCCACAAGGATTACATGGATTGCACGGATTCTTTTTAGCTGCGCAAGGATTACATGGGTTCTTTTTAGCTGCGCAAGGATTACATGGATTGCAAGGATTACATGGGTTCTTTTTAGCTGCGCAAGGATTACAAGGGTTGCACGGATTACAAGGGTTGCACGGATTACAAGGGTTGCACGGATTCTTTTTAGCCGCACAAGGGTTACATGGATTACAAGGGTTGCACGGATTCTTTTTAGCCGCACAAGGGTTACATGGATTGCAAGGGTTGCATGGATTACAAGGGTTAGTAGTGGCAGTCGTTTGTGCTGTTGGTGTGTTTCCGAATTGAAGGGTCGTTAAAGCGGTAGCTTCACCAACAAACCATATCATGGCGATCATCATGAAGAGACTGGCCCACAGTTTCTGTTTATTTTGATGCATTGTTTCTCCTGGCTGATTAAAAATGGATGAAAATATGTATTTCTCTGCCTCGACGATGCCAGTTGAGGAGGAAATCTTAACTCAAGGGGATTCCTCCCCAAGTAGATTTTGCCAAAGGTTTCTTACAAATATTTTGACGATTTTAAGGTTTTTTGTCAATTATTTTAGGAAGATTTTTTTGAGAAAGCTCTTTTAAAAGTAAGATTTCTAAAAAAAGTACGACTATCAAGCCGATCGAATTTGTTGTCTAAAAAATATTTCTTAATCTACTTTTTTTACTGTAGGAGAGTGCTTATGATGATGCCGGGGTTGAGTTGTGAAAAAACAGCGCAATTGTTATCCGAAACGTTAGATAGAGAGTTGCCCTGGTTTCAAAGGCTCCTTTTGGCAATCCATTTGCTCTTATGTAAAGTGTGTAAGGAATCTGCACAGCAAATTCAGAATCTCCATCAAATTTACAGCCATCTCACTCATCCATCCGAAGAGGATGAATTTACCCGATTACCCCAATCTGCTAAACAACGCATTAGCGGTGCTCTTAAAAAAAGCGAGCATTGACACTCCTCATCTCTGGTGGTCTGGCTCAACAAACTGGAGAAAATACGCAGAACGCTCTTGATAATATTCTAAACCTGCTTGCGGACTGAGACCCATCCCTTGTTTGGCAAGTCTCAACGCCTGTTGAGCGGCTTCCCATGCCTGCTGATTCTTACCAATTTTCAGATAACCTTCTGCTAGTGTATCCCAAATAAAAGCCACATTCTCTTGTTCGATGGCAAGGCGAGTCAATTGGATAGATTCTTCAATTTTTTCTGGGTGATCTTCATAATGAATCGCAAGCAGCCAAGCTAAATTATTCAAGACAAGAGCGTCATTCGGAGTGATATCAAGGATTCTGCGGTAAATCGGTTCTGCTTGTTCAACCTGGTTATCGACCTGGTAATTGGTTGCTAACCGAGTCATTCGTTTCAATAAATCAGGATTTTCAGTTTTAAGCTGGTCCAGGGAGTGCAAATATTGAGGAAGAAGGTATTCTGAAAATTTCAATCGGACGGCATCCGACATCCCATAAACATTGACTCCCAACAGCATGGCAACAAGGCCCAGGCAGGCCAATTTAATTTTGAAAACCCGTTGATGGTGGTTTTGTATCCGTTTTGGTATATCGACGCATTCTGCCAGAAATTTCAACCGTTGCTGAATTCCGTAGTGATGCCAATTGTCCATTTCAGGGTCAATCCCATTGAGCCATGCCACTTTCAACAAAGCTTGTTTGAAAGGGTCAAATCCCACTTTTTCTAAAGAATTGCAATCGGCTTGACGCTCAAAATTTCGACTCAAAAAACCAAGAATGACTCGAATGAATAGAAAAAAACTCAACATGACCAAGATGGCATAAAACCAGATCGTGGTTTCCCAAATAAACAGCCAAAAGTATTGATCCGCAATGTATGAACTGAGGGTTAAAAAGGCAATGAACGCAACAAATCCTAAAAGAAAAAATAAGAGGTGGGACTTTCGTATGTGTCCGGCTTCATGTGCGATCACTGCTCTGAGTTCATCGGTGGAAAGTGTTTGGAGCAGTTGTTCACTGATCAATAAGTAGCGGCAACCAGGAATAATTCCAATCACTCCAGCGGTTGTTGCCGAGATAATATGTTCGGGCCAGGAAAGGACGCGCCTGACAGAAACCTTGCTGGCCTTTAGTTCATTTTGGATAATTTGTTCTGCGTGTTTTGATGATAACGCTTGAGCTCCCCAGCAGAGCACCATCATCATAGGGCTTGCCGCGACCATGATCAACAGATTCATAACAAATATCAGCAGATCTTTTTGCCAGCCAAAATGTTCAAAAAAAACACGATCAACGATTTGAAGTATGCCAAATTGAAAAGCAATCAGGAGCAGAATCGGTAGTTGGAGTCTGAGATGGAAGAGGGTTTTTTGGTATTTTTGAAGCAAGGCTTTTTTATGCCAAGTAGCGAGGCGATCCACGGAAAGAGAATCTCCCAGCCAATAAGTCAGCAGTAGGATAAAAAGACTGAATTCTGTGTGGAAGGTGAAACTCTCAAAGAGACGCTCAAATCCTTGGTCGAGCCGCATCCAATAGATCGTCATCCCCCAGAGAGCCAAGGCAATTAAACGCCTTGAAGAAAATTTGAGCATGGTTCGAACTCCCAGGTAACGAGAGGGGATTTGAGCCACTAACGCACTAATGACTAAATAAATGAAGACAATGATCCAGGGAGAGAAAGGGCTATTCCAACTGGAATGTTCTGAAAATTGGACGAACAATCCAAGAGAAAAAAAGGCGATGATGAGGGGAAGGAAAGGAATGAACATATTATCGAAGATCACTGACAGAGAAGACCCCGATAAATTTGTCTCCAATATCCAATTTATTGGTATTGGCTAAGAGGGCTTGTTGGAAAATCCTAATCATTTCATCGAGTTCTTTTTCAGCCCCTTTCCAATTGACGATATCGTGGCGGTCTGTGGGGGCGTAAACTTGAGCAGAAAAGACCCACCCTCGACGATGCCAAATCAAAGTTGAGCGATTTTGATATCGAAAAAACCAATGCCCGCCATCCCCAAGACCGTTTTGGACAGAGTATTCTAGAGAGAGATTCGTGAGGGTCAGAATATTTTTCCAAAATTGAAAGGCTTTTTCAGGAGAAGAAAATTCCATGATTTGTAATTCGATGGGATAATTGTTTTTTTCATAGAGCCATTTTTGCGCAAAACGAATTTGTTCTTTCTGAAAAAGAAAATCGAGGGAATTGGGGACGATGAAACTTTCTAGGGGTTTTCTCCCTTTTTCAATGATCTGATGCAATCTCAGTTCTTGGGCGACTCGGATCAGATGCTCTAGGTCATTCGGGACAATCCGTTGGAAGGTTAAATAATGTTGGCTAATATCAAGAAAGGGCTGCGGGAGGTCAATGGATTTCTGATAACGACGGATCATGCCATGCAAATTCGCTCCTGGAATGATTTGTAACGTGCCGCCAATTTGCGTAATATCTCCAAAAATTTCAGCATTCGCTTCGATTTTTAAATGCCCGCCAGAAAACAAAATTCCCTGGTGAAGCAGGCTGGATTCCCCTAACACCAATTGACAACCCACCGCAAAAATTTGTCCAGTGACTTCTGCTTGAATCGTGAGAGTCGCATTATTGCAGGTGATGTCTTGGGTGACAATATCTTCTGGTAAAATATAGGGGGAAGAGATTTGCCAGCTTTTATGAGTATTGGCAAAACTGGGAGTGGCCAAAAACGTGCCAACGCAAATCATCAATGAGGGGGCTAGGATACGAAAAATCAAAGATGGTACGTTTTGAAGACAGTCTGGGATATTCCGTTGTTTCCACAAGGACATGAGGTTCATTAATGATAGATTGGATGGGGTAATAAATACGCCAATTCAGGAGAAGTGTTCATTTTAAAATTTGGAGTCTGAGCAACTTCTTCAGATAATCTCATCCCAATAGAAATGGTAGGATAATTGCCTTGGGCAGTATTTTCAATGGAAATTCCAAAATGTTTTTTTGTCCAAATGAGGCGAGTTTGAGCGGAAGGAGGGCCAAAAGGTTGATCCATTTTAATTTCTTCGACTCGATAATTCGGCGGTAGGCCGCTCACCGTCGCCAAAAATCGAGGATCCATTGAATTGCTCGACTGCCACCACATCGATACTCCAAAAAGGAGGAGAAAAACCGCGGCGACTGCTAACCCTTTGGTCTGTTTTGAAAACGATTTTAAATAATACGTTCGACGAGGAACGGCATTCATTTTTTCCTCAAGTTGTTTCCAAATTTCTATTTCAGGGAGTCGGGTTGTCGCAGAATGTTCCAATTGTAAATAGAGATCCAAGGATTGATCCAGGGTTTTTGCTTCTTGAAAACAAGGATCGCAGGTTTTCAAATGGGGTTCCCATTCAGCAGCGTTGAGCAGCCGTGTATTATTAACGACCGATTCTTGTAATGATTTGGTGAGATTACAAGGCATGTTGCTTTTCTTGTTGAGAAGGCGATTCAAAAAATGGGGATAACAATTCTTTTAACTGGATGCGGGCGTAATGTAGGCGGGATTTCACACTTCCAACGGGGATGTCTAAAATTTCTGCAATTTCCTGAACAGACAGATCTTCCTGGTAATGCAGGTGTAAGACAATCCGATGATTATCACTCAATTTGTCCATGGCATCCTGGATCAAGGCTTTTTTCTGACTGTCTAGAACCAAACGTTCTGGAGAGGTATTATTAAAAACCACAAAAGTGACTTCCGTGGCATCTGTGGTGGAGTATTTTTTATTAACCAAAGAGTTCCAACGGTTTCTTTTTTTGAGATAACGCATGGTTTCGTGGACCGTGATTTTGTAAAGCCAGGTTTTAAATGCGGCATCCCCACGAAATTTACTCAGCCCTCGAAAAACCGATAAGAAGACTTCCTGAACTATATCAGAAACCCCTTGATCGGTTTTCATGATGGAATAACACAAACGTCCGGCTGCGGCTTGGTGTTTCTTCACCAACACTTCAAATGCCGTTTTATCGCCTTTTAAGTGTGCTTTGATCAGGATTTTATCATCCATAGAATACCAAACTGGAATCGTTGGCATTGTAGAGTAGTCAGACATCAACCGTTTCTCTGGAAAAAATATGAACCTCTCTTTGAGGAGGTAAATCATTCCTTATGGCCTTATAGACTAAGGTTGCTGATTTTGGTTCAATTTTATTGAGTTTTACTCCGTTTTCCCAAAGATTGCTAGGGTTGGGTCTCAGTGAATTACAATCTTCCTCTCATTAAGGTACTTTTTCATTATAAAGAAAGCAAGTATAGATCCAAATTGACCCTGATCACGAGGTTAAAAATACGTTCTATTCCAACCAAATTCCATTCACAAGTTGCGTTGTTTTTTGATGAACATTATAAGTCAGTGCCTCTCCGATGAGAGTGTCTTGTAAATAATGGATGACTACTTTTTCGGGAATGTGAAGAATCCCTTCATTGTATTGATAGGTTGCTTTTTCTGTCTTGATACGAATATCGGATTGACGCGTCATGGTCACTTTAAACATGAGTGTCACGATCCCTTTTTTCCAGTCAATGGTTCCCTTATCCGCAGTCACGATAATGTCGATTTCCTGTTGACCAGGTGCCTGGGAGTTGTAGACGAAGATTTTAACATCGGTTAAAAAAACAAATTGATTATCTTTGCTGATAGAGGCCTGTTTTCCTAATAATCTCCAGCGATTCTGATCCAACCAGTAATCCTCAATTTTGACATCATTGAGCTGGAGAGCATATTCCGGTTCCTCGAATGGCTCAATCACGGGGGTTTCTAAAAATGAGGAATAGATATAAAAAAGCAACCCTCCCAGGACGAGTAAAAGAAAAATTTCAATTTTGTGTTCTCTGAGAAGGCTGAGGGTGGGATGGGAATCAAGCATGAGGTTTCTTCAAGGAGCCGACAAATCAAGGATCACATTGTCAGAAAAAGAGAAGTCGCTTAGGATAACCCTGCTAATGGAATCGCTTCTTCAATCAACATGATCGGGATATCTTCTCGGATAGGGTAGAGATATTTTTTATCATCGCGAATCAGCCCGCCATCAATGGTTTCTGTGATAGGCTGGTTTCCGCGATTGCAAAGATTCCCCTCCTGAATCCTTTCATTGATTTTTCGGATCAAGGCTTCATCGCTCAAAGAAACCGATTCTTTGGTTTCAGGGCAAGCCAAAATATCGACTAATTCTTGATTGACCATTGAAATGTCCTTTCTTAGATGTCAATTCATCACCGCTATCTGTTTTTGATAACGTTCCACTCCTGTCGAAGTGGGATAGATCGTATTGATGCAAGCGGTGCATAGTTCATCTTCAGGAAAACCAATGGCTTTTGTCAGGTTATCGATGGATAAATATTTTAAACTATCTGCACCAATTTCTTGAGCCATTGCGGCTAGTTTTTCTTTAGAAAAATCCAAAGATTGTCCGGGATGCCAAAAACGAGTCGCAAAGAGTTCTTGCACCGTAGGGATATTGATTCCATAAAAACAAGGAGCAATAATTGCCGGGCAAGCAATCCGAACATGGATTTCAGAAACGCCTCCCCGAACTCGAAGATCCTCAACCAGGTTTTTTAGGGTGGCGGCGCGCACCAGAGAATCATCCACTAAAAATATTTTTTTATTTTCCAGCAATTCTCGCAGAGGCGTGAATTTACGTAAAATCGCAGCTTGGCGGTTTTCACCCTCAATGAAGGTTCGCCCGATATAACGATTTCGGACAATTCCCTCAATCACGGGAATCCCCAGTTTGAACCCAAAAGCATCTCCAGCAATTTTGGCAGTTTCAGGAACAGGAACGCAAAGGGCGCCAGTGTGTTCTTCCTCTTCCATATCTGCCAGCAATTCCCCCATCAATCGTCGTGCTTTGAAGACTGACTGGCGATCAAGATTGGAGGCGAGATTGGCAAAATAAACCCACTCAAATTGACAATGCGCGGATTTCCGTGGTTCGCAATATCGCTCAATCTGATAACCCCCATCAGGAGTGGCGGTGAGAATGGTGCCGGGGGGAAGATCCTGATAATCCATAATCCCCATGCGCGTCA
>WASW01066558.1_pt1 | contig 12679 bp, 10 predicted proteins | sample 5698521 | NCBI WGS metagenome assembly WASW01 (sample SAMN11175560, study PRJNA528189) | sponge metagenome | isolation source: marine sponge | host: Leucetta | place: Antarctica: Western Antarctic Peninsula, King George Island | collected 2013-01
CAGCGAGCGAAGAAAGAACTAGACTCTGCTGCAAATGGGGGGGGGGGGGGGGAAATAAAAAATTGTTTTATTGTGAGCAGATTTGCTCCCTCTTTGAACAACAATATCCAAAGGAATTTCTGGAAGAGGTCAAGAAACAAGATATTCAATTTGCCCGACTTGAGGGGCTGGAACTGGAAGAAGCCAGACGTGTTTATCAATTATATAGTGCTCTTTAATTCGATATTTGTTCATGTCGAAAATTGACAATGGACACCTTGTGGCCTTTTTCGAAGCTCGATTCCCGCATTACCGTTCACCATATCTTTATTTCTCATCGGCACAAAATCTAGTATAATTTTTCCTTCCTTAAAATACTTAACCTATGTGACTTTTTATGCTTTTTGAATTTGAAGATAAAAATTTAAATCCTATTTATGAAAAAGTATGCGCCCAAGAGCGGTTGTCTTTAGAGGACGGCGTGACGCTTTGGAAAACTCCAGACCTTCTAGGTGTCGGTTATTTGGCGAATCAAGTTCGCGAACGGATGAATGGGGATAAGACTTATTTCATTCATAACCGTCATATCAATCCCACTAATATTTGTATTCACAGTTGCCAGTTCTGTGCTTTTGGTGTGAAGGAAGATCATCCGCATGCGTATGAAAAATCTTTGGATGATATTTTCTCGGATGCAGAAAAATATAATGGTGGCGATGTCAGCGAGTTTCATATTGTTGGAGGACTTCACCCCGATCTACCCTTTGAATATTATCTGGACATGTTGAAGGGATTGAAAGAACGGTTTCCCGAAGTTCATATTCAGGCGTTCACGGCTATTGAATTAGGTTATCTGGCCGAATTGGCAAGTCTACCCCTTGATGAAACCTTGATGATACTCAAGGATGCCGGCCTCGGGTCTATCCCAGGTGGTGGTGCTGAAATTTTTGCCAAAAGAGTGCGCAAAAAGATTTGTGGTGAAAAATTAATTGCTGAGGACTGGCTGAATGTTCATGAAGTGGCACATGGTTTGGGATTAAAAAGTAATGCGACCATGTTATACGGTCATTTGGAGACTGTGGAGGAAAGGGCTGACCATTTAGTTCGATTGCGGGAGTTGCAGGACAGGACAAATGGATTTGTTACCTTTATCCCGCTGGCGTTTCATCCTGAAAATACGGTTTTGGAATTTTTAAAGACCACGCCGGGCCAGCTCGATCTCAGGGCTTTGGCGGTGTCGAGATTGATGTTGGATAATTTTCCACATATTAAAGCTTTCTGGATCATGATCACTCCCAAGATTGCTCAACTGGCGCAATCGTTTGGTGCTGATGATATGGATGGTACGGTTGTTGAGGAAAAAATTATTCATGCTGCTGGAGCGGCAACGGATCAAATTTTCCATCAAGATCAAATTATAAATATGATCACGGAAGCGGGCCGAAAACCTGTGGAGCGCGATACTCTTTATGAAAAAGTAGAATACAGGGGGGTATAACGGGGCTTCTGATAATCGGCTCGATGATGGGGTGCTTGCAAATGTTCTTGCGGAAGATATTGTTGCCCGCATGGCCCGAAGATTTGAAGGCAACCGTGTCTCTACCTGCGATTATGCGTGGGCAAAATGTTGAACCTGTGTTGCCCAGTGGACTTCCTAAAGAGAATCAACACGCATAAATCCTGTTGCTTGATTCGTGTGAATATTTTTTTCGGTTATAGGCTCATTAAGTGTTATAGATTGGCGTTTGGAAAATTATTGATAAACTTGAAAAATAAAAACATGCCTCAATTTTTTAATAAGAACGGGTTGCCGGTAAAAAATAATCCCAAAGCGATTCAAGAGGAGCTTGTTCGTGGAACGGGATTTGTTATTGCTGAAAAGGGTTCAGCTTTCATTCAAAACGCAAGTTTGCATGAAAAGCATATTGTGATTTCTATAGATAACGGGACGGTAGCTCCCACCGAGAAAAAGTTTGTTGTCGGAAGGATAAAAGAAGCTCTTGAATTGTTTCAGCGCGGGTTGAGTGATCCCAAGAGTTGATATGGGTTATTGCCCCACTCCTAGTGTGAGAACAGGGCTGTTATCTTTTATCTTTCCGGCTTGCAGGGAAAAAATTTGCGATAGCAGGGAAAAGGTTGATTTTGATTTAAGGTCCGAATCATCAATATAAAACCATGTGTTTCGATAAAAAACCATTAAAGTTGCGTTTTCAGGTCGATGAGATTTTGATCTAATTCTCAGCAATTCCCCAGTAAGCTCTCTCCAGTCAAATACCTCTCCAGACGATTTAAGCGTGCGTGTGACTTTGCCGTCTTTCATGTCTTGCTCGGGCGCTTCCACTGCCTGAGAAAGGTAAAACAAAATTCCTAAAAGGGATCGAGTGACAACCCTGACTTGATCAGATTCATTTTGCTTCGGAGAAAATGTGATGACATATTTCTCTCTGCCTGGTTCTACATTGAGAGCTATTGCAAAGTTATTTGCGGATTTCAGGTTTTTCCCTTCTTCAGAAATTTGTAAAATAATTTGAGGAACTCCGTCTTGTTTCTGAAAAAAAAGATTTAAAGTATCTTGGGATTGAAGTTCTCTTAAATATTTTGCTACCTCAATGAATTCTTTAAATTGAGGTGCTTTTTGGGGTGTCGGACCGGATGCACTCGGAGCGTTTTTTACATTATTCATTCTTTGAAAACATAACCGGAAGATTCTTTCAACGCTCCAACCTGAATGATATAACAGTGTGATGGTTTGCAACGGCAAGGGGGAGAGAACGCGTTGAATAAACTGGTCTCCCTGTAGGGGAGAGTAAGTAACTGTGGGTTTTTCAGTCATCTCGACAGATCCTCCGAGGCCGAAAAGTCCTTTCACTCCTTCCTGAAGAGTTGTGCTGGCATTGGCGGAAGTCGAAAGCGTGAACTGAGAGGCGACACTGCTGACTTCCATAAAAAACGGCGTGTCGCGATATTTCAGGCGTGCCAGATTGAGCAGTAACTGCTCATCGTTTGTCCTTTGTACAGCAAGATTATAATTGCTGCGCTCGCTCTTCAGCGTTGCGGGCCCAAGGTTGGCGCAACCGCTTGTTGAAACAAGGAGTATAAAAAACAGGGTTGGCGTAATGCGAAAATTTTTAAATTTCATTTCTACAGGCAATTTATTTTACGGGTCGCTAGGGGGTTTTGAAAATATTTTGATTAGCAAGATGTATGGTGGATGTTGGGAAGGCAAACTCAGCACCATTTTCTTCGACGATCTTAATGATTTTCAAAAGAACGTCTTGTTTGACATCGTGATATTCGATCCAGTCCGTTGTTTTGGTGAAAGTGTATATAAAAAAATCCAGTGAAGAGGGTGCGAAACAGTTGAAATTTACAATCAGTGTTTTTTCAGCGTCAATGTCTGAGTGTTTTTGTAACATTTCTTTGACCTTGTTGATGATGATTTCAATCTTGGAAGCATCATCATAACGAATGCCAATGGTTTCTTTTATTCTACGGTTGGACATTCGAGATGGATTCTCAACGGCAATTTGTGAAAATACAGAGTTTGGAATATAGAGGGGTCGTTTGTCAAAGGTTCGAATTCGGGTGACTCTCCATCCGATATTTTCTACAGTGCCTTCTATCTCTCGATCAGGAGATCGTATCCAGTCCCCCACTGCAAAAGGTCGATCCAGATAAATAAACAACCCTCCAAAAAAATTGGATAATAAGTCTTTTGCGGCAAAACCTATTGCGATACCCCCAACACCTCCAAAAGCCAGAACCCCTGAAATGCTCAGCCCCAAGGTTTGCAAAATCATCAAAGCAGCTGTGATCCCTGCTGATATTCTGGCTAATTTTGAAACCGCAAATACGGTGGTCGGGTCGTGCTCTTCCTCACTCTTAAGATAGTTTTCTTCGGCTCTTTTTATTAAAAGAATTAAAAACCAGGCTAGCGAAGCAATAACTATTGCATTGCGTAAGGGTTCGAAGGCTTCAAAAATAACCGCTCCGGTTTCTTTTTGAAAAATTTCAGCGGAAAAGGCGATGCTGGAAACCCAAATAACTATGCTTAAAGGCCGGGGAATCGAACACAGAATTGCATCATCCCATGTATTGCTGGTCTTTTCGGCTTTTTTAGATAATCCCCTAAAAGCTTTCTTTTGAATTAAATCTGCAATGAGGGCTAGAAAAACTACTAAAAACGCTTGGAGCATATAAGTGTTCTCTTTAGTGATGAAATTTTGAATTTCCGACATGCGGTTTATTGGCTTAGAGAAAAAAATGGATCAAATTAAAACTATCATCTTTCGACCCGAACAAGAGCTGATTCCAAAAAAAATGCCCCACTTAAATAGCGGGACACTATAGAAGCACAGGAGCTTCCGTTCACTTGGCGTTAACAAATGCTCCCCTAATACTGTCGATAGCATGGGATCACCTCCGGGAATCCATAAAAACCTCATGTGTTTCCCTGTTAAACCCATCGGGCAAGGCACTCGCAAGAATGACTCAAATTAAAGCAAATATCAAAATAAGTATTGGCATTATTCCCCATGATTAAATGAAGACTTGAGTCTTATTTATTTTGTAGGGTTGGTTTGGATGTTGCCAACTTTTAGATCCGATTTTTCTGCAATGCTCTTGCAGGTTTTTGCGGAACCCTGACAACGCATATAACAGCCACTCCAATAATCGCAACGAACAAATACCCAGTGCATGGGTTGGTCTTTCATGTCGTAGCCTTTTACTTCTACGGTACCTTCATCGTTTACTTTGAACATTTCGGCAGAGCCTGGAAATGCTTTTGGAACTACAGTCCCATTAGAGGCACACGAAGTTAAAAAGAAAAGTGCAAGTATAGTTCCTAGTAAAACCGTTCCTTTGTTCATTGATTCTCCCCTTCTTCAACATGAAATTTTAGCATAAAAGGCTTATCGCTGTTAGTTCTTAAAACTAAATTATAGCACCCTGTTCAAAAAATATAATAGAAAAAACTGATACCGAATGATGTGCAATATAGCGTCTGGAGCTTTTGGCAGGAGGAATGGGCAGTCTTGAAATCTGCCCCTACAGCCTGTAGTGGTACGCCCGAGAGGATTCGAACCTCCGACCTGCGGTTCCGGAAACCGCCACTCTATCCAGCTGAGCTACGGGCGCATGAATTAGATTATACTTCTTTGCTGGCAACCTTCTTCAAACCCGGCTACGTTTCCTACTTGTCGATTCAGTTCTACGCCAAACTCCTTTATCATTTTCAAACGAATGCTCCACCACTTGGCTTCGGCTTGAACTTCTTCATCTGCTCCACTAGCTAAAGCAACTTTATGAATTTTGGTGACTTCATCTACCGCAATTTTTAATCCATCAACGACCTTCAGTCCCTGTTCTTCCATGGCCTGCATGGGGTCAGCGACCAATTGCTTTTTGAAGGTTTCATCCGTGATGGCTTTTGCAACGATTGCTTTCCATTTATCATCCAGCTCTTTTTTGCGGATGGGATTGATTGGGTTGGTGGTGCCGCTTGCACCGATAATCTCATTCATATTTAAATCCTTTCCGGCATCCACAGGCCGGTCAAAGTTAATCAGGTGAGTAGAAATAATACCCGATTCCAGTACGGTTGACCAGCCTGGATTGTGCATAAAGCCAGATGAATTAGCTGAAAATGGGTGTCTGCTCAAGGGGTTGCTTTGATGATTTCTTCGGCCCTTTTTAATGCTTCATCGAGTTTGTCTGTGTGGGTACCCCCCGCTTGAGCCATGTCGGGGCGACCGCCACCACTGCCTCCTACGATTGTGGCGATTTCTTTGATGATGTTGCCAGCATGAAATCTATGCGTCAGGTCTTTGGTTACTCCTGCGGCCATGGCTACTTTTCCGTCCGCAACAGACCCTGCAACCACGACACCCGATTTGAGCTTGTTTTTTGCGTTATCGATATAGGTCCGCAGAGTTTTGGCATCGGTATCCTCAAGGTTTTTTATTAAAAGAGAAGCATCACCCATTTTCTGGATGTCATTTTCGCCAGAAGAATCGTTACCGCTTACCATTTTCTCTTTTAAGGATATAATCTCTTTTTCTAACTCGCGATTTTTCTCCAGGAGTTTTTTGACCTTGGCAAGTTCTTCATTGGTCGGAGCCTTCAAAATCGAACGTATCGCCGCAAGGGATTCGTATTCGGAATGAACTTTTTCATATGCGGTACCTCCGGTAACGGCTTCGATGCGCCTGACACCGGATGCGATGCCGCCTTCGGAAACGATTCGAAATAACCCGATATCGCCGGTTGCCGAAACATGCGTGCCGCCACATAGTTCTTTGCTGAAACCGGGAACAGATACCACGCGAACGCGGTCTCCATATTTTTCTCCAAAGAGAGCCATAGCTCCTTCTTTGAGCGCGTCTTCAATTTCCATTTCCTTTGTAGAAACCTGAATGTTCTCCCTGACTTTTTCGTTTACCAGAGATTCGATTCGCCCTCTCTCTTTTTCTGTCAAAGGAGAAAAATGAGTGTAGTCAAATCGCAGTCGATCAGGCGCAACCAGCGAGCCAGCCTGCTTGATATGTTCACCTAAAACTTCTTTAAGGGCGGCATGTAAAAGATGTGTTGCTGAATGATTCAAGGCTGTGTCTTGCCGAGTGGGTTTGTCAATTTGCAGGGTTAAAGAGTCGCCCGTTGCAATTACCCCATCTATAACTGTGCCTTTATGCACGATTAAGCCGGGCAAGGGTTTAATAGCATCCAGCAATTTTATCTGAACGCCATCGTTAAAAGCGTTTCCCGAATCGCCGACCTGACCACCTGATTCGCCATAGAGAGGAGTTCGGTCTACCATGATTTCTATGCTATCGCCTTTTTTTGCAGAGTCTACTTTTATCCCGTCTTTCAGGATTGCTAAAACCGTTGCTTCACCTTCTGTTGACTTGTAGCCGTCAAATTTGGTAGGTGGCGAATTCTGCGCAAACTCTTTGTAAAATGGAGCGACTTCTTTTTCGCCTGAACCTTTCCACGAGGTCGCGGCTTTTACTTTTTGTTCCTGCATGGCTTTTTCATAGCCTGCCATGTCCATTTCCAGTCCGGCATATTTTGCGGTCTCTTCCACTAAATCCGTTGGAAAACCATAGGTATCGTAAAGTTTGAAAATTTCTTCTCCCGGAATAGAGGTAAGTTTTTCTTTGTGAACTTTTGCTAGAATTTCTTCCAGACGCTGTGTTCCAAAATGCAGGGTACTTGAGAAACTTTCTTCTTCGTTGAGCACGACTCTTTGAATGAAATCGCTGTTGCCAGTTAAATCGGGATAGGCATCCTTAAAGTCTTCGATCACTTTGCTAGTGATTTTGTGGAAGAACGGATTTTTTTGTCCCAGAAGTTTTCCATGTCGCAAAGCGCGACGCATGATTTTTCGCAGAACATAGCCGCGGCCTTCATTGGATGGGATGACTCCGTCACCAATCAGGAAAGTGGATGCACGCGCATGGTCGGTCAGCACTCGAAGCGATACATTGACTTCGTCGTCTTTGCCATATTCGCGGCCGGTGATTTTTGCGGATTCCTTGATGATCGACATCATCAGGTCTGTGTCGTAGTTGGTTGTGCGTCCTTGAACCACGGCGGCCAGACGTTCCAGTCCCATCCCTGTGTCTATGCTGGGTTTGGGGAGGGGTGTCAGTTTTCCTGAAGCATCGCGGTCGTATTGCATGAATACCAGGTTCCATATTTCAAGGTAACGGTCGCAATCACAACCAACGGCACAGCTCGCTTTGCCACAACCGAGAGCTTTGCCCTGATCGATAAAAATTTCGGAGCAGGGTCCGCAAGGTCCTGTTGCACCCATCGCCCAGAAATTGTCTTTTTCTCCCATTCTATAAATCCGCTCTCGCGGCATTTTCATATCATTCGCCCAAATATTGAAGGCATCATCATCTTCATTGAAGACAGAAATATAGAGACGGTCACGAGGCAATCCGATAACTTCGGTTAGGAATTCCCACCCATATTGAATGGCTTCCGTCTTGAAATAATCACCGAACGAGAAATTCCCCAGCATTTCAAAAAAGGTGTGGTGCCGGGCAGTACGACCCACCATTTCCAAGTCATTATGTTTGCCACCGGCACGTACGCATTTTTGTACGCTTACTGCGCGATTGTAGTCGCGCTTTTCGTCACCGAGAAATACATCTTTAAACTGAACCATGCCGGCATTTGTAAATAACAAAGTGGGATCATTTTTAGGAACCAGTGGATAACTGGATACGACCGTGTGTTGCCGGTCTTTAAAATATTGTAAAAATTTAGCACGAAGTTCCTGGCCTGTCATAATTTTTATGCTCTAGAAATTAATTAAACGATGCCTGCCTTGAGTATGTCGTGCAAGTGAATGATCCCTTTAACCTTACCTTCTTCGGAGACGATCAGGGATGTTATGGAATGTTTTTCCATTATCTGGACTGCTTTTGCTGCAAGGGTTTCTCTTGTTATGGTCTTGGGATTTTTAGCCATCATGTTTGAAGCTTTTAACTGGGTTACATCCTTTTCTTTTTCCATCAGTCGTCTCAAGTCACCATCCGTTACCATACCTTTGAGATTCCCATTGCGGTCTGTAACCAAGGTCACGCCGAGTCGTTTTTTTGAAATTTCTCCGATCACCAATCGCGAGTCGGCATCTTCAAAAACTTTTGGAATGGCATCGCCGGAGTGCATCAGGTCTTCAACGGTTGTCAATAAACGTCGGCCTAAACTGCCACCCGGATGGTTTTGCGCGAAGTCCTCCTCTCTAATACCTCGTAGTTCCATGAAGGCCACTGCTAACGCATCGCCTAGAGCCAGAGTCGCCGTTGTGCTGGCTGTCGGAACGAGGTCTATCGAACAGGCTTCTTCTTGAACGCTGACATCCAATACAAAATCACTGCATTTTGCAAGGGTCGATGCGGGTTTTCCTGTCATCGCAACCAAGGTGCAGTTTATTCTCTTGAACGAGGGAAGGAGCTTTACAATTTCTTCTGTTTCGCCACTATTTGAAATTGCAATCACGGTATCATTTTCAACTATCATTCCCAGATCACCGTGGCTGGCTTCTGCGGCATGTAAAAACAAGGTCGGCAAACCCAGGCTGGAAAAAGTGGCGGCAATCTTATTTCCTATCAACCCAGATTTTCCCATACCGGTGATAATGAGGTGCTGACATTGATCGATATGGTGAACAACGTTGACAAAACTTTCATCAATTCGATGAACTAAATCTGCCACCGCCTTACTTTCAATTTTCAAAGCTCTGCGAGCCGTATCGATGATGGTTTGCGATTTCTGTTTCGAGGGTGAACCTTCAGGCACATGCATAGTTTTTAAAGGACTCGTTTAAGCCTTTTAATTCAATAAGTTTATAGGTGAATGACGGAGTAATCATATCATAAATGATTAGACACGGCAAAGCCGTGACTTTATACTTGGTTTTTTAAATTTCAGGTTGGGTAATTAATGAGTAAGCCAAAATCGCTATATATTATTGATGGTTCTTCTTATATTTTCCGAGCCTATTTTGGGATCAGGCAATTCCTTTCAACGTCCACAGGGTTCCCCACCAACGCATTATACGGCTTTATCAATATGTTGCAAAAGGTGGTGAAAGATGAGAAACCAGACTACCTGTGCGTTGCGTTTGACAGTAAGGAAAAAACCTTCCGCCATGATATTTATCCCGAATACAAGGCAAACCGTGATGCACCGCCTGAAGATTTGGTAAAACAATTTCCCTATTTTGAGCCACTGGTGGCTGCTTACAACATTGCCAGTGTCCGAGTTCCGGGTTTTGAAGCCGATGACATCATTGGCACTCTGGCTTTGAAAGGGGCTAAGGCTGGATATCGTGTGGTCATTGTCAGCGGCGACAAAGATATGATGCAATTGGTAAGTCCCGAAGTTCAAATGCTGGACACTATGAAAAATAAATGGTTTGGGATTAAAGAAGTTGAAGAAAAGTTTGGTGTGCCGCCGGAGAAGGTGATTGAGGTTATGGGATTGATGGGAGATTCCAGCGACCATATTCCTGGAGTAAAAGGGGTAGGTCCTAAAACCGCAACGGAACTCATTCAAAAATATGGGTCGATTGATGAGCTTTATAAATACATTGATGAAATAGAAAAGAAAAATCTTAAAGAAAAACTGGTGCAGGATAAAGAACTCGCTCTCCTGAGTCGCAAGCTGGTCACCATCGACACCGCAATGAAGTTGGATTGCTCGTTGGATGATTTGAAAGTACGCCCCTCTAAAAATGAAGATTTAAAGAAACTGTTTTCTGAATTCGAATTTTCTTCAATGTTGACGGGCTTGGAAAAGAGTGATGGGGAAAGTGGTGAGGAGAACAAAGAAATTACTGAATCCATCAAGCAAAATTATGAGACTGTTTTAACGGAAGCGGATTTCAATAAATGGATTGAAAAGCTCAAGAAAAATAAAATATTTGCGTTGGATATGGAAACAACCAGCCTGCAACCCGTTAAGGCGAGAGCCGTGGGTATTTCCTTTTCGTGTGGTCTGGGGGAGGCCTGCTACATTCCTCTGGCGCATAATTATCTGGGAGTGCCGGATCAACTGGGGGTGACATGGGTTTTTGAAAAACTCAAGCCCCTTCTCGAAGATCCAAATATTAAAAAGGTAGGTCAAAATATAAAATACGATTTTATCGTGTTAAAAAATGAAGGGATACATCTTCAAGGTATTGCTTTCGACACCATGCTCGCTTCTTATCTGTTAAATCCTTCCAGTCGCGGTCATAATCTGGACGCTCTGGCTCTCGAACATCTGGGATATACAACCATTAAGTATAAAGATGTGGTGGGTACGGCATCCAAGGAAATTGGTTTTGATGCTGTGGATGTTGAAAGGGCCACCGAATATGCGGCAGAAGATTCCGACATAACCTGGCGTTTATACGGAAAACTTTCAGCCCTCCTCAAAGGCGATGATCTTAAAATTTTTGAAAAATTGGAACTGCCACTTCTGGAAGTTCTTGGGGATATGGAATTGCAGGGAATGGCTCTGGATAAACCCCACCTGCAAAAGCTTTCTCAAAGGATTCATGAGTTGCTCCAACAGAAGGAAAAAGAGATTTATGATTTAGCCGGAGAACAATTCAATATCAACTCGCCAAAACAGCTTTCGGTGATTCTATTTGAGAAGCTGAAGTTGCCAGTTATAAAGAAAACCAAAAGCGGTTTCTCTACAGATGTTTCGGTGCTTGAGGAACTTTCATCTGAACACGATCTCCCTGAAGCCATTCTTATTTACAGGCAGATGGGCAAGCTCAAATCGACTTATGTGGATGCGTTGCAGGAGGAAGTATTTAATAAAACGGGACGCGTTCACACTTCGTTCAATCAGTCGGTGGCCGCGACAGGGCGATTGAGCAGTAGCAATCCGAATCTACAGAATATTCCCATACGAACTGAAATGGGACGCGAGATCCGTAAATCGTTTATTACGGAAGGGGATAACAAACTTCTATCTGCTGACTATTCACAAGTAGAGTTGAGAATACTTGCCCATTTATCGGAGGATGAATCGCTGATGGATGCTTTTTTGAATGGAGAAGACATTCACACGCGGACGGCAATAGAAATATTCGGGACCACCGCTAATCGTTTGGATGCCGAAGCGCGGCGTATGGCTAAAGCCGTTAATTTTGGTATCGTTTATGGATTAAGTGCGTTCGGTTTGTCGCAGCAATTGAAAATTTATCCAAAGGAAGCCAAAAAATTCATCGATCAATATTTCCAGCTTTATAGAAATGTTAAAGTTTATATGGAAAAGACAATTGAAGATGCGAGGCAAACTGGTTACACCCTGACTTTGATGAACCGAAAACGTTATTTGCCTGATCTCAACAGTAAAAACCGGCAGGCACGGGAAGCGGCAGAAAGAGTCGCTATCAATTCTCCGGTACAGGGAAGCGCAGCGGATTTGATCAAGCTTGCGATGATTAATCTGGACAGGGAGATAAAACAGAGAAAGTTAAAATCTCGCATGATTCTGCAAGTACATGATGAACTGGTGTTTGAGTGCCACCTGAAAGAGGAAGAAGAAATGCGGGAACTTGTCAAAAGGGAAATGGAAGAAGTCATGCCACTTAAGGTTCCCCTGATAGTTGATATGGGATGGGGCGAAAACTGGAATGATGCCCATTAGTCCTGTATGACTGAAAAAAGACTGAAACTCGGACGTGAAGGCGAAAATGCGGCGGAAGCCTATTTGAAAAAGAAGGGCTATCGAATTATCGAGAAAAACTTTCGCTGCAAGTTGGGTGAAATTGACATTATTGCAGAACACCGTGGGGCAGTGGTGTTCATTGAAGTAAAGGCCAGAGCCGACCATCAATACGGGCATCCCTTTAATGCTGTAACTCCGGCCAAGCAACGAAAAATAATTCAGGTCGCACAAAGCTTTCTTGCCAAACACCGATTGCTGGAAAAACCGACAAGGTTTGATGTGATTGGTTTGACAGCCGACCCAGAAAACGCCTTTAGAATAGAATTGCTGGAAAATGCTTTTCAGACGGGATGATACGTTTTCTTGACTGTTTGAGTTGCGTTTTTATAGGCATTATTATTTGATTTTAATGATACCGTATTTTCAGCATCACTTGAGTTCAACTAGTAAGTGCAACTTTGAGGGTCGATTAAGAGGCATCCTTCGATAAACTCAGGATGACGTTTTTGGGTCGTGC
>WASW01039743.1_pt1 | contig 12641 bp, 12 predicted proteins | sample 5698521 | NCBI WGS metagenome assembly WASW01 (sample SAMN11175560, study PRJNA528189) | sponge metagenome | isolation source: marine sponge | host: Leucetta | place: Antarctica: Western Antarctic Peninsula, King George Island | collected 2013-01
CACCAGCCACGATGGGGCCAACGCCTTCAGGGGTGCCCGTGAAAATCAAATCTCCTGGAGCGAGGGTGAAAAGCCCTGAAAGGTAGTTGATCACTTCAGGGATACTCCAGATCATTTTTTCCAAATCAGAATCCTGTCGGGTTTCGCCATTGACGTTTAACCAAATCCGCCCTTTATTCGGATGACCGCATTGACTGACAGGCACCACTTCCGCACAAGGAGCCGCCTTATCAAAGGATTTGCCGACTTCCCAGGGGCGTCCCATCTTTTTCATTTCTCCCTGCAAATCTCTCCGGGTCATGTCCAAACCGACGGCATATCCGTAGATATGATCCAAGGCATTTTCCTGAGAAATCGCCGTTCCTCCAGTCCCAAGCGCGACGACGAGTTCCATTTCAAAATGAACATTCCCTGTTTGGCTAGGATAAGGAAACTCGCTCCCACTGGGAATCAGGCTGTCTGGGTTTTTCTGGAAAAAAAAAGGCGGGTCTTTGAGGTCATGCCCCATTTCAAGGACATGGGCCGCATAATTTCGACCAACACAATAGACCCGACGGACGGGGAATAAATCGCGACTTCCACGGACAGGCAAGGCAGGAATTTCATGGGGTGAAAATACGTAACTCATAGAGTTCTCCTTCTTTGTAAAAGTGGATATTATTGTTTTTTACTAATCGAAATTGATCTTTTCATTTTTTCCAATCACAGGGATATTTATATTTTCTATAATAAATTGAACTCCTTCTCTTAACATTCATTTTATCAAATTGAATCCATTCATCTTTAGATTTTACTAAAATATTTCTTAACCTATTGATTGCCCACGTATTGTATTCTGCACTTAGCTCACATCCAATCCAATGACGTTTTAATTGCTCAGCAACTACAAGAGTCGTACCTGAGCCTGAAAATGGATCTAAAACAAGATCACCTACATTAGATGAAGCTAAAATTAGTTTCCTCAGTAGTTCTTCAGGTTTCTGAGTAGGGTGTGGCGTTTTTTCTCCCATACCATTACACGTTGTTGGAATTTCTATTACATCTTTTGGTTTTGCTCCTAGAGGATGAGGAACCCAAACATCTTTTCTCTTTCCATTGTTTCCATACTGGCTAGTTTCGGCCTGTGGATGAGAAGGGTATTTTAAAGTATGTTCACCATAAGGTATCCGAGCATCATCAATATTAAATGTCTGCTTTTTACTTTTCCTTAAATGAAGAATACTTTCATGTGATCGCCCCCAATCACTACCGAGATTTGCTTTATTTTTGTAATGCCAAACCAACCATTTACACCCTTTAAAATAGCTCATTGATGGATGTTTCAAATCAGCTAAAATCTCAGAAAAACCACAAATATAAATACTCCCCGTTTTCTTTAAAACCCTAGAGGCTTCTTCAATCCATTCCATTGACCAGTGAATATATTTTTCCTGACTTTCAAATTTGTCCCATTCAGCTTTGCTAATATTATAAGGAGGGTCTGCAAAAATTAAGTCTATGCTTTCTGTATCAACAGATTTTAGCCATTCTAAACTATTCCCCTGATAAAGTTTTCCATTAGGATTTTTATAAAAAAGCCCAAAAGGCGCTTTTTTGTTTATTTTTGGTGAAAAAATTTTGTCATTATAATCTGTTTCAAAAAGTTGTAGCTGGGATTTAGAGTTTTGCGTTGCGACATCCATGTTATCTCAAAATTTAAAGTTAATAACTGATGTTAGTTCTATGAATTTTGCTATCAGGAATCTTCTTCTTTAAAATGAGTTTTTTCATTTTTGAGGAGATTTCTATGAATCACAACATTCCTGATCTCTCACAGATTATTGAATTAACTGCGACTCCCGGCATAATATTCGATGCGCCGTTCCACTAAACTGATGAGCCATGAGGATCCTAAAGCAAAAGCGAATAAAAAGAAAATCAAAGCCCAGAATTCTTCCATGTGAAACCCTCGTGAATAGGTTGTGAGCAGTTCGCCCATGCCGATCAAGGCAACCAGTAATTGACCAATGATAACACCTTTAACCGCACGAATCAGACCCAAACGCAGTCCCGCCAGGATTTCGGGCATAACGGCCCAGATTAGGATTTTTGAATACATTTGCCACAGACTCGCTCCAAAAGATTCTCCCATCTCGAGCAAAGATGGATTGATGTGTTTCACACCCGCACAGGTATCGAGAGTGATGATCCAAACAGCAAACATAAACACGGTCACAATAATCGTGGTTTGCCCAAAACCAAAGAGAATCATAATAATCGGCACTAGAGCCGAAAGCGGCGCACTGAGAAACACATTGACCCACATTCCCAACAATCTATCAGCCGCAGGAATTTTGCCCATCACCAACCCCAGGGGTATCCCGACAGCAACCGAGAGCAGCATTCCCATCGCAAATGAATAGAGGGAAAGGAGGGCCGCATCATGGAAATGCTCAGCTTGCGCCATTGCCACAACCGCGACCAAGATCGCCGAAAATGGAGGAATGACGAGAAACATTTCCAGCCGCCCGACAATTTCCCAGAGGACCACCCAAATCAACAGAGAAAACATCATCGGAATTTTGGTACCAAATATTTTCATGCGCGTTTCCTTTATTCTTCTAAATATTTTTTCAAGGTTTGCCAAATCCTCTCCACGGTATCCAGATAAACGCGATCACGTCGAATTTCATCAGGAGAGCCGGTGGTTTTAGGGGTTGTGATGATTTCGGAAACTTTTCCTGGCAGGCGCGAAAGCAAGACCACCTGGTCTGATAAATAAACGGCTTCTTCGATACTATGGGTCACAAAAATGAATGTCTTTTTTTCAATTTGCATCAAACCGAGCATGTCTTCTTGAAATTTTCGGCGGGTTTGCTCATCAACTGCGGAGAAAGGTTCATCCATTAAAAGCACATCTGCATCAACCGCAAGGGCACGCGCCAATCCCACTCGTTGTCTCATCCCTCCTGAAAGTTCGCGAGGGTAACTGTCTTCAAACCCTGTCAAGCCGACCTCCGCAATATATTTGCGGGCAATGTCATTGCGTTCATTTTTGGGCACCCCTCTTAATTCCAAGCCAAAAGCCGCGTTTCGCAAAACCGTGCCCCAAGGCATCAACGCAAAATCCTGAAACACAAATGCCCGTTCAGGGCCGGGGCCGGTGATTTTTTTTCCATTGACATAAACCTCCCCGGAAGTCGGTTCCAGCAAACCGGCAATGATCTTGAGCATGGTCGTCTTACCACAACCACTAGGACCGAGTAAGGTGGTTAGCTGTCCTGTCGGGAAACTCAAATTGATGTCTTCAAGCGCATGCACACGGCCATCGTAGATTTTGGAGAGATGGCGAACCGCTACAATCGAATCCGTTTCTGCTTGAACTCCCGGTGTTTCTGTTGGCATTCAAATTCCTTACTTGATAGGTGCGGTCAAAATAGATGCGCGTTATTGTCCTCGTTTTTCCGGTCTGAAAAGATAGACTTCGATTCTTTCAAAAAAGCGCACCGTGACGGCGGCTAACAGAATGATTGAAAGAACGGTGGCATACATTTCGGCGTAATTTGCGATGGAGCGGTGATAAGAAATCAGATCGCCAATCCCTGTCGGAGTGATCAACAATTCTGCCAGCACAATCCCGACAAACCCTCCGGCGACTCCTAAACGCAAACCCACAAAAATCATTGGGCTGGCATCAGGGAGAATCACTTTAAACACTTCCTGCATCCGGGTCCCCTGGAAAGAACGGGACATCTCGATCAGAGACGTATTGGCATTTCGCACCGCAGTGATGGAGTTGAGCACGACAACTGGCATCGCCAGAATACAAACGGCAATGATTTTGGAAGTAAAACCAATCCCATAAACAAACGTGATCATTGGAATCAAGGCAGAGACCGGAGCGGCTTGCAATACAATAAAGACGGGTTGCCCCAGCCAATCAATGCGATCCGAAAGCCCCATCGAGACCCCAAACGTGATTCCAAAAAAACAGGTAATAAAAACGCCCACTAGCAACGGTTTGAGAGTGATCATGTATTTTTCAAAAAAACTCCCGTCAGCGATCATCCGAAACAGGCCTTCGATGGTTTCAATAAAGGTCGGAAATGCCGGGCTGATCGGGACACGGCCCGCAATCTCCCAGGCACTGAAAAAGATGACAATCGAGAGCAACCGCCACAGAAACGAATCCTTGTTGAACAATTCAGCCATGATTTAGCTTTGCTTGATTATTTGAAAATACCGGAACCCGTCAGGTTCCGGTAAACTCGGTATGAGAGGAGGAGAGTGCTTTCCTGAACGAAGAGAATTAGAGCTTCCCAATTTTAACCAAGGCCGCATTCAAAGGAGTGAAATCCCAGAAATCCTCTACTTTTAGCTTCAGATGATCGCCTGTCAATGCTCCGGAAACCGAATAGAATTCAAAGTCAGACTTGGCTGATTTTTCATCACCTCCATTGTTAGGAAATCCCGTATTTTCTACAGTTTCTTGGTAATAAGGCAGAATTTCTTCGTCATCTTCCTTTGGAATCCCTTTCAGCAAACCATATTTCTTGCGTTGTTCCATGAGCCAGGCAGGATTTTTATTGATCTCACGCCAGGTTTTCAACATTTCCTCAACAATAATATTGATCGCTTGAGGTTCGTTTCTCATGAAATTTTGATTGGCATACAAGGCTTCATCACTGGCATTGATTTTCCCCAGTGGCAAAATTTTGAATTTGCCGCCCCCTTTTTTCAAAATCATTTTTTTGACAGTGGCATTGACAATCGAAGCCTTGAGAGTGCCTTTGAGCATCGCCCCGGCACGAACACCGGAACCGGGAACATAACTGACACTGTTGTATTTGATCCCATTCTTTTTGGCCATCAGCATCATAATCGCCTCTGTCCCGGAGCCACGCGCATGAACCGCGATGTCAGCACCATTCAAATCTTTCCAGCCTTGATAATGTTCGACATTGACGACTGGAAAAAATCGCAGTGTGCTCAATTGATAGAACATCCGAATCGGCGCTTTCACTTTTTGAATCAAGGAATAAGGCGTTCCCATTCCAATATCGGCTTGTCCACTGACAATCGCTTGTGCGGCGATTTCCTCAGATTTTAAGAAACTCATCTTGAGATCAACGCCTCGCTCTTTGACTTTTTCCATCGCAATCAGAAAATTCAGATTTTCCGCATTGGCAAGATCACCAATGGCGATATGAATTTGCCGAGCCGCAACCGTATAAGCCGTCAGACTGAGGGCAAAAACCACTAAGACCAGCAACCGTGTTGCTTTTGTAAAATACTTTTGCATCGCTTCCTCCTAAATAGATGAATGAACATGAATCCAAAACCATATCCGATAAATTCAAAGATGTCCGATTGCCCCCCTTTTCCGCAGGGAAATCGGCGTATCTTTAAAATGTTGAGATTCAAGGAACTAATTTTTTGATGAGCCGATCACTTTTATTATCGATCAAACACATTACTATTAAATTAATTCGATAACCTCAATTTTTTTATTTTTTGCAAATATATTTTTTCTCTGCTTGAGTGTTGATTTTTGAAACTTCAATGAAAACGCCGAAATCGTTAATGTTTTTCCATGGTTTCATGAAAGGAGATTTGTGGCCATTGTTCCATCGTATAATTCAGGCTCCAACGGTCTTTCGATAAATAGATCAGATTTTTGCCAGCATCGAGCGCAAGGTTCATTTTAAATTTCTTTTCAAATTCTTGTAATTTTTGAGGATCGTCACAACTGATCCAGCGAGCGCAATCTAAACGAACAGGGGTGTAATAGGCATCGACTCCATATTCATATTTGATGCGTGTTTTGATCACATCAAACTGCAAAACGCCCACGGCTCCGAGAATGTAATCATTGCTGGCCAAGGGACGAAAAAACTGAACCACCCCCTCTTCCGCCAATTGAGTCACACCTTTCTGCAATTGCTTCATTTTCAAGGCATTTTTGATTCTGATGATTTGAAAGTGCTCTGGAGCAAAATGAGGAATCCCGGTGAATTTCAAAGGCTCTTTGACCGTGAAAGTATCCCCGATCCGAATGGTGCCGTGATTCGGGATGCCAATGATGTCTCCGGCATAAGCTTCTTCTACTGTTGAACGTCCTTGAGACATGAAAATGATCGGGTTGGACACTTGAATATCTTTTCCCGAACGGTGATGGCGCATTTTCATTCCCTGTGTGAATTTGCCAGAACAGATCCGCAGAAACGCGATCCGGTCTCGATGGGCAGGGTTCATGTTTGCTTGAATTTTAAAAACCATTCCTGAGAAAATTTCTTCATAAGGCGAAATGTCACGGGTCGTGGTTTTGCGGCTTCCAGGAGGCGGGGCGAGTTCGACTAAAGCATCCAAAAGCTCTTGGACACCAAAATTATTGATGGCACTTCCAAAAAACAAAGGAGTTTGCTCCCCACTCAGGAAGGCCTCTTTCTCGAAGCGATTGGCGGCGCCTTCGAGCAGTTCAATGTCTTCACGCAGTTCATCAGCTTGAGTGCCCAGCAATTCATCTAAGCGCGGGTCATTTAAGTCGGTGATCAGGATGCCTTCTGTGATGCGGGCATTTTCAGTTGAGGAAAACAGGCGCAAGGATTGATTGTATAAATTGTAGGTTCCCTGAAAGCGTTTTCCCATCCCAATCGGCCAGGTCATGGGGACACATTCAATCTTGAGGGTTTTTTCAACATCGGCCATCAAATCGAGAGGCGACAATCCTTCTCGGTCCAATTTATTGATGAACGTCATGATCGGGGTTTGTCGCATGCGGCAAACATCCATCAATTTAATGGTTTGAGGTTCGACTCCTTTGGCACTATCAATGACGACTAAAGCGCTATCGACCGCAGTGAGAACGCGGTAAGTGTCTTCAGAAAAGTCCTGGTGTCCGGGGGTGTCTAGGAAATTGATTTCAAAATCTTTATAAGCGAATTTCATCACAGAGGTCGTCACCGAAATGCCGCGTTCCTGTTCAATATTCATCCAATCACTGGTGGCGTGTCGGGTGCTTTTTCGGGATTTCACCGTCCCTGCCATTTGAATCGCGCCTCCAAAAAGGAGAATTTTTTCAGTGAGGGTCGTTTTCCCGGCATCAGGGTGGCTGATAATCCCGAAAGTTCGGCGACGATTGATTTCTTTTTCGTTGTACTTCTTCAAGAGACTGTCCAAATATTAGGTTGAAAGTAGGGTGCCATTCAAGAGAAATTTACTGAGAATCTCCTGGCTCTGGCCCACCGGGAGAAAGCATGACGGATGGGGACGGTGGTTTCGCTTGAGAAAACTCTTTTTCAAAATCATCAATAAAATCGATGAGATAGAGTGAGGCATAGAGCGCGGGCAAAACCAGGATCGGAATGATGAGATTGGCAAGCAACACGTATAATCCGGTGGCCTTCCCTTCTTCTCTCAGGCGATGGGCTTTTCTAAAAAGCCTGATAATCAGGAACAGCAAAAAAAGTGTGATGACAATGAAAAGGAGGGAGATGATGCCACTCCACATTAAAGACGATGACATTTTGCTTCTGGGTTAAATGATGATGTGCCAAGATGGAAACCGAAAGATGCCTGTGGTTTTGCTCATTTTTTAGGGAGTCTATCTCTTTTTCTCTCAAAACTCGAGATTCGGTTTGATCGCTTCCAGAGATGGAGGGAATTTTGGAAGGATGGTTCCTCGGATTCAATCATTCATCCAGCACACCATGAAGCGCTAATTCCTGTTCATGCACCTGACAATATAAAGTCAAACGCATGTCTTTGGTTTCTACCAAAACGGGATGGTCGCATTGAGGGCATTGAAATCGCGCTTTCACCTTATCTCCCAAAGGAGGCGGGGCGGCTTCGAGAGGCTCAGATTTGGCAGGGACATTCGGGTACAACTCATCCACAACCAGCGAGACTTCTTTGCCAGTGGGATAATCGGATTCTGCCCGATCCACCGAAGTTTTCCACGCTTCTATCTGTTGTTCCGGTGTCAGGCGAGAAAGGGGGCGTACCTGAGATTCGATTTGAGGAAAAAGACTTTCATAATGAGGAACCTCCTCGGAGGAAACCTCTGCTGTGTCTTCAGAGGGAGTCGATAAATTATCCATCACATAAGTTGCGTTGATCAATTGGTAAACGCGAGATGTGCCTAAATTCCAACGAGCGCGGCAGTACTCCGTGAAAGTATCGTATTGCGCTTGATAATACTTTTCTTTCCTAATCTGTAAAAGTGCTCTGCCAACCTCGACAAAGCTTTGCAATCCTTTTCGGATCACCACTTCACATTGTTCAAAAGAGAGTTCTGTTTCTGATGGAGAAGCGGGGTCAAGATCATTCATGATTTTCCTTTATTCCTTTATTTTATTCATTCATAGTCGGGCAGATAAAACTGACATTGGGAGCACGGCTTCCAGGTGATGCTATCCGTGCATTTTAAAGGATTATTTGATTCTGTCAATCTCAGAGAAAAAACTCGCATCCTTTTCTTGACAAAAGAGAGAAATAACGATGAAGAAACGATTTATCCGAGATCTCGTCCTCATCTTCGCAGCAGCAACGCTTTGGCTGCTGGTGCGTGGTTGGTTGAGTGAGGCAGAGAGCACTGAATTGAAACAACTGAACCCCAGTGTGAAACAGCAGCCATTCTTTAAGAAATAGTAAACTACCATCTTTATTTTTTAAAGAGGATGTGGAACAATCGCACGGCCTCAGAAACCAAATCTGACTTTTTCGGTTTTTTATCAAGCTGGCAAGTCCGCTCTGGTGCGGATAATCGTTTTTTTACAACTCGTTCAACGACCTCTTGGCGATGAATGCTTCAAAAGAGGCTCTTCGGAAGATTGCTCAAATCAGACGAGTGAATTTTAAAACACCCCAAAAGGAGGAAGTATTATGTTATTTCAATTGAAGAAAACCCTGGCCGCGACGCTCTTTGCATCAATCGCGACATTTTTTATGATTACCACCGCAAACGCAGTGCCTGCCAATGTCGAGTGCATTGCTCCTGCTGGAGCAGGCGGTGGGTGGGATTTTACCTGCCGGGTGCCAGCCGCTCAAGTGATGGGAAAGCTCGGACTGATTGATGGAACGATGAAGGTGACCAATATGTCAGGCGCCGGAGGAGGAAAAGCATTCTCCCATGTTGTTGCTAAAAGAAGTGATGACCAAAACCTGCTTGTGGCTGCAAGTATGGCCACTGCCGCAAGACTTGGGCAAAATGTCTATGCGGGTTTCACTGCTGCTGATGTCAGGTGGGTCGGCGCTTTGGGGGCGGACTATGGAGCCATTGCTGTCCATAAAGATTCCAAATTCAAGTCACTGGGAGATTTTGTTGATGCCATGCGTAACGATCCTCGGCGGACTGCCATTGTCGGAGGAAGTTCTGCGGGCGGTTGGGATCATCTGAAAATGCTGATTTTGGCAAACAAGGCAGGGATCAAAGATCTCAAGGCGATCAATTACATTTCCTTCGATAACGGGGGAACTGCCATGCTGGAAGTGATCAGTAAGAGAGCCGATGCTTTCACAGGAGATATTTCAGAGGTGGTGGACTACTTCAAAAAAGGAGATATCCGTATTTTGGCGATTCTCGCTCCAGATCGGATTGCCGCGCTCAATGGCGTTAAAACTGCCAAGGAGCAAGGTTTTGATGTCATTGGAGCCAACTGGCGCGGTTTCTATGTCCCTAAAAATGTTTCCCAGTCTCGCTACAACGAGTGGGTTGATATTGTTCGCAAAGTTGCCGGATCCAGCCAGTGGGCTGACTTGGCGGCTAAAAATGGTTTGGCGCCATTTACCTCCTTTGGAAGCGACTTTGAAAACTTTGTTGGAGGGCAGATCAATTTGGTCGGTAAAATCTCCAAAGACCTCGGTTTCATGAAATGAGATCTGATTTCAAACATGACCGGCGTTACGCCCTCGTCATCCTGATCTTCTCTATTTTATATGGCTACGGGGGTAGTTTTGCCAAGACCGATTTTTACAATGGCGTGGTTGGCCCGCATCACTGGATCTATCTGATTGCTGGAATCCTCGCTCTCTTGTCAATTGGTCTGTTCCTCAAGCCAACCAATTTTAAACCAGAAAACCTGCCGTGGCGTTCTTGGAAAAAACGTGTGCCCCTTGTTTTGGGAGTCTTTCTCTATTCCGTTGCCCTTCCTTATATAGGTTTTCTAGGAGCGATGATCCCGCTCATCGTCTTAACGTCGATGCTTTTCGGGGCAAAATTAAAATTTGCGCTGCTGAGTTCCGTCGTTATGGCCTTATTGTGTCTGGCTCTCTTTGATGGATTACTGGGAATTTCGCTGGGGCGAGGGCTTTGGTTGATGTAAATAAGGAGGCTCCATAGAATCGTTTAGCTTACTTTTGGAGGGATTTGCCATTGCACTGACATGGCAAAATATCCTGTTCGTCTTGCTCGGTGTTTTTCTGGGTACCGTCATTGGCATGCTTCCCGGAATCGGGCCAGTCAATGCCATCGCTGTTTTATTTCCCATCGTTTATTCCCTCAGTGTCCCTCCTGCAACGGTGCTGATTCTGTTTGCGGGAGTCTACTACGGAGCGCAATACGGCAACTCCATTTCTAGCATTTTACTCAACGTTCCTGGAACTTCCGCATCAGCCGTAACAGCAATAGACGGGTATGCCCTTGCTAAAAAAGGAATGGGTGGCAAAGCACTGGCGATGTCGGCAATCGCCTCCTTTATTGGCGGAACGCTCTCTATTTTCTTTCTTGTCTTGTTTGCGCCTTTGTTGGCAAAATTGGCCATCAATTTTGGACCAGCGGAATACACGGTTTTGATGGTCTTCGCCTTTGTCGCACTTTCAAGTTTCAGTATGGGGAGCCTGGCCAAAGCCATCATCTCAGCCTTTTTGGGATTGGCCATCGCGACAATTGGTATCGACTCAACAACGGGGGTCAGTCGCTTGTCCTTTGGGATGTTAGAACTTTATGACGGCATTGATTTCATCGTGGTGGTCATTGGCTTTTTTGCCGTGAGCGAATTGCTCTACATGTTGATGGAAGAAAAAAATACCCAAACTCCGATTCAGCCTGTCACCAGCTTAATGATTTCGGCCAAGGAAATGGGGGATTCATTGGCGTCCATTTTACGGAGTTGTGTCACGGGATTTTTGGTTGGCGTTCTTCCTGGAGCCGGCGGCACGATTGCCAGTTTTATTGGTTACGCAACCGAGAAAAAGCTCATTCCTCAAAATGAATTTGGGAAAGGCGACCTCAGAGGAGTCGCGGCTCCTGAGTCGGCCAACAACTCAGCATCGGTGGGTGCGTTCATTCCCCTCTTAATTTTGGGCGTGCCGGGAAGTGAAACGACGGCAGTGATGCTTGGGGGGCTGATCAGTTTTGGCATCAAACCGGGGCCGCTCTTGCTGGAAAATAATCCTGAAATATTTTGGGGATTGGCCGCGTCAATGTTCATTGGCAACTTATTTCTTATTATCTTAAATCTTCCTCTCGTTGGCTTGTTCGCTCGCATTCTTCAAACACCACGATGGATTCTGATGCCGATGATCATGATGCTCTGCGTCGTGGGCGCATATACGATCAATGGCAGCGAATTTGACGTCATCCTCATCATGGTGTTTGGATTGATCGGTTACATCATGCGCCGTGCGGAATTTCCCTTGGCTCCTTTGGTATTAGGGGTTGTTCTGGGCGGGTTGATCGAAACCAATTTTCGACGCGCAATGATCTACAGCCATGGCAGTCCTTCTATCTTTTTTGAATCAGCCATTTGCATCGCATTGTGGTTGATGGCAATCGCCAGTTTAGTCGCTCCTACCCTGATCAAAAAAATCAAAATAAAATAAAGCTCAGCCGACAGGCTCCCTATTTTCCGCTCTGCTGCTCAAAGGGAAAGCAGATAGCTGTCTCAAAATTTTATTTTCTAATCCGATTGATCAAATCATGGAGATAGGTCAAGGATTGAAGGGGCGTCAAGTTGTTGAGATCCAATTCTCTCAACTCCTGAAGATACGCGGATTCCTCTGAGAAAAAATCGAGTTGGGTGTTGGCGGGAACTTGGTAGGAGGACTTCGTTTCTTGAACCTTTTTTTGTAAGGGATCTTGCGCTGTTGAAGCGGGTTTGGGCGGAGTTGCGGGTTTCGGGAGATGCGCTTCCAGCGAGGAGGATTCGAGTTCGGCCATCACTTCCAGAGCACGACTGATCACGCTTTCCGGCAATCCTGCCAGCATGGCGACATGCACCCCGTAACTTTTACCCGCTTCGCCTGGTACGATTTTTCGCATGAAGATGATTTGTGCTGTTTCTTCTTTGACCAGGATATTGAAATTTTTCACACGCCCCAGTTGTTGTGCCACCGCGGTCAATTCGTGATAATGCGTCGCGCAAAGGGTCAACGCTCCCAATTCATGGAGGTGCTCGACAATAGACCAGGCGAGGCTGATCCCATCAAACGTGCTCGTCCCTCGGCCAATTTCATCAAGGATGATCAAGCTTCGCTCCGTGGCATTGTTCAAAATGGCCGCGGCTTCGTTCATTTCTACCATGAAAGTACTTTCTCCCTGGCTGAGTTTATCCGTTGCCCCGACTCGCGTGAAGACACGATCCACAATAGAAAACGCCGCGAAATCTGCCGGAAGATAACTCCCACACTGGGCCATCAACACATTCAAGGCCACTTGACGCATC